>JGI994J12354_10004464_pt1 | contig 12561 bp, 12 predicted proteins | sample IntmicLarv3ML3BL_FD_12354 | JGI IMG/M metagenome (IMG submission 12354)
CGAGGATTTGTGGGCGTTCAATGAGGAGCTCACGGTACGGGCGGTCGCGAACTCCGAAATCCCGGTGATTTCTGCCGTTGGGCACGAAACTGACACCACTATTTGCGATTTTGCAGCTGACCTTCGCGCGCCGACACCCTCGGCTGCGGCGGAGCTGGCAACCCCCGAACTTCGCATCATATTGGCGAATTTGGTGAACTACCGGCGCAATTTGCAAGCTGTGATGCTGCGCCGAATCAAACAGCAGCGCGAGCGGCTTGACGCGTTGATGCAAAGACGTGTGCTGCAGCGGTCCGAAGAACTCTTGTTTGCGCCGCGCCAGCGGCTGGATGCCGCGCAGCAACGCCTGCGGGAAGGCATGCGGGCGAAATTGCTCGCCGAAAAGAGCAGGCTGGAACATGCGCAGGCGAAATTAACGGCGATGAACCCCATGCAGGTGCTCTCGCGCGGGTATGCACTGGCGCTGAAAGAGGGGGTTCCTGTTGCGAGCATGAAGCAGCTGAAACCCGGTGATATCTTGGATTTGTGGCTGCAGGACGGCACTTGCCAGGTAGTTGTTTGGGCGATGGAACCATAAATTTGGAGGGATATCGATGAAAGAAAAGCTTGATTATCAAAGCGCGTTTTTGCGGCTGGAAGCCATTGCGGATTTGCTGGAAGAGGGGAATCTGCCGCTGGAAGAAAGCCTGAAATTATTTGAAGAAGGCAACGGTTTGGCGAACGAACTTCGCATAATATTAGAAGCGGCGGAGCAAAAACTCACCTTGATGCAGCCGGAGGAGGAGCCCGATGACTGACGTGGCAGCCTTGCTGGCGGCATACGCGGAGAAATTTAACCGCGCGCTGGAGAAATTTTTACCCTGCGGCGGAAGCCCGGTTGCCGATGCGATGCGCTACAGCATGCAGGACGGCGGCAAGCGGCTGCGCCCGGCGCTGGTGATGGCGTTCTGCGAAAAATTTGGAGGAATGCCCAAAGACGCGCTTCCATTTGCTGTTGCGTTGGAAATGGTGCACACATATTCGCTCATTCACGACGATTTGCCCTGCATGGACGATGACGATTTCCGGCGCGGAAGACCCTCCTGCCACAGACAATTCGGCGAGGCGGTAGCGCTGCTGGCAGGCGATGCGCTGCTCACGCAGGCATTTGCGGTCATCGCCGGGGCGGAACATTTACCCGAAGCGCTGCGATGCGATGCAGCGTTGCAGTTGGCGAAATCGGCGGGTCATCTGGGCATGATCGGCGGGCAAATGCTCGACATGGCATACGAAAGAACGCGGGCTTCGCGTGCGCAATTGGAAGAAATGAACCGCAAAAAAACCGGGGAGCTCATCCGGCTGGCGTGCCGGTTTGGCGCGATGGCGGCGCGGGCAGGGGAGGCACAACTTGCCGCTGCAGAGGCGTATGCGGACGCGTTGGGGCTGCTGTTTCAGGTGACGGACGACATCCTCGATATGACGGGAAACACGTCAAAAATCGGGAAGAGCATTGGGAAAGATGAAGCCTCCGGCAAAAGCACCTGGGTTTCTCTGCTTGGTTTGGATGGCGCGAAACAATACGCGGACGACCTTGCATACGTTGCGTGTCAAGCGGTTGCGCCATATGCGGCGGAAGATGAGTTCCTGTTTTGCCTGCCGAAATGGATCGTGAACCGAGAGTATTAAACTTTAGTTGAAAGAGTTGTGAAATGCAAGAAATATTGCAAAATATCCAATCGCCGCAGGATTTGCGCACGCTGGACAAAAAATATTATGCGCAGTTGGCAAAAGAAATCCGCGCGGTGCTGATCAAAACCATCACACAAAATGGGGGGCATCTGGCGTCGAATCTGGGCGTTGTGGAGCTGACCATGGCGCTGCACCTTTGCTTTGAATCGCCAAAGGATGCGCTGATTTGGGACGTGAGCCACCAGAGCTACACCCACAAATTGCTAACCGGGCGCTATGCCGAATTCGACACAATTCGACAATCGGGGGGGCTTTCCGGCTTTACCAGCCCAAAGGAAAGCATGCATGATTTTTTCGTCACAGGGCATGCGAGCACGAGCATTTCCTCGGCACTGGGACTGGCGGAGGCGCAGAAAATACAAGGGATTTCTCAATTTTCCGTGGCTGTTTTGGGAGACGGCGCGTTAACGGGCGGGATGGTGTACGAGGCGCTGAACAACGCGGGGCAAAGCCAGGCAAAGCTGATTGTGGTGCTCAACGACAATGAAATGAGCATTTCCCGAAACGTAGGCGCGTTGTCGCGTTATCTTTCTAAAGTGCGCTCCCAGCCGGAATACCGCTGGACCAAGCTTCGCGTGGAGCGGATGCTGCGCAAAATTCCGCTGGTTGGCGATGGACTGGCAGGGGGTGCTTCGGCGCTCAAACGGCTTGTCAAGCGGGTTTTGACGCACACAACCTTGTTTGAGGACATGGGGCTGGACTACATCGGGCCCGTGGATGGGCACAATATGGAGGAGCTTTGCGCGGCGTTGGAAAGCGCAAAATTGACGCAGCGGCCGGCACTGGTGCACGTTCGCACAGTAAAGGGGAAAGGTCTCGACAGCGCGGAATTGGCGCCGGAGCAGTACCACGGAATCGCCCGCCAAGACCCGGAGGACGCTGTGCAGGGAAAGAGTTTTACGGATGTGTTTGCGGAAATATTATGCGAAGTTGCGGAGCACGACCCGCGCATATGTGCCGTGACAGCCGCGATGTCCATGGGTACGGGGCTGGAGCGCTTTAAAGAACATTACCCCTCACGGTTTTTTGATGTCGGTATCGCCGAACAGCATGCGGTCACCTTTGCCGCAGGGCTTGCAAAACAGGGCATGCGCCCTGTGGCGGCCATGTATTCCACCTTTTTGCAGCGGGCATATGATCAGATTTTGCACGATGTTGCGCTGCAGGGGCTGCCGATGATTTTTGCGGTTGACCGTGCGGGATTTGTGGGCGCGGACGGTGCGACGCACCACGGGTTATATGATGTCGCTATGTGCGCGGGAATCCCGAATGTCAAGGTGTTCGCGCCCTCAAACACGGAAGAAATGCAGGAAATCTTGCAAAAAGCAACAAAGAATGACGGCGTTTGGGTGATTCGATATCCCCGCGATGTGGCGGAGATGGAACATGTTCCGGCGGCATATTCGTGCGAAGCGTTCGATTTATATGGGGATATCGGCGCGAAAACGGCGGTTGTGACCTATGGCAGGCTGTTTTATGGAACTGGTAAATTGCACAAAAAAGTGTGCGTTTGCAAACTAAAGCAATTGCTCCCGGTTGATCAACAAGCGGTGGAATCAGTAATGGATTGCGAGCGGGTTTTCTTTTTTGAAGAGGGTGCGCGTTCCGGCGGCGCGGGCGAGCATTTTGCGTTGGAATTGCTGGAACGAGGATTCAAAGGGGAGTTCAAATTGACGGCCGTCGATGGGTTTGCACGGCATGCCTCCGTGGAAGAATTGCTGGCAGAGCATGGTTTGAATGCCACTGGGATGGAGAAATTATGCGAAGTTTGAGGCTGGATGCCGCGTTGCTGGAACGTGGGCTTGCGGTATCGCGCGAAAGGGCGAAGCAAGCGATTTTGGCCGGCGAAGTGCTCGTGAACAATACGGTGATCACAAAGCCGGCGAAGCCGGTTGCGGAAGATGACCGCATTGAAGTGAGGAGCAGTGGCAAGATTGATTATGTTGGCAGAGGATATCTGAAACTGGAAAAGGCGTTGGATGACTTTGATATCAGCGTTTCTGGTTTGAACTGTTTGGATGTTGGCGCATCGACCGGCGGGTTTACGCAGTTGCTGCTCGAGCGCGGCGCCGCGCAGGTGACAGCGATCGATGTTGGAACGAGGCAGCTTGCGCAGGTGCTGCGCGAGGATGCGCGGGTGCGCAATCTGGAAAAAACGGACGTGCGCACATTGACGCGCGAAATGGTTGGCGAAGCGGATTTTGCGTGCGTGGATGTCTCGTTTATTTCGCTGAACTTGATTTTTCCGCACCTGTTTGCGCTGCTGGGAGAAGCGGGTTCGGCCGTGTGCCTCCTGAAACCGCAGTTTGAGGCAGGGCCCCGGCGGGTTGGAAAACGGGGCGTTGTGAAGGATAAAAAGGTGCAGGCGCAGGTGCTCAGAGAGGTGCTGCTGCACGCGAAGGAAGCTGGATTTTCCGTTTGCGGTGTCACACATTCGCCCATTCGCGGGGGAGAGGGAAATCTGGAGTTTTTGGTATATCTGCACAAAAACGGACCAAATGAGATAGCGTTTGATTTTGATGAAATCGTGCAAACGGCATGGAGGGAGTTAGCGGAATGAAGCGCGTGTCAATCGTTGTGAATTATACGAAGTTGGGCGCTGCCGAGCTGGCATGTGAGGTCTGCGCGCGGCTGGAAGAATCAGGACTGAACCCCTTGATAATCAAGGGAAGTGCGGATTTTTCTGCAGTGGATGATCAAGCGGATTACGCGCAATGTGACGCGGTCATTGCAATCGGCGGGGATGGGACCATCCTCAACGCGGCGCGGAGAGTTTTGCCGCATGATATCCCGGTGCTGGGGATCAACGCGGGGCGCATGGGCTTTTTGGCGGGCTTGGAACGGCATGAAATCGACTTGTTGTCACGCCTGGCGGCGGGGGAATATCAGCTGGAGCATCGGATGCTGCTGGAAGCGCGCGTTTTACAGGACGGGAAGCCGGTGCACAGGCAATTTTGCATCAACGATGCGGTGATTTCCCGCTATGCGCTGTCGCGCCCTGTCGAAATTCCGGTGATTTGTGACGGATATTCTCTTTCTTATCTTGGTGACGGGATCATTTTTTCTACGCCTACAGGCTCCACGGCCTACGGATTTTCGGCAGGCGGGCCGGTGGTGGATCCTCAAATTGAGACGATTTTGCTCACACCCATTTGCAACCACAGACTCTTCGACCGCACCGTTGTGTTCGCGGCGGATAAGCGGATTCGGGCAGACATCCTGCACGAGGGGATGGCGCTGGTGGTGGACGGCGAAGCACCGTTTCACCTCTCTCCGGGGCAAACGGTGGAAGTGCGCCGTGCGGCGCAATCCATCCGCTTTATACGACTGAAATCACAAAGTTTTTTGGATATATTAGCCAAGAAATTGATCTAAAATTAGCGCGGAAAGGTTGATTGTGTGAAATCAAAACGGCAGGAAATGATTCTCCGGGCGGTGGAAACGGGGACAATTTCTACGCAGGAGCAGTTGCTGGAGTATCTTTTGGCACAGGGGGTTCCGGCGACGCAGGCCACAGTTTCCCGCGATATGAAGGACCTGGGGCTGCGGAAATATAAGCGCGACGGCAAAACTTTTTATAAGGCAAAGAACGAAAGCGACAGCAAGGCGCAGCAATACCAGGCGTTTTTGATGAACTCGGTGCGCAGCGTGGACGGCGCCGGGAACATGGTTTGCGTGCGCTGCGGCGCCGGCATGGCGCAAGCGGTTTGCGCCGCATTGGATACCGTGCCTGCGCGAGGCGTGCTGGGCAGCCTGGCGGGGGAGGATACCATTTTCCTGCTTTGCCGCACAGAAGAAGACATGCTCGCTGCATGCGAAGAACTATCACGTTATGCGGCGCTGCAAGACGAAGAAGAAGAGTGAAATTTCCTTATAGTATAAAGAAAGAGGCGGCACTATGCTCCAAAGCCTGACGATTGAACATATCGCGGTGATCAAATATATATCGCTGGAACTGCCCGACGGATTTGTCGCGATCACGGGCGAAACCGGCGCGGGAAAATCCATCGTGATTGACGCCATCAACGCGGTGCTGGGCGAACGCACCGGCCGGGATTTGATCCGCACGGGCGAGGACACCGCACGGGTGACGGCGGTTTTTACGGCGACGCCGGCGGCGCGCGAGCTGCTGGACGAACTGGAATTGCCGCAGGAGGATGACGGCACGCTGCTGCTGAGCCGCACGATCACGACCGCCGGGAAGAGCAGCTGCCGCATCAACGGCGAGCCTGTGACGGCGGCGGTGCTGCGGCGCGTTGGCGCGGTGCTGTTAAACATCCATGGGCAGCACGATAATCAGGCGCTGCTGGCACCCCAAAAACATGTGGATTTCATCGACGCGGTGGCGGAAAACGCGGCGCTGCGTGCGGACTACCGTCAAGCGTATCAAGGGTTTCGGGTTTTGTTGAAGCAGCAGGAATCCCTGCGGATGGATGAAACGGAAAAAGCCCGGCGTTTGGATATGCTGCAGCACCAAATCGCTGAACTGGACGATGCGCAGGTGCAAGTCGGCGAGCGCGAGGCGCTGCAAAAACGACGTGACGTGATGCAGCACAGCGAAAAAATTCTGCAGGCGCTGGAGCAGGCGACGCGCGGTTTGGCAGGCGAGGATGCCGCAGGGACGGGCGCGGCAAACCTTGCGCATGAGGCGGCAAAGGCGCTCAGCGGCATTGAGGATGTGCTGCCTGCGGCGGCCGCCCTTGCGGAAACCGTGCGCGCGGCGGCATATGAATTGGAGGAAAGCGCTGCCGAACTGCGCATAATTTCTGATACTGTCACATTTGACCCTGCGCAGGCGGATGAGATTGAGCGGCGGCTGGATACCTACTACCGCTTGTCGCGCAAATACGGCGCGGACGAGGCCGCGATGCTGGCGTTTTTGGAAAAAGCGAAGGCGGAAGAGGCCTCCATCGTGCAATCCGACGAGCGCATTTTGGCATTGGACGGCGAAATTGAGGCCGCGAAGGAGGAGACCATCCGGCTGGCGCGGCTGCTGTCAAAATCCCGCAAAGAGGCCGGGGCGCAGTTCGCGCAGAGCGTAATCGCGGAGCTGGCGGACCTTGATATGCCGCATGTGAAGCTGGAAGTGCGCACCGAAAAAGTGCCCCTGACGGCGGACGGCGGCGAGCGCGTGGAGTTCCTGATTTCCGCGAACGCGGGCGAAGAGCCAAAGCCCTTGGCAAAGATCGCTTCGGGCGGCGAGCTTTCCCGCATCATGCTGGCGATGAAGCGGGTGCTGGCGGAAAAAGATGTCACCGCCACGCTGATTTTCGACGAGATCGATGCCGGCGTGAGCGGACGCGCGGCGCAAAAAATCGGGCGCAAGCTGCGGGAGGTATCGCAGGGGCGGCAGGTGCTGTGCGTGACGCATTTGGCGCAGATTGCGGCGCTGGCGGATTGCCACCTGTTCATCAGCAAATCAATGCAGGAAAACGAAACGATGACGCAGATCGAAGTGCTGGATCATGAGGGCAGGCTGCGTGAGTTGGCGCGCATCATGGGCGGCGAGGAGATCACGGCGGCGCAGCTGGCGGCGGCGGAAGAAATGCTGGCTCAGGCATGAACTTCGCAAAACTCTAAAAACGCTTGCACAGCAAAATTATGCTTATGCGAAGTTTGTCAATGCAATAAAAAAGGAGCTAGGAAATCCTCCTAACTCCTTATTTTTATGCCTTACAGACTCTAGAATAAACTGCCTTCTGCGTCTGACCAGCGCAGCCGCATCTGCTCCACATTGCGCAGAGTGAGCACATAGGCCTGATTGCCGGTGACAAAAACATCCTGCGTGCCGGCGGGCAGCTCCGTGCTTTGGCGGAAGCCCGAGCGGCTGTGCCATCGCACCATGCGGTCCGCAAACTGCAGATACACCGTGCCGCCGCTGCACTGAATTCCCTGCGGCCGCTGTTGAAAGCCCTGTTCCAGTGCGAGCTCGCCCTGCCCGTCGTATACCCGCAGCAGCGAGCGGTTGTCCCAGTCCTGCAGCAAAATGGCGCAATATCCGCCGTCGGTGTCGTAGCCGTCAAGGGCGCGGCCTTCGTAGCTGTGCGTTTGCGGCTTTGCGCCGCGCTTGATGAGATACGCCGCCTGATCCCCCACGGCAAGCCATCCGCCGCTTGTTTCCGAGACACCATAGAGCCAAACGCCGTCCAGCCGCAGGTCAATGAGGGGTTCTTTTTTGTCAAAATCGAACTCCGCAAAACGGGTATACACCTCGGCTTTTTCCGTGCCGATGAGGCAAACCGCCAGGCCGCGCCCGCTGTTATTCAGCCGCATGGCGCCGGGATATTCCTTCTCGCACCGCCAGCCAAAGCGCTTGTTCAGCCGGGCGTCGTAGGCGTAAATTTCGCTGGCGGCGCTTTCGGCCTTTGTGCCCACGGCAAACGCGCCGTTATCGCCCAAATCCATGCAGAAAATATCATGATCCAGCACCTGTTCGTGCAGCACATCGGTCTTGCTCATCAGCGTGAACTGCCCGGAATCCCGGTCAAAAAGCAGCAGACGGCCGTTTGCTGCGCACAGCGCGGGCGCGTGGTACGGCTGCGGAAAATCCATGGCGAGGTAGCCGTTTGGCGCGTGGATCTTCAGCGCCGTAGGGCCAAGCAGCACAAGGCTTTTGCCCATCAGCGCCGCCTGTTGGAGGCTCGCATATGTTGTGGGCAGCGGGAAGCCTTCGCCCCGCCGTCCGGTCATGTTCCAAATGTCCTCTATGTTGGAAAACCGCACCGGCCCGAGCACGCCCCAGGTTGCGACAAGCAGCCCCGCCGCCAAGGCAAGCGCTGCGCCAATCTGCAGCGGCCGGTATTGATTTTTCCTCGTTTTTTTCTTTTTTGAGTGCTCTTGTGCGCCATTCTCCAGCTCTTCCGGAGGCGGCGTTTTACGAAACTTTGCCATCGCGGTTCCCCTCTATCTACCCAAAATCTTATTTTCAATCATATCGCACATCCGCCAGCCACAGCCCCTCCGCCGGTGCGGTGACGCCTGCGGCCTCGCGGTTTTTTGCAGCCAAAATATCCGGGATGCAGCCCTGCGGCAGGCGCCCTTTGTTGATGTCCAGCAGCGTCCCCACCATGATCCGCACCATGTTGTAGAGAAACCCGTCCGCCGTAACAAAGAGTTCCACGTCCTCGTTTGTGCGCCGCACATCAAAGCGGGAGATGGTGCGCACCGAGGTTTTTGCGGAGCCTCCGGCGGCGCAGAAGGAGGCGAAATCGTGGGTGCCCACAAAATCCTGCGCCTGCGCATGCAGCATGTCCGCGTCTAACGGAGCAGATTCCAGCGTGGCGCGGCGCAGCAAAAACGGGTCGCGCACACGGCTGTTGCGGATGTGGTAGCGGTAGGTTTTTTCCTTGCAGTCGTAGCGCGCATGGAACTCGAGCGGCACCTCGCGGCAGTCAATCACTGCGATTTGCTCCGGCAGGTAGTAATTCAGCGCGGGCAGCAGCTGTTCACGGGACAAGCCGCTAGAGCAGCGGAAATTGCAGCAGAACATGGCGGCATGCACACCTGCGTCCGTGCGCGAGCAGCCGATGATGTTCGGCGTTGTTCCAAGTATCTTCGCGGCGGCGGTTTGCAGAGCCTCCTGCGCGGTGAACGCGTTGGGCTGCACCTGCCAGCCATGGAACGCGCTGCCGTCAAACCGCAGGGTCAAAAAAATGTTTCTTAATTCGCTCGCTTGGCTCATTTGTACATCCCCGCTAAGATTTTCTCAAACATGCGCGCGGGAACGACCCTGCGCAGGAATATCACAACTTGATAGGGCAGGCCGACCGTGACGCGCACGGGCGGGTTGCGTTTGCCCGCGAGCTTCAGTGCTGCCTTTGCGGCGGTTTCCGGCGCCGCACCGTTCTGCTCGTCCTTCGACATCCGTGCCGCCGCGCCCTCGCATGCCTCGCGGTAGGGAGAACCCTCCGGAATCGCCATTTCCCGCGCGGAGGTGAAGCCCGTTTTGGTGTCGCCCGGTTCAATGAGCGCCGCGCGGATGCCGAAGCGGCCGGCTTCCATCCGCAGGGATTCCACGTAGGTATCCAGCGCGTATTTTGTGGCGCTGTAGTGGCTTTGATAGGGCAGGGGAACCCGCCCGGCAACCGAGCTCATCACCAAAACAAGCCCTGTGCCGCGCTGGCGCATGCCTGATAAAAAGATGCGGTTCACGCGCAGCACGCCGAAGTAATTCACCTCAAATTGGCGGCGCACGGCGTCCTCCGGGGTGTCCTCCGCAGCGCCCGCGATGCCCATGCCCGCGCAGTGCAGGATGATGCCAACGTCTTTGATGAGCTCCTGCGCGCGCTGCACAGAGGCCTCATCGCAAACGTCCATGCGTATGTTAATGATATTGCCCGCGGTGGTTTCGTTGCATTTCCGAGAAGCCGCATAGACGGTGTAATCCGCCTGTGCGAACATCTGCGCCGCCGCAAGCCCGATGCCGGACGACGCGCCGGTGATCAGAATTTTTTTGCCGTAGGGGTATGTCATAGGAACACCTCATGTAAATGAGAAATGAGAATGCAGAAATATATATAGAAAGCAGCTTTTTATTGATAAAACGCTTTGCACGCCTTGTGCAGCATGGCGATGTCTGTCTTCGCGGCGAGTTCGAGCGGCGCGTGCATGCTGAGAATCGGCACGCCCAAATCCACCACGTCGATGTTCAGCTTCGCAAGATACATCGCGACCGTGCCGCCGCCGCCTTCGTCCACCTTGCCGAGTTCGCCGGCCTGCCAGATTACGCCCGCTTCGTCAAGCAGATTGCGCACCCACGCCACGAATTCCGCGCCCGCGTCGGAACTGCCGGATTTGCCGCGCGCGCCGGTATATTTCGTGAGCACCACGCCCTTATTTAAGTAGGAGGAGTTGAGGGGGTCCATCACGCCGGGGAAGGTCGGGTCAAAGCCTGCGTTCACATCGGCGGAAAGGCATTTGCTCTGCGCAAACATTTTGCGCGGGTTCGCGCCCTGCCCAACGGCGAGCCCCTCCAAAAAGTCGTAGAGATAGTTGGTGTCGAGCCCTGTGTTGCCGTAGGAGCCGATTTCTTCCTTATCGGCAAACACGGCAACGGCGGTGTATTCCGGGTTTTCGCAGGCGAACGCCGCCATCGCGCAGGGGTAGGCGCACACGCGGTCGTCCTGTCCGTATGCCCCAATCAGCGAGCGGTCCAAGCCAATATCGCAGGCCGCAAACGCGGGCACAGCTTCCAGTTCCGCGCTCACGAGGTCTTCTTCCGTCACGCCGTATTTTTCATTGAGCATTTGCAGCAGCGCCAGCTTCACGCCCTCTGATTTGCCGTCAAGCATGAGTGGGCGGCTGCCAATCACGATGTTGAGTTCTTCCCCTGCGATGCCCTTGGCAAGGCTGCGTTCCATCTGCTGCTGCGCCAGATGCGGCAGCAAATCGGTCACGCAAAACTTGGGGTCCTTCGGGTCTTCGCCGATGACGACGGTCACCGCCGTGCCGTCTTTTTTTACGATCACGCCGTGCAGCGCGAGCGGGATGGCTGTCCACTGGTACTTCTTGATTCCGCCGTAGTAGTGGGTTTTGAACAGACCCAGCTGGTGATCCTCGTAGAGCGGCTGGGGCTTCAGGTCAAGGCGCGGGGAATCTACGTGCGCCGCGACAATCCGTGTGCCGGCCTCGAGGCTCTGCTTGCCAATCACCGCGAGAATCACCGCCTTGCCGCGGTTATTGACATAAACCTTCGCGCCGGGGGCATAGAGCTTGCCCTCCTCAAACGGCACAAAGCCCGCTGTTTGCGCCTGTTCAATGAGCCATGCGGCGGCCTCGCGCTCGGTTTTGCAGGTATCCAAAAATGCGGCGTAGCCTTCGCAAAAAGCGTCGCCCTGCGCGATTTCTTCCGCGCTGAGCGTTTCGCACGCGTGGGTGTCGCGGCGGCAAAGGCGTTCTTTCAAAAGCTCCGCCTGTGTTTTTTCTGCCATAATCGTTTCTCCTATACTATGATTAATATAAAACTTTATATTTCGCAAGCGCCCGTGTGACTTTTTGCACATAGTGGGCTGTTTTTGGCGTGGGGATTTGCGCAAGGGTTTTGCCGTCCGGCGATATTTCGCGGTCGTCCAGCCAGCCGTTCACCCGCGTGCGCCCCGCGTGATAGGCAGCAATCACGGTCTCCGTTTCGCCGAATTCCTCCTGCAGCATGTGCAGAAACAGCGCGCCGTAGCGGATGGAAACACGCGGTTCGTGCAGCGCATCAACCGCAAGGGTTTCGTCCGTTTTCGTCTGCAGCCATTCAAATGTTTCCGGCATAATCTGCGTGAGTCCCCGTGCGCCCGCCTCGGAAACGGCATCGGGCAAAAACGCGCTTTCGGTATGAATCAAGGCGTAGAGCAGTTCAGGCTCCAGCGCGTATTCGGCGGCATATTCTTCCACGAGGGCATCAAACTTCTGCGGATAAATGAACCGCTGCTGAATGTTCTGCCAAATCCCCAGCAGCGAAACAACCACCATCGCCAGCAGCAGCAGCACATGAAATCCGGGGATGCCGCGCAAGCCCTCAAACGAGTCGTTCCATAATTTGGCTGAGTTCATGCCGGTGCACCTCGCTTTCCTCGCTTTTGAGGATAGTATGCCCCAAACCGGCGGGCGGAACATACCGAATCCCCTGCTGCGCCGTGATGCGCTGCGTGGCAGCCTCCTCGGAAATGCCGTCCCGCGCCATGATGCGCTGCAAGCGCAGGCTCTCCGACGCCTCCGCAAAAACAATGTGGTCGATGTATGGCATCAGCCCGCTTTCCAGCAGGGCGGCGGCGTCAAGCGCGATGGCGGGCGTTGCAGGGGGCAGCCCTGCGGCTTGCTGCATCGCAAGCGTTGTGATTGCCGGGT
>JGI994J12354_10004465_pt1 | contig 12558 bp, 9 predicted proteins | sample IntmicLarv3ML3BL_FD_12354 | JGI IMG/M metagenome (IMG submission 12354)
CTGCAAAAAATACAGCAATGGTTAATACTATAAAAGAAGATGACTTTCCGGAATTTATATTCGATTTTAAACAATAGAAAATCTTGAAAACTATTGGATAATATTGGATTTGGCAGGGGTAATTTTATTCTCGCCGGATAGTAGGTGGTGGAATGGGACAAGCCGGAATCGTATCAATAATAGGCATATTATTTATTACAGGAATTGGTTTTGTTTTGTGGCGAAAAAATTCAACAAGTAAACAAAACGCTATATCATTCAATATGTGATTTTACTCCCCTGCGAATAAATTTGAGACAATATACAAACGCTATCAGACATATACATGATATGATAGATAACCATTTGATATCTTCCGAGGCAAGGTCGTCTGTAAAAAAAACGTTATCCTTTAATGAGGCGCTCGACATGCCAATCACAGCTACTGCATTGTGGAAAAAGTGAGCGAAAACAGGAACCCATATATTTTTTGTCCAATAGACTAAATACCCAAGAAAAGCGCCCAAAATCATACGCGGAATAAACCCATAAAACTGTAAATGAATAGCGCTGAATATGATAGCTACTATCCAGATGGCAACATGGTGGTTTTGGATTTTCTGTCGGATGATTTGCAATAAAGCGCCTCTAAATAGAAATTCTTCCGTCACGCCGGCTACTACAGCGATGACAATCAGATTGATGATGAAAGTGACAACACTCGTTTCCGATACCATTTTCTGAATCATCGCTTCAGCAACTTCTTCTGTCTCTCTTATCCATATTTCGAGAGCCTTCATCGATTCAGGAAGTTGTATCTGTGAATTGAAATAACTTGTTAATGAAATCGTTGGTGAAAGCAGAAGTGTAGCTAAGCAAACAACAGCCAATATGCGAATATCAGGAAAAGCGCCTATGCTTAGATATGCTTTGGAGTGGTTGCTGCAAAACCATGCCGTTACGACGGCAGGTAGCAAAAAAGTGCAAACAGCCGCAATAAACTGTGTGGCTTGCAACACCCAAACAGGTTGATTAAAAAGAGTCTCCCCAATATTTTCAAATCCATCGGCTGAGGTGGAAGCAAAAATTATTACATTAATGATTTGACTAAAAAAGAAGCCTACAAACATTGTCGCCACCAAAATGCTTATTTGATAAAGAGGAGAGCGTTCTGCGTAAATACCTTTCATATATTTCAATCGTTTCTAAAGAGCGTTTCTATTAATTTCAAAATCAAGGCTTGCGACAGAGGGAAAAGCGCAGTATACTAAAGTATATGAGCATTTTCCCGAGAGAGCGTAACGCAGAGTTTGGGATTAATAGAAGTGCACAAAAAAAATAACTCCTGCAAAGATAAGCAGAAGTTATTAAATTTTCAAAGATTAAATAAAAATTACCTTTTAGGCAAAGCTTCTTTCACAACTATTTGGCGACCTTGTAGTTCAACCTCATTCAATCCTCTAATCGCATTTTGCGCTTCCTCATCATTTGGTAATTCAGCAAAAGCGTAGCCTTTTGATCGACCGGTGTCGCGATCCTTAATTACTCTTACGGAATCAACTGTTCCATACTCTTCCAATGCATTTCTTAAATCATCCTCTCGAACTCGATAGTTTAGATTTCCAATGTAAATATTCATAAAAAATAAAAAAAAATAAATAAAAAAAATGTTACTGTTTGAAAGCAGGAAAAACTGAAAGTTCGTAACAATTGAAAGATAAATCCGTCATCAATACAGAAGAAATAAAAGACAATGTTAAGTACGTTCAAGGTATATTACTCCTTTCAGGATGCAAAGAAATGTATAAAATCCAAGAAAACAATATTTTTTTGCAAAAAAAACACATTATTCTTCATAATCCTTTGTTTTATATTTGCGGGATTCAAATTATAAATCTAATTTTGCAGTTTATTTTTCCGTTAAAACACTAATTATTATAAATATTTCATTCAAAATGAACGTTTCACTATTGAATAACGATACTGTAAGTAGTATCGTGAAATTGGAGCTTGAAAAAAAAGACTATGAAGCGCAGGTAGAAAAAAATTTGCGTCAATTTAGGCAAAAAGCCAGTATGCCCGGATTCCGTAAAGGAATGGTTCCACTTGGTTTGGTAAAAAAAATGTATGGCAAATCTGTGCAGGCAGAAGAAATAAATAAACTTGTCTCTGAAAATTTGCTCAACTATATCAGGGAAAATGATATTCGTATATTAGGCGAGCCGATGCCCAACGAAACGGAGCAACGACCGATTGATTTTGACACACAAGAAGATTTTGAATTTTATTTTGACTTGGCATTGGCTCCTGTATTTACACTGAAATTCAATAAACGAGACAAGTTGACCCGGCACGAAATCATTTTGGACGATGAGATGATCGAAACACAGATAAATTCGTATCGCCGAAATTTCGGATCATACGAACAAGTTGATGAAATCATGGAAGATGACTTGGTGAAAGGTGTTGTCATTGAATTGGAAGCGAAAAAACCGAAAGAAGGTGGTATCGTGGTTGAAGAAGCAATCCTGATGCCTAAATATATAAAAGGGAAGCAAGAGCAATCCAAATTTATTGGTTCCAAATTGAATAAAAAGATAATTTTCAATCCTAAAAAAGCATTTAAAGGAGCGTTTGCCGAAATGTCTTCTTTCTTGAAAATCGACAAAGAAACAGCCCAAAATATAACGGCTGATTTTCAATTTGAAATCAAAGAAATTACCCGGTTTAAAGAAGCGGAATTAAATAAGCAATTATTTGATAAAGTATTCGGAACGGATGCAGTGGAAACGGAAGAAGCATTCAGAGAAAAAGTAAAATCATCGTTGAAAGATACCTATTCACAACAAAGTGATTATTTATTTGCCATTGATGTAGGCATTCTCCTCGTTAAAAAGGCAGGCGATGTACAATTGGCCGATCCGATCTTGAAACGCTGGCTTTTGGCGAAACAAGAAGAATCAACACCTGAAAAAATGGAGGAAGAATATCAGTCAATAAAAAATAATCTTATTTTGCATTTGGCCAAAGAGCAGGTGATGAAAGATAATGATTTGAAAATTGAAAATGAAGATATTGAAGCAATAGCCAAAAAGTTTACAAAAGAGCAATTCGCCCAATATGGCATGTTAGATGTTCCGGATGATTTATTGAATCAATACACTCAAGAAATGTTAAAGAAAGAAGAAACACTTCAAAACATCGTTAATCGTGCAAGCGAGGATAAATTAGTCAATTGGATGAAAAATCAAGTGAAAGTTGAAACAAAAGAAGTGTCACTTGAAGAATTTCAAAAATTATTTACATAAGATTGAAATATCCCTATTCTATAAAAAGAAGAATTTTCTCTTAAAAATAATAAATGAGTATAGATAAATTTTTTTCATTCAGAAATTTATTTATAACTTTGTTTTTTTATTGAGGAACCGGATAAAAATTATCCGAAATACTGTGTTGCTTTTAAGTGCTTTTTCCTTATGCTCCTTGCCGCATACGAAAAACATCTTACTTCAACACATCACACTTATCATCAATAAAATTTAAAACAGTTTCGAAGAAATGAGTGTATGCTTTTTTTATGTTTTATGGGATTTAAAAAAGTTTAAAAATTTATGAGTGATTTTAAAAATTATGCGACAAAGCATTTAGGATTGAACAGTTTGAGTTTAGAGAGTTACATGAATTTTGCAAGTAGCTATATATCACCTACCATCATCGAAGAACGCCAATTGAATGTGGCTCAGATGGATGTGTTTTCTCGTTTGATGATGGATCGTATTATTTTCCTTGGTACTCAGATTGACGATTATACAGCTAATGTGATTCAGGCCCAATTATTATATTTAGATACCAGCGATCCGGGGAAGGATATCTCTATCTATATTAATTCGCCCGGAGGAACGGTTTATGCCGGTCTGGGGATATATGACACCATGCAATTCATTGGATGTAAGGTGTCTACCATTTGTACAGGGATAGCTGCCTCGATGGCCTCCGTGTTACTTGCTGCCGGTACAAAAGGAAAACGCTATGGGTTGAAACACTCGCGTGTAATGATTCATCAACCGTTAGGTGGAATGCAGGGACAAGCATCGGATATGGAAATCACTGTACGTGAGATAATTAAGATAAAAAAGGAGCTTTATAGTATTATTGCAGAACACACCGGCAAGCCCTATGAGCAAATCGAGAAAGATAGCGACCGTGATTATTGGATGAGCGCCGCTGAAGCGGTTGAATATGGAATGATTGATGAAGTAATGACACGCAAATAAGTTGAATGTATGGCAAAAGTAACAGGAGAAAAATGCACATTTTGCGGTAAAAGCCACTTAGAGACTGATTTATTGATAAAAGGCATTTCCGGTTCTATTTGCGATGAATGTGTTTTGCAGGCTTACGAAATCGTGCAGGAAAGTAAACCAATCAATAAAGATAAGTTTTTACCGAACGAAAACGATATTCCCAAGCCCAAAGACATCAAGGCTTTTTTAGATCTGTATGTGATTGGGCAGGAAGAAGCGAAACGATTCTTGTCCGTTTCTGTCTACAACCACTACAAACGATTGAGGCAAAAAACAAATGCCGATGATGTGGAGATAGAGAAATCAAACATTATCATGGTGGGTGCGACCGGAACCGGCAAGACATTGTTGGCGCGTACGATTGCGAAAAAACTACATGTCCCTTTCAGTATTGTTGATGCCACGGTATTGACAGAGGCGGGATATGTAGGAGAAGATATTGAGAGTATTCTGACACGTCTGTTGCAAGCTGCCGATTATAATGTGGAACAAGCGCAGCGAGGGATCGTCTTTATTGATGAGATAGACAAAATAGCCCGCAAAGGAGATAATCCATCCATCACCCGCGATGTGAGTGGTGAAGGTGTACAACAAGGATTATTGAAATTGTTGGAAGGAGCTATCGTGAATGTACCCCCTCAAGGAGGGCGCAAACACCCTGAACAACGCATGATCCCTGTCGATACACGTAATATATTGTTTATCTGTGGCGGAGCTTTCGATGGCATAGAAAAAAAAATTGCCCAACGCCTAAATACCCGCGTAGTGGGGTTTATCGCCGGCAAAGATTCAACGATTATAGAAAGAGATAATTTATTAAAGTATATTACCCCTACAGATTTAAAATCATTTGGCTTGATACCTGAAATCATCGGGCGCCTGCCCATATTAACGTATCTTGAGCCTTTGGATCGTCCGGCGCTGCGCCGGATTTTAACAGAGCCGAAAAACTCAATCATCAAACAATATATAAAATTGTTTGAGATGGATCAAATAGCGCTTTCCTTCGATGAAAATGTATATGATTATGTGGTCGATAAAGCCATTGAATTTAAGTTAGGCGCACGTGGATTGCGTTCGATTGTAGAAGCTGTGATGATGGATGCAATGTATCAAATGCCATCCGGCAATACAAAAAAACTTGTCGTCACATTAAATTATGCCATCGAACACTTTGAGAAAACTGATATTAACCGTTTGCAAATTGCATAGCTGTAAAAAATGTTGTATGGCAAAAAAAAATAAACAAGATGTCACTGAAGCATTGAAATTTCATTTTGGATTTGATAAGTTCAAAGGAAATCAGAAAGCAGTTATTGAAAATATACTTGCAGGAAAAGACACTTTTGTCTTAATGCCCACAGGAGGAGGAAAATCGCTTTGCTACCAATTACCTTCGTTGATAATGGAAGGAACCGCTTTGGTGATCTCGCCCCTGATAGCATTGATGAAGAATCAGGTGGATTCTATGAGAAATTTCAGTGAAGAAGATGGCGTAGCCCATTTTATAAATTCATCGTTAAACAAGGCTGCTATCGAGCATGTAAAAAAGGACATTATGTCAGGACGTACAAAATTATTGTATGTTGCCCCCGAATCGTTGACCAAAGGTGAAAACATAGATTTTCTGCGACAGGTGAATATTTCTTTTTATGCAGTCGATGAAGCGCACTGTATTTCGGAATGGGGTCATGACTTCAGACCTGAATACCGACGTATAAGGCCTATTATCAACGAAATAAAAGTTCGCCCCTTAATTGCTTTAACTGCAACAGCAACACCTAAGGTACAACATGACATTCAGAAAAACTTGGGAATGATTAATGCAACGGTTTTTAAATCTTCTTTCAATCGCCCTAATTTATATTATGAAGTACGTCAAAAAGGCAATAATATTGACCGAGAAATAATCAAGTATATAAAGAATAATGAAGGTAAATCAGGTATCATTTATTGTTTGAGTCGTAAAAGAGTCGAAGAATTTGCCGAAATCCTATGTGCCAATGGTATTAATGCTTTAGCTTATCATGCCGGGATGGAGTCGCATATACGCTCAGCCAATCAAGATGCTTTTCTGATGGAAGAGGCGGAGGTTATCGTAGCGACCATTGCTTTCGGTATGGGAATAGACAAACCGGATGTCCGCTATGTGATTCATTATGATATCCCTAAAAGTTTGGAGGGGTATTACCAGGAAACAGGAAGAGCAGGCCGTGACGGTGGAGAAGGACAATGTATTGCCTTCTATGCGAACAAAGATTTACAGAAATTAGAGAAGTTTTTGCAAGGAAAACCCATTGTCGAACAGGAAATAGGAAAACAATTGTTGCTCGAAACGGCAGCGTATGCTGAAACAGCTGTATGCCGACGAAAAGTTTTATTGCATTATTTTGGTGAAGAATTTTTGGAGGATGATTGCGGGTGTTGTGATAATTGTCTGAGACCCAAGATAATGGAAGAGTCGAAAGAGTTGCTGCTTGCGGTATTGGAAGCAATTGATATATTAAAAGAAAGATATAAAGCCGAATATATTGTGAACTTGTTGTTGGGGGTTGAAACGGCAGAAAACCTCTCTTTCCATTATAATGAATTGGAGGTTTTTGGCTCCGGCCAGGATGAAACGGAAAAAGTATGGAATGCCGTTATCCGTCAAGCATTGATTGCCGGGTACATAACGAAAGAAATTGAAAACTACGGCTTATTAAAGATTACCCCCAAGGGAAGGGAGTTTATGCAAAAACCCGTTTCGTTTAAGATTGTGAAAGACAATGAATTCGATAACGATGATGGAAGTGATGCTTCTGTTCGTAGCGGAGGATCTTCGGCTGTTGATCCAACCTTGTTTTCAATTATGAAAGATCTTCGAAAAAAATTATCGAAGCATCTCAATGTGCCACCTTTTGTTATATTCCAGGATCCTTCATTGGAAGCCATGGCGACTACTTATCCTGTCACATTAGAAGAATTACAAAATATACCGGGTGTAGGAGCCGGTAAAGCGAATCGATATGGTACGGAATTTATTTCCATCATCAAAAAGTATGTTGACGAAAATGAAATAGAGCGCCCGGAGGATTTGCGCGTTCGTACAGTAGCGAATAAATCGAAATTGAAAGTTTCGATCGTTCAAAGTATTGACCGTAAGGTTGCATTAGACGATATTGCCACTGCAAAGGGATTGGAATTTGACGAACTGTTGGATGAAATCGAAACAATCGTTTATTCCGGTACGCGAATAAATGTTGACTATTTTATCAATGAAGCAATGGACGAAGATCATATTCAGGATATTTATGACTATTTTAAGGAATCAGAAACAGATGATTTAGAAGAAGCTATTACCGAACTCGGAAGCGACTATACAGAAGCCGAAATTCGATTGATTCGCATAAAATTCCTTTCTGAATTGGCAAATTAATAACTGTGTAAGCAGAGGAAGCAGGGAGTATCTGTTATTGTCTTAATAAAATAAATAGGAAAAAAAAACGTTATTTTAAGTATATTGAATCGTAAAAATATAAAGCAATGAAGAAAATTTTTGTATTAATATTAGGATTAAATTTCTGTTTAGCTTATTCTCAAACAAATAACGACTCCATCATTGTGATGACCATTGGAGATATTGAAGTTCCGCTTTCGGAATTCCTTTTTATAGCACAAAAAGATGATAGCGGAGTAAATCTTTTGGATAAAAAGTCACGCGATAACTATATTGAGTTATTTAAGACTTTTAAACTTAAAGTTGCAGATGCCATATCTCTCAGAATAAATGAATCACTCTATTTCCAAAGTGAATTGACAACATATCAATCCCAATTGGCCGAAAGGTATCTATCAGATTATGAGGGTGAAAAACAGGCGGCTCGTAAAGTGTACGAACAAAGTAAGGTGCTTTTGTCATTGAGCCATATCATGTTCAGGTTGCCTGAAAAAACATTGACAAAAGACACCCTTGAAGTCTTTAACAAAGCCAATGAAGCGTACAAACGAATAATAGCCGGAGATGATTTCGCGACGGTGGGGAATGCATTGCAGGAAGATGAAAATTCGGGAGCAGTATATGAAGAACAAGACTATGTCTTTCCGATACAAACATTTAAGGAAATAAAAGATCGGGCATTATCTATGTCACAGGGAGAAGTTTCGGCACCTATACGTTCACCTTTAGGGTTTCATATTATTCGATTGAATCGGAGAATCGATAACACTGAGCGATTATTGACGGCGCATATTTTAATAAAATGTCCGGATAATATCGAAGAGGAAGAGGAACAAGCCTTTTTGAAAGAAGCCAATGACCTCTATGAAAAAATTATAAACGGTGCTGACTTTGCGGATACAGCCAGAGAATTTTCGCATGATGAAAATTCGAGTTATTCCGGTGGCGTATTGCCTTCTTTCGGTTTGGGAAATATGGTTTTACCATTTGAACAAGCTGCCTTTGCGTTAGAAAATATTGGAGATGTGTCAAAGCCTGTTCGTTCCCGTTTCGGGTATCATATTATCAAATTATTAGATAAAAGCGACTATCCCTCCTTTGAAGATATGGAACAATCTCTTATTACATCCATGAAACAAGGAGATTTGATAAATGAACTGAATCAAGTATTTGATGATCGGCAGAAAGAAAAAATGGGTTATACCGTTTACCGGGACGCCTATAATGAATTGTTGCAACTTAGTGATGAATACTTCCCGACTGATAATGAGTTTTTTAACAGGGCAAGCCAAATGACAAAGCCTCTGATGCAACTGCAAGGGAAAGATTTTCCTCAATATGAGTTTGTCGATTATATAAGACTGAGAGCAACATCGATCAAAACGTATGCACGTGATTTTCTGAATGACCAATATACTCTGTATGTCAGGGAAATTCTGCTTAGATTGATAGAAAGAGATTTGGAAAATAATCCCGAATTTATTAATCTGATGAATGAATATCATGACGGTATTTTGTTTTTTGAAGTAAGCGAAGAAAGAGTGTGGAGTAAACCTGTTGAAGAACAAGAGAAACTGGAACGTGAATGGATTCAGGAACTAAATAAAAAATACAAAGTAACGATTAATAAAAAAGTAATAGATAATTTAAAACAGTACCTGAATTAATGTTTTTTGGGACGAAACAGCCGGTTCGCTCACAATAAATAATATAAAAGATGAGATATACTTTGGCTTTTTTTCTTATAGCGATATATATCCTATCCGCTTGCCGTCAGACAATAATGAGTGAAGACGGAATTTTGGTGCAGGTGCATGGTAATGTACTGAACCGTAGCGAAGTGGAACAGGTGATTCCCAATAACATCTCTTCATCCGATAGCTTATTGATAGCCGAGAATTATATCCATAAATGGATTAAAGACATATTAATGTTTGAGGTGTCGCAACGAAATATCGGAAAAGAAGAAGATGATATCAATCGGATGGTTGAAGATTTTCGCAAGTCATTACTCAGGCATCGTTATCAGGAATATATGATTCGAAGCCGGCTAACGGCAGAAATCCGGGAAGAAGAAAAAATGACTTATTATGAAGAAAATGCAGAGAAATTCCTGTTGGATAAAAATCTGATTAAAGGATTATTCCTGAAAATACCGGCTGAATCGCCCGGCATAGCCAATGTGAGAAAATGGTACCGATCGCAAGATCCCAAAGAATTAGAAAACATTGAGAAATACAGTATTCAAAATGCTTCTGTATATGATTATTTTTATGATCACTGGGTGGATTTCGACGAGATATTAGATAAAATGCCGATGTATGTATCTAATAAATCTCAATATTTACGAGCAAACAGGACCGTGGAGCTGAAAGACAGTGCTTATTTCTATTTTTTAAATATTGCTGACTATTTGCTTTCGGGAAATATAGCGCCTTATGAATATTCAGATGTGCAAATACAGGAATTGATGATCAATAATCGGAAAATGGATTTTCTGAAAACTTTTGAGGATGAACTGTATCGAGATGCTGTTCGCAAGGGAGAGGTGAAGTTTTTTACAAATCAAAAATAATATATTGACTATGATAAAAAAAGGTTTACTATTGATTTTACTGGCCTGCAATATGCATGTTTTTTTATATAGCCAGGATAATGTGATTGATGAAATCGTATGGGTAGTTGGCGACGAAGCCATCTTTCGTTCCGAAGTAGAAACCCAACGGTTGTACATGCAAAGTCAAAGAAGACGCTTTGAAAGCGATCCGTATTGTTTTATTCCGGAACAGATAGCTATTCAAAAATTGTTTTTGAACCAGGCAAAGATTGATAGTATTGATGTAGATGAAGGAACTGTGATTCGGGCGGCAGAATCAAGAATAAATTATATGCTTAATGAGCATGGGTCGCGCGAAAAAATGGAAGAATACTACAGTAAAAAATTGTCACAGATAAAAGAAGAACAACAAATTATTGTGCGTGAAGAATACACTGTAGAACAAATGCAAAAACATTTAGTCGGAGATGTGAAACTTTCGCCCTCAGAGGTGCGTCGGTATTTCCGAAATATATCGTCCGACAGTTTACCTACTGTACCAACTACTGTTGAAGTTCAGATTATTACGCTCGAACCGAGAATCCCTTTTGAAGAAACTGATGCGATCAAAGCACGACTCAGGGAGTTTACCGATATGGTTAATAATGAAGAAAGAGATTTTGCAACACTGGCGATAGCCTATTCGGAAGATCCCGGTTCAGCTATTCGTGGCGGTGAGATGGGTTTTATGGGCAAAGGTAGTTTGTTGCCCGAATTTGCCAATGTCGCCTTCAATCTGACGGATCCCAAAAGAGTATCTAATATTGTTGAAACAGAATATGGCTTTCATATCATCCAGTTGATTGAAAAACGGGGCGACCGTATCAATTGTCGTCATATCCTCTTACGTCCACGGGTATCCGATAATGAATTAGTCGAAGCCACGGCACGCATGGATTCAATTTATCAGAAAATCAAAGAAGAAGAGTTTTCTTTTGATGAAGCAGCCACTTACGTTTCTTATGATAAAGATACGAGAAACAACAAAGGGCTGATGGTTAATCAAAATTATGAAGGCTCTAATGCCGGAACACCCAAATTTGAAATGCAGGAATTGCCTCCGGATGTAGCCAGGGTTGTAGACCAAATGCAAGTCGGTGAGATATCAGCTCCGTTCCAAATGAAGACAGATAAACAAAAAGATGTCATTGCAATCGTGAAGCTGAAAGCAAGAACACTAAGCCATAAAGCCAACCTGACTGACGACTATCAAGCCTTGAAAACCATTGTGGAAAATCAAAAAAAAGAAGAAATGTTGCGTGACTGGGTTGCCAAAAAGCAGAAATCGATCTATGTGCGCATCGTCGAGGGATGGCAAAGTTGTGATTTTCAATTTCCGGGGTGGATTGTACAATGAAGTGGTTCCTGAGATTAACATATTCGGTCCCAACCTTGTTTTTCTTTGTCTTTATCTTGTATTCTCAACAACCGACTCAAACAACACAGACCCAAACAAAAGTATTCCTCGAACATGCCGATGTGCAATCGTATGATGAGAAGATTGACAAAGACAGACAGATATTGACGGGAAATGTCATTTTTCGTCATGACAGTTCATTCATGTATTGCGACAGCGCTTACTACTTTGAACAAAGTAGTTCGCTCGAAGCATTTGGCAACGTACGGATGGAACAGGGCGACACCTTGTTTGTCTTTGGTAATTATCTTTTCTATGACGGTAATATCCAATTGGCAAAGATAAGATATAATGTGCGGATGGAGAGTATTCAGCAAGACTCGTCTATTGTAACACTCTTTACCGATAGCCTGAATTATGATCGTATAGCTGAAATCGGCTATTACTTCGAAGGAGGAATGATTGTCGATATAGAAAATGAACTGACCTCTATTGATGGTCAATATTCGCCAACAACAAAACTTGCTATCTTTAATAATGATGTGACATTGGAAAATCCGAAATTCACATTGACCTCAGACACCTTGCACTACCATACCGAATCAAAGATAGCCACCATATTGGGACCTTCCGTCATAGTATCCGACAGCAGCACCGTTTATTCATCACAAGGATGGTATGATACAGAGAATAATACATCACTATTACTTGATCGTTCGCAGGTTTACTTCGGAAGCAGAATTCTGATCGGCGATTCCATTGCTTATGATCGCGATATCGGCTTTGGCGAAGCCTTCGGAGATATTTTCCTGCACGACACAATAGACAAGGTGATCCTGACAGGGCAATACGGATATTATAACGAAAAGACAGAATATGCCTT
>JGI994J12354_10004466_pt1 | contig 12557 bp, 10 predicted proteins | sample IntmicLarv3ML3BL_FD_12354 | JGI IMG/M metagenome (IMG submission 12354)
GGCGATAATATGCGACTCTTTCGAAAGGTTTGACGCGCGCCGGATCAGATAGTTGCGGCGGGGGGTGATCTCCACGATCGCGGCATCGTCGGACTCAGGGCCCGAGCGTTCCACAACTACGTTATCCCCAACTACCACAGGGTTTGTCGAGCGGCTTTCCTTGAGCCTGAACACTCCCCGGATACGACACCGCACAATCTGGCCGGTTACCGGATTCAGTACATTGTACCAGCTTCCGGTACTTTTGATAACTATGCCTTCGAATTTTTCGATCGTTTTTCGATTTAAAGGGTTTCCGAGTCCAAAGATAGTGAAAGATAGTGTATTCTTATTTTTTATCTCCTATCATAGGCTTTTTTCCTTTTGGGGTCAGAGACCCTTTATTATCTTTTTTCCTTTTTAGGCTAAATTTTCCTTTTTACCATATTATTCTTGTTACTTTTTTAGGCAAAAAAGTAACCAAAAAGCCTTCCGGGGAGGAAACCTCGGCTACGCTCGATTTATTCCCCGGGTCTCAAGGTATTTCGCTATCGCTCATGAGGTCTACATTCGGCTAAATTGCCGAATGGTTTGTTTATAATAAATCAGATATTAGGCTAGCACCAAATGGCCAAAACATTGGAACGAGCGAAGCGAAGTTTCAGTTTTGGGAGGCTTTTATTTGATTACTTTCTTTTTGGCGGAAAAAGAAAGTAACTCCCGCTGAAAGCGAAAAGAAATTTTGAAAGAAACAATAAAGGGCCTCTGGCCCAAAAGAAAAATAAGAGAGAACCCGCTACGCACTGTAAGGAGAAGGAAGACGAAGCCAATCGAATCCTATCTTATGCAAAGCCACGAAAAATGGGATGATTTCTTTTAAAACTGGCAATAAACTACTCAAAATGTTGTAAATTTGCCCAGACGCGAAATAGTATTTCGCACGTCATAAAATATTAAAAACTATTTTGATATGAAATTTCCCGGGAAAATAATTATTGCAGCATCTATTTTAACAACGATGGTATTTACCGCCAATGCCGCCGAAGATATGACCCTTGCCCCGGGAGAACGCTGGGAGGTCACTATCACCACCTCGGCCGGATTCTTCAAAATGGAGCTGTTCAACGATACTCCCGTCCACCGCGATAACTTTGTCAAACTCGCATCTGAAGGGTTTTACGATTACCAGCTTTTCCACCGGGTAATCCGGAATTTCATGATCCAGACCGGGGACCCTGAATCCAAGCAGGCTTCCCCCGTTAAGCGTTATGGCGGAAACGATGCCGGATATACGATCCCGCCCGAGATAAACCCTAAATATTTTCACTGCCGCGGAGCAGTTGCCGCTGCCCGCGAACCCGATGAGATCAATCCGGAAAAGAATTCTTCAGGGTCGCATTTTTTTATTGTAACCGGAGAGGTCCCAGGCGACAATATGCTTACGGCGGTTTCCGAATCCCTGACTGCGGCGGGTATGGAACCACTATCCGAGGAGAGGATAGAAATCTATAAAAAAGAGGGCGGAGCGCCGCACCTCGACGGGCAATATACCGTTTTCGGACGGATAACTTCGGGAATGGGAGTTGTGGAAAAAATATCGAAACGTCCGACCGGGTCATTCGACAGACCGGTAGAGGACATTTACATAAAGAGAATTGTACTTACGAAAGTTAAAGAAAAATAGAATACGAGATGACCGGAAAAATAGACGAACTGCTGAAAGCGATCGACACCTTCAAAGCCAAATCGATAGCCGAGATCGAAGATTTCAGGGTAAAAATGCTGGGTAAAAAAGGCGAGATAACAGTTATATTCGACGAATTCAAAACAATTCCAGCCGAACAGAAACGCGAGTTAGGCCAGAAAATAAACAAACTCAAAAACGCCGCCGTTGAAAAAATAACCTCTCTGAAAGAAATTTTCGAGCAATCGGCCCAAAGCACAGGACCGGAAGCCGATTTGGATTTCAGCCGCCCGGCATCCGCCGACCCGGCAGGTACGCGCCACCCGATCTCACTGGTTCGCCGCCAAATNCTCGATATATTCGCAAGCATCGGATACGTTACCGCCGACGGCCCCGAGATCGAAGACGACTGGCACGTATTCACGGCCCTCAACTTCCCTCCAGAACACCCGGCACGCGATATGCAGGACACGTTCTTTATCGAAAAAGATCCGGACATCCTGCTTCGCACCCATACCAGTTCGGTTCAGGTGCGCGTTATGGAGACCCAGAAACCGCCTATCCGGGTCATATGCCCGGGGCGCGTATTCCGCAACGAAGCGATATCATACCGGGCGCACTGCATCTTCCATCAGGTCGAAGGGCTGTATATCGACGAAAACGTATCGTTCGCCGACCTTAAACAGACAATCCAATATTTCGCGAACGAACTATTCGGCGAAGGCGCCAAAATACGTATGCGCCCATCATACTTCCCATTCACCGAGCCGTCTACCGAGGTGGATGTTTCGTGTAACCTGTGTGGGGGAAAAGGGTGTAACGTTTGTAAATACACCGGCTGGCTTGAGATTATGGGAGCCGGAATGGTAGACCCCAACGTTCTGGAAGCCTGCGGAATAGACAGCACTAAATATTCAGGATTCGCTTTCGGCATGGGAGTTGAAAGGATCTCGATGCTGAAGTACGGAGTTAAAGACCTGCGCCTTTACTTCGAGAACGATATACGTTTCCTTAACCAGTTCAAGCCCGTCTATTAACCTGACGGATACGGACAAGCCCCCTCCCCCGCTTTATGAGAAATTTTTCGTTGGGATACCGCAGTAAGGTTATATTTATAATCATGGGGTCGGTGATCGTGTTCGCATCACTGCTTTATTCGAACTATATCAAGGAGCAGCTGGCCATCAAGGAGATGAACGAAACCAATCTCTGGGCACAGGCTTATAATATGAAAGTGCTGGATCGTTATTACAATTACGAAGAAAGCCAGATAATAATCAATATCCTCAATAATATTCCGGCAGTCCCGACGATCATGACCGATGAGTACCTGAATGTCATCGAGTCGGTATTGATAGACGAGAAAGTATTACATGATCCTGTCAAGTTGCGCCGGAAGCTCGAGGAAATGTCGAACAGCGGACAATCGCCCATCAAAATACGGGATCCAGACGGTACCATATCATATGTATTTTACGGGAATTCCACCCTGCTGCAAACGATCTTATATTTTTCGTATATCCAGTTGATCGTAATTGCAATTTTCATCGTATTTGCTTTCATCACGTTCAGGACTTCGAAGCACGACGAGCAAAACCGGGTATGGATCGGACTGGCCAAAGAGACCGCCCATCAGCTCGGAACGCCGACCAGCTCTCTGCTCGGATGGATCGAATACCTCAAAACACAACCGATCGATCAATCGGCGGTCGAAGAGATGGGAAAAGACGTTTCGCGGCTTATAAAGGTGGCGGACCGTTTCTCGAAGATCGGTTCGACAACCCAGCTGGTTCCGCGCAATATCTGTGAAGTGGTCGCTTCTACCATAAATTATTTCCAATCGCGTATACCCAAGAACGTATCGCTGGAATTCGACCCCAAATCCACAGTTCCCCTCCAGGGAATGATAAACGACGCGCTGTTCGAATGGGTTATCGAAAACCTGCTGAAAAACGCCCTTGACGCCCTGCAAGGCAAAGGCACCATAACGGTAAATATAGAGGCGCGGGATAAATGGATCGACGTAGATGTTAAAGACACAGGTAAAGGCATGCCGCGAAACTCGTTTAAACGAATTTTCGAACCGGGATTTACGACCAAAACCCGTGGATGGGGACTCGGCCTGTCCCTCTCCAAAAGGATCATCGAGGAGTATCACCACGGCAAGATTTTCGTCAAGGAATCGGAAATCGATAAAGGAACCACAATAAGGGCAATGATTAAAAGGCTTTAATCTTTTTATATTTTTATCCGCAAGAAAAGACACCATTAAATTGATACTGCTGTATATCAGCATAATACATCTCGAAAATCGATAGTTAAAAAATCACTAATTTGAATAACTGCGAAACCTTTGCTAAATTGCGGGGTTTTAAAGCATAGAAGGCGAATATGAAAGTAATGAAATTTGGCGGAACCTCGGTAGGAAGCGCCTCAGGACTAGAAAACATAAAGAGGGTCACCAGTCAGGAAAAAGGCAGTGTGATAGTCGTAGTTTCGGCACTGGGAGGCGTCACCGACCAACTGTACCGCACAGCACAAATCGCGGCCCTCGGAGATCAAGAGGGCTACCAAAAAGAGCTCGAATCCATCAAAGCAAGGCACTATACGGCAATAACCGATAGTATCGCACCCTCTATGCAGGAAACCACGCGCGCCGAAATAAACCCTATGATGGATGAACTGGCAAATATCCTGCAAGGAGTTTCGCTGATCCAGGACCTTTCGCCCAAAACTTCCGCTTCGATCGTAAGTTACGGCGAGCGCCTTAGTGCAGTGATAGTTAATCGCGTGCTGGAAGGTTCCAAGTTCCTCGACGCACGTGAAGTCATAAAGACCAAGCCGTATTATAACCGCCATGCCGTGGATTTCGACCTTACGAACGCACTGATCGAAAGCACTTTCAACCAACTCGATAAAATTACCGTGCTTGGCGGTTTTATCGCAGCCGATAAGTATACCGGCGAGACTACCAACCTTGGACGCGGAGGTTCGGACTACACCGCAGCAATAATTGCGGCCGCTTTAGGAGCCGAGGTTCTTGAGATTTATACCGACGTGGACGGCTTCATGACCGCCGACCCTAAGATTATAGACAATGCTTACCTTATCGAAAGCCTGACTTTCGTCGAGGCTATGGAACTGTGTAATTTCGGCGCGAAGGTCATCTACCCGCCGACCATTTTCCCGGCGTATAACAAGAATATTCCGATTATAATCAAGAATACGTTCAATCCTGACAGCCCGGGAACGTTCATTTCGCGCGAACACCCCGAAGGCACTGACACCAACAAGGCCATCAAGGGTGTTTCGTCTATCAACGACACGAGCCTTATCACTATCCGCGGACTGGGTATGGTAGGGGTAATCGGTGTGAATTACCGCATCTTCAAGGCTCTTGCAAAAGCGGGAATAAGCGTGTTCCTGGTAAGCCAGGCTTCGAGCGAGAATACTACATCAATCGGGGTTCGTACCGCAGATGTGGACTACGCCGCACAAACCCTGACACAGGAGTTTGCACAAGAGATAAAAACGGGCGAGATAGACGAGGTAATGGTCGAGAAAGAACTTGCTACCGTAGCGATCGTCGGTGAGAACATGAAACGCACCCCGGGACTTTCCGGAAAACTTTTCGGAACCCTCGGCCGCAACGGGATCAACGTGATAGCTACCGCACAAGGGGCATCGGAAACGAACATTTCGTTCGTGGTCGACCTGGCCAACCTGCGCAAAGCGATCAACGTGATACACGACTCGTTCTTCCTGTCGGAATATCAGGTATTAAACCTATTTATGGTAGGGATCGGCACTGTAGGCCGCAGCCTTATCGACCAGATACGCGAACAACAGCAGGTACTGCTTGAGCAAAATTCGCTTAAGATCAATATCGTAGGTATTTCCAATTCCAAACGCAGCGTTTTTAATCGGGAAGGGATCGACCTTAGCCGTTATAAAGAACTGTTGCAGGAGGAAGGCATAGATACCAATCCTGCGAAAGTGCGCGACGAGATCATCAAGATGAATATCTTCAACTCGGTTTTCGTGGATTGTACCGCAAGTTCCGATGTGGCAGTAATATACGAAGGCCTGCTCGACCATAGCATTTCAGTGGTTACGGCCAACAAAATAGCGGCATCGTCGGATTACCTGCATTACGAAAAACTGAAAAACACCGCACGCAAACGCGGCATCAAATTCCTTTTCGAGACCAACGTAGGTGCCGGCCTTCCGATAATAAACACTATCAACGATTTGCGCAACAGCGGCGACCGTATACTGGAACTTCAGGCGGTGCTTTCAGGAACACTGAACTATATTTTCAATGTACTCAGTGAAGACATTCCTTTCAGCAAAGCTGTCAAAATGGCCGGAGAAGCCGGATATGCCGAACCCGACCCCCGTATCGACCTAAGCGGCACGGACGTGATCCGCAAACTGGTTATCCTTACCCGTGAATCGGGATATAAGATCGAACAATCGGATGTGGCGAAGAATCTTTTTGTTCCCGAAGAGATATTCCAGGGAAGCGTGGACGATTTTTGGAACAACGTCACAAAACTCGACGCGGAATTCGAAGCGAAACGGAAAGTGTTGGCAGCGTCGGGTAAAAAACTGCGGTTCGTGGCCACTATGGTCGAAGGACGATGCGAAGTGGGTCTTCAGGAAGTGGATTCGAACCATCCGTTCTACAATCTGGAAGGCAGCAACAACATTATACTCATAACTACCGCCCGTTATCGCGAATATCCGTTGCAGATCAAGGGATACGGCGCGGGTGCGGGAGTAACTGCCGCCGGGGTATTCGCCGATATAATGTCGGTCGCCAATATCAGGTAACTCTGGGTTATTGCACAAATAAAAGAAGCCGTAGACCTCGATGATCTGCGGCTTCTTTCGTTGTATTAAGTAAGCTAAGGTCTTATAAAAATTATTGGTTGAGTTGTCCGATTATGGTTTTAGCCTCTGAAACGCTCGATCCGGAAGTTACTTTCTTAAGGGCTTCGAGCGCTTTGGCATTATTACCTTTATTCTGGTAAGCGACGCCTAGCATCAGGTATACATCAGATTTTTCGGCCGGGGTTGTCTGAGCCTGTGCAGCCGCCTCGCCACGCTGTATTACCACATCGTATTTCTTCAGGTTGTTGGCCACCTGAACGGGCAGAAGGTTAGCTTTAGGGCTGTCGGGAATCGCAGTCAATACCATATCGGCGTACTGAATAACTCCATCGAGGTCTTTTTCGCTTGCTTTTTTAACCGCGGCAGCAAGAAGGGATGTTTCCAACTCGTTTTTGGCGGTTTCCGCATCCTGTGCAAATTTACTGTTCGCCGCTCCCGCATCTATTACGCTTTTGAATATCGGGGTCGCTTTGTCAAAATTATCCAGAGCCGCATATGACTGTGCTGTATAAAGAGCCAGTTTTATATTCTGGGGATCCTGGGTATAACCTTTTTCAAAAGCTTCGAGCGCTTTCGTGTAATCTTTGCTGTTGAACGATTCGACACCTTTTACCATATATACGTTCGATATCATACGAGCCGCTTGCCGCAACGTACTATTATCGCCGTAAAGTTCAGCCATCTCTTCGGCTTTACTGAGCGCTGTGATGGCATCCTCAAACTTTTGGTCTTTAACCAACATGGCGCCTTTTTGCAGGTACATCTTAGGCAGAAGGTTTTGTACTTCCTTTACCATATCCATCCCTTCGTCCCCGGAACCTATCGCAAGCTGCATCGTCTCTTCGAGAACAGGGATAGCCTCCACATATTTTTTTCCGTTGATAAGTTCGCCGGCTTCCTGGAATTTAGCCGCTGCCTGTTCCATTGACTGCCCCAGGACATTTGTAGTCGTAAAGACCAAGGCGAATGCCATGATCCCAATTATTAATCGCTTCATTTTATGAGTTTGTTAGGTAGTTTCGTACTAAAGTCAATAATAAAAACTATGGTTGTTTTAACTTATTGTACTTATACAAAATGAATAAAAAATTTGGAGAATTCAAAATTATAGGTCTCTTTTTTTTCTTTTATTTTCGAAAAAGTCTGTCACTTTAGCACCACATTGCTCTCCCATAACCCCTTTTATAACTTCTGTTTTGGGATGTAACAACTCGCCGGAAATAACACTGTACCCCCTTTTTGAATCCAAAGCTCCGTAAACCAACCGCCCTAGATGCGCCCAATACAGTGCGGAAGCGCACATAGGACATGGTTCCAAGGTAACATAAAGAGTGCATTTGTCGAGATATTTACCTCCCAGTTTATCCGCCGCGGCAGTTATGACTTGCATTTCGGCATGGGCGGTAGGATCGTTCAAAGTTTCGGTCAGATTATAACCACGGGCAATTATCTCATCCCCACAAACGACTACGGCTCCTACCGGAACTTCTCCTTTTTGTTGAGCCATGGAAGCCTGTTCGAGCGCGGCTTTCATAAACTTTATATCTTTATCTTCATTCATTTTTATCGTATACGCTCACAGGAGGGTAAGAACTCATATCATAATCACCCCACCTTTGCGTTATGGAGTCCAAAATTTCGATTACTCCGCCATAGGTGGGTTCCGTTACCAGAGAGACTCTTGTTTGCTTAAAATCGGGCAATCCTTTGAAATAACAACTCATGTGCCTTCTCATCTCCAGGACACCTACCCGTTCTGTTTTGGTCGAAACGGAAATAGTGAGGTGTTCTTTGGCCAACTCGACCCTTTCGAGCACGGATGGCTGCGGCATAGGCTCGCCGTACTTTAGATAATGTTTTATCTCTTTAAATATCCAGGGCCGCCCGAAAGTCGCTCTTCCGATCATCAGTCCGTCGACTCCATAGCGATCGGCCATCTCTTTGGCTTTTTCGCCGCTGTTTATATCTCCGTTGCCTATTATCGGGATTTTTATCAACGGATTATTCTTCACTTTTCCTATAAGTGTCCAGTCGGCTTCTCCCCGGTACATCTGGGCACGGGTACGGCCGTGTATGGTTAATGCCGCTATTCCTACATCCTGAAGGCGTAAGGCTATCTCTTCGATATTTTTATTATCGTCATCCCATCCGAGCCGGGTTTTTACCGTAACCGGCAATTTAACGGCCTGAATGATCCGTGAAGTCATCTCGACCATCTTATCGACGTTCCGCATCATTCCAGAGCCTGCGCCCCGGCCTGCTATTTTTTTTACAGGACAACCGAAATTAATATCTATGATTTCCGGTTTGGCTTGCTGGGCAATAACAGCCGCACCGACCATAGGTTCGATTTCGTGACCGTATATCTGCACTCCTATAGGCCGCTCACTGGGATCTATAACAAGTTTCGCTTTAGATTTTACCGCATCCCGGATAAGAGCGTCGGAAGATACGAATTCGGTATACATCATATCAGCACCGAATCTTTTACAGATATGCCTGAACGACCGGTCTGTCACGTCTTCCATAGGTGCCAGCAACAACGGTAATTCCCCCAAATCGATATCCGCTATCTTCATTTACTTTTTTTTATTTTTTATGTAAGAAATTGTTTGAAATTTCTTGTACTATTGCGTTATGCTTCTTTCGCGTGCTTTTTCACTGTAAAACTTAACTCTGTTTTTCAATTAATGATAAATATCTCCGCAATATTTATTCTCAGATAATCTTAAAACTTATGACAAAGGTACGATATTTGAGTCTATAAATTTAGATTCTAAATGAACACATGACTTCCATTCTTTTTAAATTTATATATTAAACATAGAATAATAGAAATTATAATAAAATAATAAGAATAATAACTGTGGATAGAGTTTACAAATTTCATTTATCTCGTTTTTAATATACGATAATAACTTTCTATATACATTTTTTCCATATTATATATTTTGTAACTATCAGTATTCAAGTATATAAAGATATTTATCGACAACTGTTTAAAACTATCTGTTAACAATCGATCTATTAACAATTACACTTAATTCATCTATATTATTACTCTTAAATAATGTGGATATTAATTTAAAAGTTTCTCTTTGATTAATCGATCCTGTTTTTGCTTATGTTTTTAAATCCATAAAGCAAGAGTAAATAATTTTAATTATTAATTTCTGATAACAAAGCATTAACTATTTCGACAAGTTTTATATAATTTATTTTCAGTGTATTAAATAAATCAAAAAATACTTTTCAACACATTATTTATCTTCTTTAATTTGTATCGATTACATATTTTAATTACGATTTTAATGCTTTTTAATTAGAAAGTTATAATCAAGATTATTTACGAGATAGAATAAAAAGCGGAATATAGTTGTAATGGATTCATTATATATTATAATCGTGTTTTTAATATTATTGACCTGTCGGTTCTGAATAAATAATTGATACAAAATTAAAATGGCGGCCGAAAAAGCCGCCATTTTAACAATATCCAAGATCAGTTAATTACTCATCAAGCAGTATTTCCGTCATTTTAATCGCTGCTTCGGTTACGGGTGTTCCCGGGCCGAATATCGCCGCCGCTCCGCTCTTATAAAGGAAGTCGTAATCCTGGTGAGGTATTACTCCGCCGACTATCACGATGATATCTTCGCGGCCCAAATTTTTGAGCTCTCCGACAATCTGCGGAACCAATGTCTTGTGGCCTGCCGCCAGTGATGAAACGCCTACTACGTGCACGTCGTTCTCGACAGCCTGTTTAGCGGCTTCTTCCGGAGTCTGGAACAGCGGTCCCATGTCCACGTCGAAACCTATGTCGGCATAACCGGTCGAAACCACTTTGGCTCCACTCCACGTCGAAACCTATGTCGGCATAACCGGTCGAAACCACTTTGGCTCCACGGTCGTGTCCGTCCTGGCCTAGTTTGGCGATCATGATGCGTGGCTGGCGGCCCTCTTTCTTGGCGAATTTCTCTACCAGTTCCTGAGCCTGCTTGAATTTATCATTGTCTTTCACGGCAGCTGAATATATTCCTGAGATTGAACGTATAATTGCTTTATAACGGCCGACTATTACCTCGCAGGCGTCGGATATTTCACCCAGCGAAGCGCGCACTTTTGCCGCCTCTACAGCCAGTTCTAACAGGTTGCCTTTTCCGGTTTTGACACACTCGGTGATGGCTGCCAGCGCTTTCTCAACCTCAGCTTCGTTACGATCCGCCTTAAGGGTGTTGAGGCGTTCGATCTGCGAGATACGAACGGCAGTGTTATCCACATCGAGGATATCGATAGGGTCTTCTTTCTCCAGTCGGTATTTGTTCAGCCCGACGATAATATCCTGTCCCGAGTCGATGCGCGCCTGTTTACGTGCGGCCGCCTCTTCGATGCGCATTTTGGGTACCCCCGTCTCGATAGCGTCCGCCATTCCGCCGAGTTCTTCGACCTCCTGAATAAGGTTCCACGCTTTGTGGACAAGCTCATCGGTGAGCGACTCTACGTAATAAGAGCCTGCCCAAGGATCGACCTCACGGGTGATATTGGTCTCTTCCTGGATGTAAATCTGGGTGTTACGTGCGATACGTGCCGAGAAATCGGTCGGAAGCGCGATAGCCTCGTCCAGAGCGTTGGTGTGGAGCGACTGGGTGTGTCCCAGCGCCGCTGCCATAGCCTCGATACAAGTACGGGCAACGTTATTGAAAGGATCCTGCTCGGTGAGCGACCATCCCGATGTTTGGGAGTGGGTACGCAGCGCGAGCGATTTAGGATTTTTAGGATTGAATTGCTTAACGATTTTAGCCCACAGAAGACGCGCCGCACGCATTTTGGCGATCTCCATAAAGTGGTTGGTGCCTATCGCCCAGAAGAACGAAAGGCGCGGTGCGAACGAGTCGATATCCATTCCTGCGTTAACTCCGGTGCGAAGGTATTCGAGTCCGTCGGCCAGCGTATATGCAAGCTCGATATCCGCCGTAGCGCCGGCTTCCTGCATATGGTAGCCCGAGATCGAGATAGAGTTGAACTTAGGCATATATTTCGAAGTGTATTCGAAAATATCCGCAATGATCTGCATCGAGAATTTAGGAGGGTAGATATATGTATTACGCACCATGAATTCCTTCAGGATATCGTTCTGGATCGTACCGCTCAGTTGCTCAAGGGTGCATCCTTGTTCGAGTCCGGCAACGATATAAAAAGCCAGTACGGGAAGTACCGCGCCGTTCATAGTCATCGAAACCGACATCTTGTCGAGTGGTATACCGTCGAAAAGCACTTTCATGTCTTCCACCGAACAGATCGAAACCCCGGCTTTACCGACGTCGCCCACAACGCGAGGATGGTCGGCGTCGTAACCGCGGTGGGTCGCGAGGTCGAACGCTACCGAAAGTCCTTTCTGGCCCGAAGCCAGGTTACGGCGGTAGAACGCGTTGGATTCGGCGGCGGTAGAGAAGCCGGCATACTGGCGGATTGTCCACGGACGCATAACGTACATGGTGCTGTAAGGTCCGCGAAGGAAAGGCGCGATACCGGCGGCGTAATGGAGGTGCTCCATTCCCAACAGGTCTTCGGCGGTGTAGGTGCCTTTTACGGGAATAAGTTCGGGAGTGTTCCAGATGGGTTGCTCTCCCTGGGATGCGCAGCAGGAGGATTTTGGCTCGTCTGCCATTCCTGCCGTAGTATAATCGCTATATTTTGCTCTCATTTTCAGTGGTTCTTAGATTCCTAACTCTTTTTGATAACCTTTCAGGGTTTCCAGCACGTTGGATTTAACGCTGATAAAGTGGTTGATGCCTTTGGCTTCGAGTTCCGCCTGTGAGGCTGGAGCTCCGGCAACCACGAATATACCTTTAGCTCCCAGGAGTTCGTATGCTTGGGGAGCTAGGGTAGCGTAATCGTTGTCAGACGCGCAGATCACGACTATATCCGCCTTGGCTTCAATAGCTGCTTTCACGCCGTCGATAACAGAGCTGAAATAAGTATTGTCTACCACTTTGAT
>JGI994J12354_10004467_pt1 | contig 12556 bp, 11 predicted proteins | sample IntmicLarv3ML3BL_FD_12354 | JGI IMG/M metagenome (IMG submission 12354)
GATACGCCCTGCCACGATTCCCGCCAAGCTCTCATGACAATCTGGCAAATACACCGCCAACACGTTATCTTGCAACATTTTCGTTTCTTCAATTTCTCGAAATGCACTCTCTAACGCTTTCTCCGTCATCTCCTTACGGCTTTCGTTCAACGCTTTTAAATCGCCCGCTAGAATTTCTGCTTCTTTCTTATCTTTCGTACTTAGCAGTTCCAACGCCCTCTTCGCTGTATCTAATCGACCACTCGCATTTAAGCAAGGTCCTAAGACAAACCCAATGTGATACGCCGAAAGTTTCTGTACGTCAATTTTCGTGCAGGCTATCAAGGCTTGCAAACCTATATTCTGCGTGCGCCGCATCATGTCTAATCCTTGTTTGACAAATACACGGTTCTCTTCTTGTAGATCCATCACATCCGCAACAGTTGCCATCGCTACAAATTCTATCAGATAATCCACATCCGCTACTTCTTCTCCCATCGCTTCATACAGCGCTTCTATCAACTTATAAGCAACCGCCGCACCACATAAACCCTTAAATGGATATGGGCAATCCATTTGTTTCGGGTCTACAATCGCATCTGCCGGTGGTAGTGTATAGATTCGCTCCTCATTTTCTTCTGTATAAGAAGGTTCATGATGGTCCGTGATAATGGTGGTTATTCCAATATTTCTCGCATAGGCAATTTCCTCTATCGCAGCAATACCATTGTCGCAAGTAATAATCGTGTCAACTTCTGCAAGTTTTGCACGTTCAATCAGCCCTGCACTAAGTCCATAACCATCTTCTACACGGTCCGGTATATCGCTGTCTACATGAGCACCTAGCCCTTTTAGGCCTTCTACCAAAATGTAAGTTGCACATATTCCATCAACATCATAGTCTCCAATCACGCGAATCTTCGACTTCGTATGTATCTTTTCCATGAGAATTTCTATCGATTTCCCCATGTCCTTCATAAGCATTCCGTCCCACAACTCGGCAATATTCCCATGCAAATAGAAACGAATCTTCTCATCTCCAATAATATCTTTGTTCCGAATCAGACTCGCTAATCTTGGACTAATTTCAAATTGTTCACTAATTTTCTGAAAATCAGCGCCTTTTCTCATCAATACCCATTTTTCCATAGTTACCTCCGTGCCGCTTGTATCATAATGGCGCACTCTACTCGCTTGCGTTGCATCTCACACCCAATCTCGTAAGTATCATAAATCGTGTCATGGAAATTGTGTGAATTCGCCATGCAACCACCACTACAATAGAACTTTGAAAAGCAACTCTTGCATTTCTCCTTGGTGTAAACATTGCACCCGCGAAACGATTCTACTATATCTGGTGTTACAATGCCTGTATCCACATTTCCCATTATAAATTCTTCTTTACCAACAAACTGATGGCAAGGGTAAAAATCTCCCCAAGGTGTTACCGCTAAATATTCTGTTCCAGCACCGCAACCGGATAAGCGCTTTGCAACGCAGGGACCACCTTCTAAATCAATCATAAAATGAAAGAAATTGAATCCTTTCTTTTCCTCTTCTCGCTCTATCAAATATTTTGCCACTTTATCATATTCCGCAAAAATCTGCGGTAAATCTTCTTCACAAATCGCATAAGGTTCTTCTGGCAAAGCAACCACAGGCTCTATTGACATTTGTTTAAAGCCTAATTCATCAAAACGCCGCACATCTTCTGCAAAGTCTAAATTATGTTTCGTAAATGTTCCTCGAATATAGTAACGTTCTTGATTTCGACTTTCTGCCATTTTTTGAAATTTCGGAACAATCAATTCATAGCTGCCTTTGCCATTACGAAATGGTCTCATAAAGTCATTCTTTTCTTTTCTTCCATCTAGGCTTAGCACAACATTGTCCATCTCACGATTGGCAAACTCTTGCACTTCGTCATTTAAAAGCACTCCATTCGTTGTAAGGGTAAAGCGAAAATGCTTATTATGCTTTTCCTCTTGACTTCTTCCATATGCCACTAAATCTTTGACCACTTGCCAATTCATCAAAGGTTCACCACCAAAAAAGTCAATTTCCAAGTTTCTTCGTTTTCCAGAATTGGCAATCAAGAAGTCCATCGCCTTCTTTCCCACTTCATAACTCATAAGTGCGCGGCGACCATGATACTCGCCTTCTTCTGCAAAGCAATATTTACAAGCCAGATTACAATCATGTGCAATGTGCAGACACAACGCTTTGACCACCGTCTTTCTCTTCGTAACGCCTTCAATATATTCTTCATATTCATCTGTAGTAAACAATCGCTTTTCCTGTATCAAAGTATGTACCTCACCACAGACTTCTTGCAAGTCTTCCAAAGCATATTTGCCTTGTAGCTTCTCTTGTACATAAACCGTTATGTCATGTTCACTCATTTGTTTCTTCAATCCTTCATCAAAACATGCCACGACATCATAGCCCATATCATCTAATACATGAACTGCTCCGCTATTTATATCTAACACAATATTGTATCCATTGTTTTTATATTGATGTATCAAGCCGTATCCTCCCTGTGTGAACGTCAACAGACAGCGAACGTTCGTCGCTGCCTGCTGTATAATCTGTATCGTATAAGTTGCTTATTTGTTTCTTTGTTCGCAGGTTTGATTGCCTACTGTACAAGATGTCTTACATGCAGATTGACAAGAAGTTTGACATTCTCCACAACCGCCTTTTTTCACTGTTTGGTTCAAAGTTTGTGTATTCAATGTTTTAATATGTTTCATAATATTCTCTCCAATTCCTAGTTTTTAGCAGAAAGTTTACAGTGACTGTTCACACCGTGCCGTGCACTCTGCTGCACGGTAGCGAGCCAATAACTATAAGTCGCTAGGCTATACGCCCCTCGCCGAAGGCAACTTGTAATGGGCGAATGCCGTTGCTGTGAGCACCGTAAGGTGTGAACAGTAACAGTTCACATGACTTCATGCAAACTTCCTGCGTTTATTTATTTCTTAAAGAAATCTGGTATCTTAATAGATTGTTCTTTTACTTTTGGTCTTGGTTCAGGTTGCTCTAAATCTTGAAAATTCCTTGATGGTGGCAAATCTAAACTTGGCATCTTCGCTGCAAAATCTGTCTTAAGTCCATTAGCGCCCGCTTGGTTAAGTCCACCTGGTGGAAGCATGTTTGACTTCTGATCTAGTCTTGATTTTAACTTAGATGTCGTACCATTCATACTCTGCAACCCTGTTGCAATAACAGTAATCGTTGCTTCATCTGGCTTCGTAGAATCATACATAGCACCGAAGATAATATTGGCTTCTTCCCCTGCTAGTTCTTGTACATATTCCGCTGCATCACTTGCGTCCATAAGTGTAATATCACCCGATACATTGATAATAACATGTGACGCTCCAGCAATCGTTGTCTCAAGTAGAGGACTTGCAACTGCTTCTTTTACTGCTTCTAATGCCTTATCATCGCCTTTGCCTTGTCCAATACCAATATGAGCCACGCCTTTATCGGTCATAACAGTTTGTACATCTGCAAAGTCTAAGTTAATAAGCGATGGTACGTTAATCAAGTCTGTAATACCTTGAATACCTTGTTGCAATACTTCATCCGCTTTCTTTAGCGCCTCTGGCATCGTCGTTCTTCTATCGACTACCTCTAATAACTTATCATTCGGAATAACAATCAGTGTATCTACACTTTCCTTTAACTTCTCAATTCCACCATTTGCGTTATTCATTCTCGTTCTTGATTCAAAACGAAATGGCTTCGTAACCACGCCAACTGTCAACGCTCCTAAGTCCTTAGCAATACGTGCTACGACTGGTGTTGCTCCCGTACCTGTTCCACCGCCCATACCACATGTAACAAAGACCATATCCGCGCCTTTGATCGCTGCCGATATTTCTTCTTCACTTTCTTCTGCTGCTTTCGCACCAATCTCAGGTTTTGCACCTGCACCTAGTCCTTTTGTTAATTTATCACCTATTTGCATAAGTGTTGGCGCTTTACATAATTGTAATGCTTGCTTATCCGTATTAATTGCGATAAACTCTACTCCAGAAATTTGCTCGTCAATCATTCGATTCACTGCATTATTACCACCACCACCTACACCGATAACAATTATCTTTGCAGCTGATTCCGATTCATTCGTTTTGATTTCTAACAAGAGTTTTTCCTCCTTTTGGCTTCCTTATGTTCTCGTAATATTATTTCGTCAAGAACTAATTATATATACCCCCTATATTATAGCTTACGCCATATATATCATATAATATAATCTTTTGACTAAAATATCAATAGCATTTCCCTCATTTATGCATTTTTTTACATACTTGGCGCTTCTGTTTCTATTTCTATTGGCCAAACTTCTCTCTGAAATGGAATATTATCACCACTATCCCTATAATTTTGCAAATGCAATAAACCTCTTTCTTCCCCTAGCTTTTCCATAATGGGAGGTATCTGCATGATGCGACGCTCCAAGTTCTCCGTGCCCACATTTACACATACAGCACCGATATACATATAGACATTCTCTCCATCAATCATGATTCTAGTTGGCGTTAAGCCATTCTTAGTTGCTATTTGCGAAACTTCCAAAATAACTTTAAAGATTCCCTCATTTTCAACCTTCAATCGCTCATGCGACTTTACCTCTTCAATAACCAAGCCTTCGATAAGCGGCACATCCTCGCGGAATTCATGGTCAACCTTTAGCACAGAGCCATCTCGCCCAAAGAAAACATATTGATTATCTTTCTGTAAAAATCCAACCATTTTTTTCTCATATACCTCAACTGCAATAGTCCACGGATTTTTTATTTTCACCTCAACTGCTTCTATATTCGGGTGTAGCTCTCCCCTGCCTGAGTTGAACTTGTTCCAAGCATACAGCGAATTACTCGCAAACTTATCCTCTCGAATCCAAGAAATCACTTCCTCGCTCGCTAAATATTCATTGCCTTTGATTTCGATTCGTTGTATATGAAAAAAGAGCAAGGCTGTGATTATGATAAGCACAATTAAAAATGTAACAAATCCAAAAATCAGCACTTTACGGTTCTTTTGTCTACTCATCTTTTCTCACACCACCTTCCCTCACAATCTGCTTAAACATATCTCCGCGTTCTTCATAATTTCGAAACATCCCCCAACTTGCACATGCCGGCGATAACAAAACTGCTTCACCTTCTCTTGCATGTCCTTTGCAAACATGCAGTGCTTCTTCCAAGGTTTCTACAAGTATAATATCTTTGACGCCTAACGCTTTTGCCTGCGTAGCAATTATTTCTTTGGTATCTCCTAAGAGAACCAACTTTCGCACTTTTCCGTCAAATGCCTGTATCCACTCTTTATAATCCGCTTGTTTATCATAGCCCCCTGCAATGAGAAATGTTGGTCTTTCCATAGCCTGTATTGCCTTAATAGCCGCATCCGGGTTCGTCCCTTTTGAATCGTTGTAATATTTCACACCATCATATTCACCCACATACTCAATGCGGTGCGCTACTCCTTCAAAGCCTTTGACAACTTCACGCACTGTCTCGATGGGGACACCGAAAGCCAATGCCATAAGTGATGCCGCCATTACATTTTCGTAATTGTGAATCCCTAATAACTTCAACTCTTCCACATCACACAAAATCTCTGTCGTTTCATTTACATATATAAGTTTATTATTTTGCAAATACATGCCACGCTCTACCAGATTGCTCGCACTGAAAAACCACACCTTTGCCTCTGTATTCTTCGCAAGAGCCTTCACAAGCGAATCCTCATAATTTAAAATGCATATATCTTCTTTGGTCTGGTTGCTTGTGATGTTCGCTTTTGCTTCTATATAGGCTTCCATTGTATAATGTCTATCCAAATGGTCTGGCGACAAATTAAGAATCGCACTCACTTTCGGATGAAAAGCATGGATAGTTTCTAGCTGAAAACTGCTTAACTCTGCCACAATAATACTCTCAGGCGTGCTCTGTCTTGCAACTTGCGTATAAGGAATTCCAATATTTCCCACAACATATGTATTGGCACAATACGCCTTCATAATTTCACCTAAGAGCGTGGTCGTTGTCGTCTTTCCATTGGTGCCTGTAATCGCAAGCACCTGGCCACTCCCACAGACATATGCCAACTCAATCTCTCCCCAGATTGGAAGAGCACATTCTTTTATTTTACATAATATCGGAAGGTCTAGGGGTACTCCTGGGCTAACTACCACCAACGTGATTTTCGTTAAGATACTCTCTGGCAAATCGCCCAATATAACTTGAACCTTCGTTGTATTCTTTAATTTCGTCCGAATGCTCTCTTCTTGTATTTTTTTATTTCCATCATATAAAATAACCGTAGCACCTTCATCTAACAAAAGTTGTGTTGAACAAAGCCCGCTCGCTCCACTGCCTATAACCAATACATGTTCATTTTCCCAGTGCATATCTGCCCCCATTTTCTATTACATGATACCCGCGACCTCATGCCTACATGAAACACTTGACCTCTGTGACTTTGGTATCATTACATTGCTAATAATCCAATTACTCCACAAAATATTGTAATTATAGTAAATACCGCAACCACCTTCACTTCCGACCAGCCGGATAATTCAAAATGATGATGAATTGGCGCCATTTTAAACAAACGTTTTCCACCTGTTTTCTTAAAATACAGTACTTGTAACGCAACGGACGCAACTTCGATGACATAAATCAACCCGATAATCAAGATAAATAATGGCATCTGTAACATATAAGCTACCGAGACAACAAATCCGCCCAATGCCAAAGAGCCCGTATCTCCCATAAATACAGACGCAGGATGCGAGTTGAAAAATAAGAAACCCGCAAGTGCCCCAATCGTCGCACCTATAATCGGCTCAATTCCACTTTGCATATCCATGGACGCCAAGCGAAAAAAGATAGCCACTACCACCGTTACACTCGAGGCCAAACCATCCAAACCATCTGTAAAGTTCGTGCCATTCACCGTTCCAATGGTTGCTATAAATAAAATCGGAATCGCTAGCCACCCTACATTTAATTGATAGCCTCCCGAAAAAGGCACAAACATTGTCAGTGCAACCTGCGAATATTTCACTAAATAAAAAGCAAAAGCCGCGGTTACAATTAATTGAAGCGCCATCTTTTGTTTTGGAAGCAAGCCGTCTGGATGCTTTTTCACCACTTTCAAATAATCATCTAAGAAACCAATGAAACCAAACCCAAGCGTCACGAATAAAATCGGAAGAATCCTAGGATAGTCCTTTACATAAAATAACGAGGCAAAGACAATTCCGCCCAATATGATAATCCCGCCCATTGTCGGTGTTCCTGCTTTTTTCAAATGCGACTGTACGCCATCTTCACGCTCCGTTTGTCCAAACTTCATTTTTCTCAAAAGCGGAATCACAATTGGTCCCAATATCAAACTAACTACCAGCGCTATCGCTACCGGCATGAAAAACATCCACCTCATACATTACCTCATTTCCTATTATTCATTCATATATTATATCTTATTCACTTCTTGTAATTTGCATACTTGGAAAGATTTCTGCCATAATATCACTCGCCAACTCACACGCCAATGCACTCGCGGATTGATTTTCTATATTCGGTTCATCAATAATAACATAAATCATAACTTCCGGATTATCTTGTGGAGCGTAGCCTATAAACGAGCTTAAATAACGCCCTTCCCCACGTGGCAGTTTCTCAGCAGTTCCTGTTTTACCACCCACCGCATATCCTTCCACTTGCGCATGGGTTCCCGTACCTCGTTCTACGGTTTCATACATATATTCTTTGAGCTTATCACTGACCGCTGGTGATATGGTCTTTTTGATAAGTACAGATTGTGTTGACGACAATACATGACCGTCCGCATTTTCTATACGCTCTACAATATGTGGCTCGTAATAATTGCCACCGTTAATCAAAGAGGCGAAACCACTTGCCAATTGTAACATGTTCACATTAAAGCCTTGCCCAAAGGAATTCGTTGCCAAATCCGTCGTTGTCATAGTCTCTGCATTATACATCAATGCCGAAGTTTCATAATCTCCCGGCAGATCAATCCCTGTAAAATCTCCAAACCCAAAAATAGATTGGTATCTTGTAAATCTCTCAATACCGATTTGCGCTGCAATCTGCATCGTGGCAACATTACAAGACTGTTCCATAACGCCTGATAATGATAAAGTACCGTGCGCCCTTTTGTTTGCACAGTGAATATCGTAGCCGCCCACATGCAACGATCCGCCACAATAATAGTATTCATCGCCTTGTAGCACACCTGTTTCTAATGCCGTCGCCATCGTAAATGGTTTAATCGTCGAGCCCGCTTCATAAGTGTCCACTACAATAAAGTTTTTCCACATGCCATTTAACGCCTGCAAATATTCTTCGTCATTCATCGCTTCTACAGCCGCGTCATCAAAATGGACATTGCTTAAATCACGCGGATTATTCAAGTCAAAATTAGGGCGAGAGCTCATTGCCACAATCCCACCTGTGCGTGGATCCATGACTAATACTGCTAAATTCTTTACACCTGGCCCTGTTACAACTCCATTTTTATACCTCTCATTAAACGCATCTAAATGTCTTTCTACAATGCTATGCACTTCTAAATCCAACGTTGTAACCACATGATTTCCATTGACTGGCTCTTTTACAGTCCTCTCCACTGTGGCATCTTCGCTAAAATAACCATATTCTCTACCGTCTGTTCCATTTAACACTGTATTATAAAAAGATTCGATACCCGCATTGCCTAGGTTTCCATCCACAACAAATCCAATTGCATCACTAGCAAGCGAGCCATATGGATACCTACGAACATAATCCTCTTCTAGCCAAATACCCGCAATCGGCGTTCCCTCTTTCTTACAACTTGCTTCGTATTCCTTAAACTCCTCTGCCTGATTATACGAAACGCCCTTTAGCATAATGTTATAGCGTCCTCTTGGATTCTCATTAAGAATACGCTCCACTTCCGTCACTTCAATTTCAAAATAATCTCGCAAGGCTTGTTTTGTAATCTCTATACTATCTTTCTTCGCCAACAATACACGCGCATCCAAAATAACATTATACACGCGCTCACTCGTTGCCAGCTTCATGCCGCCACGCTCCATAATATCTCCGCGCTTAAACGGAATTGTTCTGCTATCATATTGTTGTTGGTCTAGCACCACTTTACTATATTTCTCGCCATGACTTGCATTGATAAAGGTAATTCTTCCTATCAAGAGAATAAAAGCTAGTATAATGCACATGAATAACATTACTAGCTTTTTTTGCATTCGTTTTGGAAACATCTTTTGTAAAGAATTGCCTTTTCTTCTCTTTCTAGCCATAATCCGCTACATTACCTTTCTTACTCAGAAACTTTCTCATTCGCTGCTAAAACTCCACTTTCTGGAATCGCTTGATATTGTTTTACATAATCATTTGATGGGTTATCATATTCTATGATTTGTCCTTCTTCTGCATAAACCATGCCCAACTCATTGATGGCACGTGTCTTGATTTCTTCTAAATTCACCGCATCCATAATGGCATTGTATCTCGTTGTATTTTGCTCATGTAAGGTGGACAATTCCTTTTGCATACTTGTGATATGTGCTGAGCGCTGTGTAACTTCTGCTCTTAATTGCAAGAATTGTATGCAAACCATCAATCCTACAATGGCAGCCAATGACAAAAACACCATGTAACCGGAGTTCATATGCATTGCTTTTCTGCGATTGCGCATCCTTTGTCTGCTAATCTTCTTGCGTCTTAGCGGCTCTCTTTCTTGCGGATACTCTGGAAGCACTTCTGCCTGACGCACTGTATTGCCCTGCACATACGGCTGTTCACTTCTTAGACGAGCATCTGTTTCTCTATATGAAGTTGTCGCATATCTGCTCTGTCTAGCCATATTGCACCTCTTACCAATACTATTTATCTTGTTTCTCGAAAATGCGAAGTTTTGCACTCTTCGCTCTCGGGTTATCTAACAACTCTTCCTCACTTGGAACAATTGGTTTTCTTGTGATAATCTTGCCTTTTGAAACTTTGCCACATACACATATCGGAAAATCACTTGGACATGTACATGGATTCTCATTGCGTCGAAAGGAACTCTTCACAATCCTATCTTCTAAGGAATGAAATGTAATTACGCATAACCGTCCTTTGTCACCAAGTAGTTCTATCATATCGTCTAACGAATTCTTCAAAACTTCTAGTTCTTTATTCAACTCAATGCGAAGCGCCTGAAAGGTACGTTTTGCCGGATGTCCCTGCGTCTTTTGTATCTTCATTGGTATCGCTCGCTTGATAATCTCTGCTAATTGTAACGTCGTAAGAATCGGTTCCTTTTCGCGCGCTAACACAATGTGCTTTGCAATATTCTTCGCAAATTTGTCTTCGCCATAATCGCGAATCACGCGAAAAAGTTCCTGTTGTTGATAGGTATTTACAATGCCCTTGGCCGTCATCGTCTGACGTCTATCCATTCGCATGTCCAAAGGTGCATCCTGCATATAGGAAAACCCCCGTTCTGCCGTATCTAACTGATAAGAGGATACGCCTAAATCAAGAATCATTCCATCTATGTTCTCTATACCTATCTTGTGGAGCTGTGACTTTGCATTACAATAATTGCTCCTAACAATTGTAACTTTCTCCCCAAAGCCACTTAATCGGATACCCGCTGCTTCAATCGCCGCTTCATCCTGATCTATTCCTATTACTCTCCCTGTCTTGTCTAACTGTTTGCATACTTCATATGTATGCCCGCCTCCACCTAATGTTCCGTCTACGTAAATACCGTCCGGTTTTATATGAAGACCATTGATTGTTTCCTCAAGTAATACTGATTTATGTTCGAATCCCATTGTTTCGCTCCTATATTTCTTCCATGAAAGATTTTTATTTTAAATACTCCACCCCAGTTCTTCCATGTCAGCTGCAATGTCTTCGATATTTTCTTCAACCATTGAATTACTCGCATCCCATTTCGCCTTATCCCAAATTTCGACTTTGTCTAAAACACCTACTAAGACAACTTCTTTTTCAAGTTTAGCAAACTCCCTTAAGGATGGCGGAAGCAATACTCTTCCTTGTTTGTCAAGAGATCCTTCGACTGCGCTCCCCAGCATAAATCGTTTGAACTCTCTGACCTTTTTGTTGGTAAGTGGTAATACCTTGATTTTTTCTTCAAATTCTCCCCATTCTTCTGGCGGATACACAAATAGACAGCCGTCCATTCCCTTCGTAATTACAAAATTCTCTCCTAGAGATTCTCGAAATTTCATTGGAATGATTAACCTGCCCTTCGTATCGACACTATGCGTAAAATCGCCTGTAAGCATGGGAATCACCTCATTTCAAAGCAGTTACCGTGCGTAGTTCTCCACTTCTCTCCACTTCGCTCCACTTTCTACCACTTGAACCCATTGTAAACCACTTTTTAGGTAATTTCAACCCCTTTTTTCCATAAAACCACAAAAATCAACCAATAGAGTCTTCTAATTACATAAAAAAATAGAGCTTCGCCCTCGAACGCGTTGCTCTCTCGCCTGCGGCAGTCACAATTTGCGACACCTACATTGAACGCCGCAGTGTGTTCCCCCTGAGGGTTTTTATATACTAGGAAAGCAATTTTCTAATTATATAAAAATAAAAACCACTCATAGCCACACCTCGCTATGAATGGTTTTTATTGTCGCCTATCGCCGAACCCTTCCGTGATTCCCGCAAGAACATCTGCAACTTCTTCGTCAGTATACGCACTTCCCTTAGCGCTTCTCTCTTGCTTTTCCTAATCGCACTGACTTCCCGGTTGGCTTCTCGCTTCATATTTAAGACATCTTTCTTCGCTTCCTCAATAATCCACTTCCCAGACACATCCGCGCCCATCATCGCCGCCGCTATTGTCTCTTGGTAAGAAATTCCGTCCTTTGCATTTAACTTCTTATTGCTTTCTTCTAGCTTTCGCTTAGTCCTTTTCAGATTCCGTATCTCTTTTTGCGCATTCCTCAGTTCTCCTTGCACTGCCTCATACTCTGCTACAAGCATATCTAGGTAATCGTCCACTTCTTCCTTTTGATAACCCTGTCTCACCTCTCGAAATTTCACCATGTTTCTCTCCTGTTACCTTGTGACCTTTTTGTTGTTTATCTTCTTGCCTTATTCATTGTCTTACTTCTTTGCTTTCTCGCCTTGCTTCTTGTATTATCTCAACGAAAGAAAAGCTAACCTTTTGTCCGCAGTTAACCTTTCCCTCTTTTCTACACTTCTCTATTCTTTATTTCTATCTTTTTCACTTTTCTTCGTTGCAAATACACACCAATCATTCCAACACTCGCCGTCATCAGCAAGAGAATCCCTGTCATTCTCACAACATCTCCTGTCTTCACTCCGCCAGCGAAGCCTTTGCCACCACTTCCCGAACCGTCTGTTCCTGGTTGGTCATCACTTGGTGTTCCCGGTTGCTCTCCTGGTTTTCCTGGCTCAGTGTCTCCTGGCTCGCCATCTCCTGGTTTGTCGTCTCCTGGGATACTTCCATCTTTCTGATTACGAATCTCTACCTG
>JGI994J12354_10004468_pt1 | contig 12550 bp, 7 predicted proteins | sample IntmicLarv3ML3BL_FD_12354 | JGI IMG/M metagenome (IMG submission 12354)
CCGCTCCGAACAGCTCTCCCACATGCTCCACAACATTCCTGTCGGAGATGAACGAACCGGATATATTGCCCGTGTTGCGCTGCTTGTATGCTATATTAAGCGGCGCTGTCAATTGTTTTTCATAGAGCAGAACAGCAGATTTACCGATGCAGGTGAACTTATTGTATATATGGATGAGCTGGCAGAATTCGGCAAAGTCGTCGGGCTGAGTTGCTTTTGTAATTGCATCCTCACCGGGCAGATATCGGTAAGGCAGGCGACATTGATTTACGACTTTTTCTTTTCACTTCTCGACTGGATGCAGGAGCATCGCCGCGTATCGTTATTTGTACAGATGATTGAGGAAGATAGAAATGTTGTCATGCGCGTGATGCCTTCAGGTGATTTATCCGGCTTTACTCCCGAACCGGATTTTCTCCGTAGTTTAGAGGCAGCCAACGGAGAATTTTCAAGGAAACCGCTGGACGATGCGGAAGGGTTTTGGTTAATCTTCCCGCGAGAGGGTACCGATAGTGATTGAGTTTTATCGTTTGGGTTATCCCTTCATTTCGGGATTAGTTATTCTGTCGTCTCTTTGTACGGCGATACAGGCGACTGCGGTCATTGCCGGGTTCAATCGCCACAAAGCTGCGGCTGCTGACAGAATCGAAAACCTGCTGCAAGCTTTTGTGCTGGCTCACACCTTTCTTCTCGCCTTGCTTATTTCAAGGCTCAGAACAGATTATTACGCATCGTTGATTATACCCTCCGAATATATAATGCTGCGATATTCAATTTTCGGCATTATTGCGGTTCTGGCAATCACAGTTGGTGTACTCTGTCACAAGCCGCAGGTTTTAACGATAATCCCCATAGCCGCACTGACAATTCCCTTTACAGAGGAGATCTCGAACCATGTTTTCCCATGGTTATATACTCTTGCGTTACTTTTGATAATGGTATGCGCCGGTGTTTTCTTAATACGGCAAAGAATGCTTTACGGACGGGAAATTACTGCGTTTTCCATCAAGGAGGGAGTGGACGCGTTACACAGCGGACTTTTTTGCTGCAGAATGAATGGTGAGATTATTTTGATAAACCGCAAAATGCAAGACCTGATGCGGGTGTTGACAGGACGATTGTGGCGTAACGGATTGGAGTTTCGCAGGGCGTTGCTGGAGGGAGACACAATTATTAAGCCGCAATCGACAGTATTGGACGGAGAAATAGTCTATCTGCTTGACGATGGTACAGCATGGCTGTTTTCCGAAGCTGCACTGCAGATCTCAGGCAAAGAACACATACAGTTGTCAGCAGCAGATGTTACGGACAGATGGGAATTAACAGATGAGCTGCGGATAAAGCAGGAAGAGCTCCGATATCGCGGTGAAGAGCTGTCGGCTGCGCTTACCTCCTTAGATGAGCTGCGCCGCGGCGAAGAGTTACTGCGGCTTAAAAGCAAGGTGCATGATATGATGGCACAGCGGCTTGCGTTGCTGATGCGTATCTTTCGTTCTGAAATGAGCATTGATGAAGAAGACCTGATTAGTTTTGCAGATGATATGTTGGCGGAAGTGCGGAGAGAAGGCGAACTTGAAGATGAAACAGACAATATTGAAACACTTTGCAAGATATACGGTGATATTGGCGTTAAAATAACAATCGAAGGAAATCCGCCGGAAGGTGAATCGCCGGAAAGAAATCAACCGGAAGAAAAACCGCCGAAAGGAAATCAGACGGGAGGAAATCCACTTAAAGGCAGTGATTACGCAGCCTTTTATTCCGTTTTTGTGCGTGAGGCTGTAACCAACGCCGTAAGCCACGGGCTTGCCACAGAGGTGATGATTATCTGCTCATCTTCAAAGAATGAAAATATAATCTCGGTTTCGAACAACGGCGTTCTTCCCGCTCTGACAATAATTGAGGGCAGCGGTATTACAGAGTTGCGCCGCAGAGCGGCAATTCTGGGAGGTACTATCGACATCGCAACTAAGCCGAACTTTGAGATAACGGCGCACTTTAATAAAGCCAATTATGCAAATACTGACATCAGGGGGACACACAAGGGATGACAGAAGAAACAGAAAGCACAGGAAAGACAGAGCACATAGGAAGAATAGAACATAAAGGGATCACAGAGTGCGTAGAAAACGCGGAAAATATAGAAAAACTGATCAGGGTCGTGCTGGTTGAGGATCATCACCTGCTGCGGGATTCCTTTTGTGCAACCTTTAATAAAGACAAGGGATTCGTTGTGGTAGGAAGCACCGAAAGTGCTGCCGCTGCGGATGACATATGTGAACGCTACAGCCCGGACCTTGTGTTGATGGACGTATGTACAGAAAGCGGTGCTTCCGGGCTGGATGCGTTAGTTAGGCTTAGGGCACTGTACCCTGAGATGAAAATAATTATCATGTCAGGCTTTGACGAACTTTCCTATTCCCCGCGCGCAAGAGAAAATGGCGCAAATGCATTTCTTTTCAAAAGTAAGAGCTCCGAGTTCTTCATTGAAACGGCACGCAAGGTTATGAAAGGCGAGACATACTTCCCCGAAGATAAGCACATCCCGCTGCCCAAGGGTGAGACGCCCTTTACCGACCGTGAGATGGAGATACTGCGACAGCTTTGTAAGTACAAAACGAGAGAGATGATAGCCGAGGAACTCCACATATCAAAAAGGACGATTGACCGGCACATAGAGAATATGCTCGCAAAATCCGGATTTTCNTCAACCACCGAATTGATTATCTATGTTGTTTCAAACGGATGGGTTAATCCGCGATATTGATTATAAATTCTAGTGTTCTCCCGTCCGTCTTTGTGCTCGGCAGCGTTTACTACTCACAAGAATTATAGCTAATTGTCACCTATAGCTGTATAGGTGACAATTTCTTAATTTCACGTAACAAATGGGTAAATATACACATGCGCAAGGGGAACATTTCTGCTAGTATCGAAAAACGATTATGAAAAAATAGAAGGAACTAACAAAAAGAAAAGTAGAAGGAGCTACGAACATGAGAAAAACGACTAGCAAATTACTGACCCTGATTTTGACTCTTGCAATCATATTCAGCATGGTGCCTATATCAAGTGTCGCTGCAGCGAGCGATGAGGCGAAGATAGGCGAAGACTATTATGCAACGCTCAAGGAAGCTATCGCGGCTGTTGAGCAGGAGCAAAAAATAACGCTGCTGCATGATATAACGCCCGGCGAAACGATTGAGCTTGGCAACACGCGTGCAGATACCACAGAATACACTCTTGACCTAGGCGATTATACAATAAACGGTCCCACTGCCTCTGGCAGCGCAATTACTCTAAGTTCTAGTAAGACTGTCAATCTTATCGCAAGTGAACACGGTGGAGCTGTAAACAATGCGAGTTCATATTCAGCCATAGGGGTTAAAAGCGCGTCTGCAAAGCTTAATATCTACGGCGGCACATATAAAGGCAATGTTCTTGGTGTTGCTTTAGACGCTGCGGTGGCTGGTTATGGTTTTGTTGTAATTACCTCCGGCGTGTTTATCGGTTATGAAAGGGTAGCTTTTTACGGCAGCAGCAGAATCACTATTACCCCCGGATCTGGGGTAACGCCTGTGACTGGTTGGGATAGTGCTAGGACTGTAACAGTGGTAGACTTGGGTCCGGAAGCGGCAATCGGCAGCAAGGAATATGGCACGCTTGTAGCCGCCATCACGGATGTTAGGCAGGGGGAAAAAATAACGCTGCTGCATGATATAACGCTCGGCGAAACGATTGAGCTTGGCAAAACACGCGCAGATACCACAGAATACACTCTTGACCTAGGCGACTATACAATAAACGGTCCCACTGCCTCTGGCAGCGCAATTACTCTAAGTTCTAGTAAGACTGTCAATCTTATCGCAAGTGAACACGGCGGAGCTGTAAACAATGCGAGTTCATATTCAGCCATAGGGGTTAAAAGCGCGTCTGCAAAGCTTAATATCTACGGCGGTACATATAAAGGCAATGTTCTTGGTGTTGCGTTAAACGCTGCGGGGGCTGGTTACGGTTTTGTTGTAATTACCTCCGGCGTGTTTATCGGTTATGAAAGGGTAGCTTTTTACGGCAGCAGCAGAATCTCTTTCGCCCCCGACTCTGTTGTAACGCCTGTAACCGATTGGGATAGTGCTAGGACTGTAACAGTGGAAAGCAAAGGGCCTGAAGCGGCAATCGGCAGTAAGAATTACCTCATGCTTGCAGATGCCATTGCCGATGTTGGGCAGAATCAAACAATCACGCTGCTTAGGAATATAAAGGTGAATAGTTCCTTTTTGATCGATTTAACAGAGCATCCGTATGCTAACGGTGTTACTGCATATAAGATCGACCTTGGAAATTGTAAAATTAGCGGTAATTATTCAAGCGCCGTGATTTATATGCATCACCCCATTACAGTCAGCATTATAGCGGGAAGTGGTGGAATTGAGAATACAAACGTGTATGGGGCCGCTTTCTTTATAACGCATGGTGCAACGATTAATATCAGGGGAGGAACCTATATAGGTGGCGATGATTCCATATACTGCCCCGGCGGTACAGTGGTTATTACAGATGGAGTGTTTATTGCTGCAAATGACAATGACTCAAACGGCAGTCTTGTCGCAAATAGTTCAGGCACCATAGCAATCGCCTTTGGATCTGCTGCAACACCCGCGACTGATTGGAACACTGCCACAACCGTAACGGTGACAGACTCGATTCCCCCTGTCTTCACCACGCATCCGACAAACAAAAGTGTAACTTCCGGCGATGCTGTGACAATTAGCGCAGAAGCAAACTTCACCAATTACTACCGATGGCAGGTAAACACAGGCAGTGGTTGGGGAATAGTTCCGAATAATTACACATATTCAGGTGCGGCGACAAATACACTGGTAATTTCGAATGCAAGCATGTCGATGAACGGATATCAGTACCGTTGCGTGGCGACCAATGAAATAGGAAGCACTGAGTCGAACGCTGCAACACTTACCGTTTCGCTGCCGACCAGCGTTCCGGCTGTTGCTATGGATCCTGTAGATCGCAGCGTTGTCGAAGGTCTCAATACAGAATTTAGAGCGAGCGCCTCCGCTCAACCCACACCGACATATCAATGGCAAGTAGATACAGGCTCAGGTTGGATCAATCTGTCAAATGGCGGTATATATTCCGGCGCAACAACCGGCACACTCACGTTAACCGGCGTAATAATGGCAATGACCGGCTATCAGTACCGCTGTGTGGCTACTAACTCGCGCGGCAGTGCAACAACAAAGGCTGCAACGCTCACGGTCAGATCGTCCGAAAAGAGCATTACTGTGGGCGAACAGACGGGAATCATGCGTGCAAAAGAAAATAATACAGTCAGCTTTTATGCAGCAACGATGAACGTACCTGCCGGATATTATCCGATAGCATTTAACAATCTCCCGACAGGAGTTACTGTTTCTTCAACTATAATACTGACATACGCCGGTGCTCTGTTTGAGCTAGGAGGCAGCTCATCCACCGTCGCCGGTACATACAACAATATTACGCTGTCTATAGACGGTGTGACCTCCGCACCGTTTACCCTGACAATAACCCCACAGAATACCGTGACGATTTCAACCATCACAGGAGTTACCGCGCCGGTTTTNGGCGCTTCGAGCGTTGNNAGTGGTGATGCGACNGAGGAGTTTACAACATCTGTTCAATGGNGTGATGAGAGAAATAACTTTTTGGGGTATAATATTACATTTGATGCAGACAAAGTATATAGGGCAGTAGTATCGGTGTACGCGAAACCCGGCTATTCACTTGAGGGAATCCCCGTAAACTTCTTCACGGTGGAGGGTGCTTTCAAAGCCACAAGCACCGAATCATATATCCCGAACGGAGGGAATGAAAGCAACAGGCGTATTGATGTCAGCGTAACATTTGCGCCGACAAGCTCGGCAGCCGGAGCACCGGTGTTCACAGTGCATCCTACTGATGCAGAGGTTGAACGCTATGGGACTGTCACCTTGACCGCCACAGCTACCGGTGCTGTTTCGTACAAATGGCAGTATATGTACTTGTCAACCTATGAGGATTTAACAGAGGGCGGAGCAGTAGGCGTCTTTGGCATGGGCGTAAGCACCAATGTCAATACCAATACATTGACAATTTCGGATGCTATCGGCGCTGCTTATTATCGCTGTGTGGCGACAAACGCCAATGGGTATACGGGTTCAACTACGGCAATGGTTGACGCCGTGTTCCCATCTGTGACATATTCAGTGGATGTAACAGTTAACAAGGATGGAACGGCATGGAGCGGGTTCGACAAGGAGATAGCTCTGTACAGAGGCGACTCACCTGAGTATTACAGTGTCAGAGTGGATGGCAAGGCAGTATTTGAAGGAGTAGCAAACGGGACATACAAGGTTTATGACCATCATGATGAAATCGACACAGGCGTTACCGTTACCGTGAGCGGCGCTGACGCAAGCGCAGCACTGGATTATTACACATTGCGCTTCCACGTAATCAACGCAGGCACAGCAAGCGGCTCAACAATTGCTGCGACCTATGACGGCGATGCCGTCACCTCTGGCGCTGCTGTGCTCGGCGGCAAGACCTTCACAGTTATAGCAACAGGCGCAGGCGCTTCCGCCTATGACTACGACTGGAGCGGAACGGCGACAAGCGCGACCGCAAACTACACAACAACTGTAAGCAGCGCGGTCAACGCAGTCTGCTCTGTGACAGGAAGAACTACTCCCACCATAACAAGCGGAAATACTTATACCTGTGAAAATAGTACAGGCGGAGCATTCGCACTGACAGCAACAGGAACAACACCAATTACATGGACACTAAGCGGAACTGTTCCGACAGGCGTTTCTGTGAGTGGCAACGCATTGGTCGTGTCTCCTGCGACAGCAGCCGGAATATACAGCTTCACAGTAAACGCAGCAAACGGTACTTCTCCAAACGCAACACAAAGCTTCACACTAATTGTCGGCGCCGACACGACGAAACCGGTTGTATATTTCGTAACGCCCTACGCCACAGGAGCAGACCTCAACGATAATGTTATTATTACCTTCAGCGAGGCTATGAATACCACATCGGGAACGGTACAGCTTAACAGTCTGACAGCGTTGTCGGGAGGCGCTTGGTATGGCAGCAACACTGTGTATACCATACCCTACAGCGGTCTTGAGAATGGTACAGTATATACTGTGAACATATCAGGCTTTAAAGATGCGGCAGGAAACACTATGGATTCGGATAGCACGAATTCATTCACCACAGTAGCAGCCGCAACGGCAGATCTGTCGGTCAGCGTGACAACACCGACCATTGTCGAGACTCTGGCGGCATATCTGAACATCACGGTTACAGGTGAGGCGATTGAGAGCATGACGCTCACTGCATATCTAGACGTAGGCGGTGAGTTGAGGCACGCTGCAGCTATCAAAAACGGCTCCGGTCGCATGTACATTGACGCTGCTCCGGAAGCAGGAGATTATGAACTTGTTATTATCGCTGAGGACAAGAGCGCTGCGGGAAGCTGCAAGATCGATGTTGTGAAATACAACAACGATATTTGGGTGATGAACACAACGGTGAATGCGGAGGGATATGTCATTCTGGTATTCAACGAGACGATTTCTGCCAAGGATGGGAAGTTCGACAAAGAGGTCAGCCTGAATGCAAAAGCGGTTAAGCCCGACGGAAAGGCAGTCACATGCAAATTGGGCGATGACGGAAAAAGTCTTGTTACCAATGTGAAATATGACGAGCTCGCAGCGGGTGATAATACCTTTACCGTAACAGGAGTGAAGTATGCAAAGCTATTCCCGAGCTATTCATTCACATTCACAGCGGATTTCAATAAATAAACAAGCGCGGATGTCACAAAACAAGAGCGAATAAGACTAAACAAGCGGGGATGTCACAGGATAAACACGCACTGTAAATAGGCAATAAACCAAAACGCCCCTGCGTGGTGATGCTCGTCATTACGCAGGGGTGATAATATATCAACCCTCAAGTATATACGACGATTTTTTATTGAGCTTTGTATGGATTTCAGGTATACTATTTCCTTGGAGCGTGTGCTATGAAAAAATACAGAATCTACATGGATGTGTGCTGCTTAAATCGTCCGTTTGACGATTTGTCACAGAACAGGATATACTTAGAAACGGAAGCTATTCTTGCAATTGTATCTCGCTGTGAGCGTGGTGAATGGGTGCTTGTTTCAAGTGGTGTAATTGAATATGAATTGTCAAATATGCAGGATGATGAACGGTTAAGGAACGTACAAACGCTTCTTGAGATAGCACATGAAAGAATCAATCTTACACAACAAGCGGAAAAACTCGCAGCAGAATTTATGCATAATGGCATGAAATCATTTGACAGTTTTCATCTGGCACTGGCTGAAACTAATGGGTTGGATGTATTTCTAACGACAGACGATAGGCTGTTAAAAGCAGCTGCGAAAACGGATTTGCACATTACTGTATCAAATCCGGTAACATGGATTATGGAGGTGGAGAAGAATGAACAATAACGCTGCGATTGATTTTCGCAACCCGAATACCGTCAGAAAACTCGGAATGAAAGCGCTAAACAAAGAGCTTGGTGTTGTTGGAACAGTATACTTTATTCGTCAGTTTGGTACAGGAGCAGGCGACTATACAACCGAACGCGATGTGCTGTTGAAAGACATAACTATGGACGATATATCAAAAGGAGTTCGAGATTTAGATGTGCTCCACAAGAGCGATTGATTATTACGCAGGGATACGTCACGCTGACTAAAATACACGGTGCGCGTTTTGCCGTGCGGAGTTGACTAACATTATCGGTGGAAAAAATANTTAATAATACCAAAACACCCCTGCGTGNTGATGCTCGTCGTTACGCAGGGGTGATCGATTTTGCTCCGAATTACTACTGTTTGTCATTCTGCCGAGTCGTTCTGTCAAGTCTATTTGACGAGTATTAAAGCATGCTGTATAATGACTGCTACTGCAACACGAAAGGGGCATCGTATTGATATGAATACTCTCAAATACCCGCACCTGTTTTCACCGATCACCCTTGCAGGCAAAGTATTTCAAAACCGCATTTTCGCCTCCCCCACCGGGACGGCATATATGACCTCCGACCACATTCCGATTGCTGAGATGAACGCATATTATGAGCGCAAAGCCATCGGCGGTGCCGCATCGGTGTGTGTGGGCGACGCTGTTATATGTTCAAAACACGGGCGCTTCAATAACGGCCATATTGCGCTTGATAATCCGTCTGCGCAGTCGGCGCTTACAAGGCTTGCCGATTCAATCACAAGGCACGGAGCGGTCGCCTCAATTGAATTGTCGCACAGCGGAAGTCATGCCCATTCATCTGCCAGAGAGGGCAATCAATTGTACGGTCCGATGGAATATGTGACCGCTGAAGGCTATCATGTCGAGGCGATGACTGAGGAGAAGATTTTTGAAGTCGTTGAACAGCATGCTCAGGCTGCGGCACTTGTAAAGCGCTGCGGGTTCGGCATGGTTACAATACATGGCGGGCATGGCTGGCTGCTGACAGAATTCATGTCGCCAAAGTCAAATCAACGCACTGACAGATGGGGCGGTAACCCTGAAAACCGTTGTCGTTTTGCGGTTGAGGTTTGTAAAGCTGTGCGAAAGGCTGTCGGCCCTGCATTCCCGATTGAGATGCGCATATCAGGCTCGGAATGCAACCCTGCGGGGTACGATATTGACGAGGGGATCGAGATCGCAAAGCAGCTTGACGGGTACCTCGACATCATCCATGTGTCGGCAGGGAGCCACGAGGTGTGGGATGTTTTCACGGTTACACACCCTGACATGTTCCTGCCGGACGGTGCAAATGTTAAGTATGCGGCTGAGATCAAAAAGCACGTCAAGAAATCGGCAGTGGCGACGGTCGGAGCACTGGCAGATCCCGCGCTGATGGAGGAAATAATCGCATCAGGCAAGGCGGATATAGTCGAGGTAGCGCGCGGACTCATAGCCGACCCCGATTTGCCGCTTAAAGCGCGGACAGGCAGAGATAGCGAGATAAACAAGTGTATGCGTTGCCTCACCTGCTTTTCGAATCATATCAGCAAGGGTCAGTTCGTATGTGCAATCAACCCTGTGATCGGGCAGGAGATAGAGAATAAATGGACGATTCAACCTGCTTCAAAGAAGAAAATTCTGATAGCCGGCGGCGGTATCGGAGGTATGCAGGCGGCTGTTACGGCTGCACAGCGAGGGCATGACGTTATTCTTTGTGAAAAGACGGATAAGCTTGGCGGAGTGTTAAACTGTGAGCACGAGGTTCCGTTTAAGAAACCGCTAGCGGAGTATTTGGAGCGTCAGGCAAAGAATGTCCGCGGATCGGGTGTCGATGTGAGGCTGAATACCGAAGTGACTCCCGCGCTTGCAGAGCAGCTCGCGCCGGATGTCATCATTGCGGCACTCGGCTCCAAGCCGATTAAACCGCCTATTAAGGGGATTGACGGAGCGAATGCTTTTGGTGCTGAGGAGATATATCAATACCCTGAAAAAGCCGGTAAAAAGGTAGTCATTCTCGGGGGCGGACTCGTTGGTGCAGAGCTTGCGATTTACCTTACAGGCCTTGGGCGGCAAGTGGAGATAGTTGAGATGGCATCGGCACTCAATGACGGCGGAAATATTCTGCACGGGCTTGCGATTCGCCTTGAATTGGCGCGAAAAGGTGTTAAACTAAATCTGACGGTCAAGGCTGTCGAGATAAATGATAAGGGGCTTGTGGGGCAGAGAGTGAGCGAGCCGGAAGGTAACGGGCAAACAGGCGGCGGACAGAGAGGCAGCGACACCAGAAGCCGCATGAGAATAAGCAGCGAGATTGCCGCTGATGATAACAAGACTGACGAGGGCGCAGGTAATGCGGGCGCTGAGGGAAAGACCGGCACTGCGGATAAGAATTGCGACGGTTCGGACAGTAAGGTTTTTGTTGAGGCTGACACCGTGATATATGCCGTTGGTTTGGAACCGCTGCGCGCCGGAGCTGATGAGCTTCGCTTTTGCGCGCCGGAGTTTTATCAGATCGGCGATTGCCTTACACCGGCTACCATTGTGGAAGCAAACCGCCTTGCATATAACATATCGCGCGACATTGGCAGGTTTTAACAGCAAAGCGCATAAGCCGCACAGTGCAGATTTTCCAATGACAGTAGCAAGCATCAGCAAACTGCGCAGGTTTTAGTATTAACAGCAGGTATCAACTGTGCAGGTTTTAACGACTAAAGAGCGGACCTACACAAAACATGTGGGTAGAAGCTTTCTATCAAGAGGGAGAAAAACGTGCTTAGGAGTATAGAAACAGACGCAGCAATGAAGCTGCTTTACGATATTCCGGTGGAATATAAGCCGGAGACCGTTAAACTGCAAAACGCGCAGGGACGTGTCACAGCCTCGAAAATCACCGCAGAGATGGCAATTCCGCCATTTGACAGGAGCCCATATGACGGCTATGCGTTTCGAGGTGCGGATACCGCCGACGCTTCCCGTGAGAATCCGGCGATACTCCGAATCACCGAGGAACTCCCCGCGGGAACAGCTCCTAAGTATGAAGTGACTCCCGGTACGGCGGCGAAAATTTTGACAGGCGCGCCGATACCAAAGGGAGCAGATTCGACGATTAAATATGAGCTTACCGAATCAACCGTCAGTGAAGTCTCGATTTTTGAACCTGTCGCGCCCGACACAGATCTTGTTTATGCCGGATCGGATGTTATGCCGGGGGATCTGATAGCGGAGGCAGGAACACTTATTACGGCACCGGTGATTTCGGCGCTTGCAAATCAAGGCTTCACAGATGTTCGAGCGTATGGCAAACCGGTCATAACCGTCATCAGCACCGGCGATGAGCTGCGCGAGGTGGGTGAGCCGTTGAGCCCTGCGGCGATTTATAACAGCAATGTTCACACTATCTCGGCATACCTTGCGGAAATCGGAGTTGTGCCTGTTAACGGAGCATCGATCCCCGACAGACCGGAGCAGATAGCCGAAGCAATCGGCAGTGCGCTCGAAAGGTCGGACATGGTGATAACCACAGGCGGTGCTTCTGTGGGCGATTACGATTGGGCAGTGAGAGCTGCGGAGCTTCTGGGTGCCGAGGTATTATTCTGGAAGGTTCAGATGAGACCGGGAGGCGCGATCATGGCGGCCCTAAAGGATGGTAAGCTCATCCTCGGGCTGTCAGGGAACCCCGCTGCCGCCGTGCTGGGTCTGCACAGGGTTGCCATGCCATTCATTAAGAAGCTTTGCGGCAGAAACGATTGCTTTTACAAGCAGATTGAAGTAATGCTCAAAGAAGGCTATAAGAAAAGCAGCCCAAAGCTGCGTGTGCTGCGCGGAAGGTTGGAAGTCATTGACGCAAAGGCATATTTTGTCGAGAATAAAGGTCAGGGAAGCGAAGTGATGTCGTCGCTCGCGGGCTGCGATCTCCTGGGTGAGATACCGATGGGCTCACAACCGCTGCCCGCAGGAACGATTATTAAAGCATACAGAGTATAGGATATCCGATT
>JGI994J12354_10004469_pt1 | contig 12548 bp, 9 predicted proteins | sample IntmicLarv3ML3BL_FD_12354 | JGI IMG/M metagenome (IMG submission 12354)
GCTACTTATTGGTGGGGAAACCTCAACAATCACGAGCCACGCCGCGACCGCAAATTATTGCTCAATCGAAAAGAATTAAACAAACTGCAACGCCGAACAAAAGAAAAAGGTTTTACCATTGTAGCCACTCGTTTATACTTTGCCGAAAACGGTTATGCCAAACTCGAAATTGCTTTGGCTCGCGGAAAAAAAGTGTACGACAAACGTGAAAGTATCAAACAAAAAGACTTGCGAAGAGATTTGGAACGGCGCGAGGATTAAATCATCGCGCGGAAAAAATAATCTAGATAGTTTCTTTTTTAGTAACATAAAATAAAAAACATCATGAAACTTTTATTTTGCCGAATTAATTGTTTGTTATGCGACTTGTGTTTTTCTTATGTATTGCTCTATCCTTTTCTATTTATTAAACCAAGTTACATTCCGTTTTTCAGTGCCTATTTTTTGGTGGTTAGCATTTATTTTTTAATCACTTACTTTTTGTTTAAACGCAGCCTGTTTCAGTATTTTTTCAAGATAGAAATAGCGCGTAATCCGAAAGTTTATACATTTGTAAAAGTCGCGCTAATCGGGCTATTTCCTTTTATTTTGACTTATATGCACAGCATTACCATAACTACACTTTTATTGGTATTGCTTGTTTTGCCGAATATATTTACAGGACTTATAAGAAGAAAATCAATTGGGCAAGTCATTGCTCGCGCTTCCATTCAGCGAAATTTAAACGTGGTGCCAAAAATTTATTATATCATTGGTGTTTGCTTGATTGCCTTGATACCATTTATTCATCAATCGGTAAAAGAATATGGCATTTATTCAAAAGAGAAAACATATTTTTCCAATACAAGAATTTCGTTACCGCTATCGGTTTTAACCAAAGCTAAATATGCGAACAATATTGTTAAGCATAAAGAAAATCCGAAAGACTATGTGATGAGATTGTTTGACAAATACGATATTGTTGTACTATGCGAAAGATTACATCCGGAATATACACAATGGGAATTTTTTTCGCAGCTTATATTGAACGATGATTTTGCCGACAAGGTAGGTCATGTTTGCACGGAATTTGGACGCAGTTGCAATCAGCCGCAATTAGAAAAATATTTATCTACCGTATTCGATTCCGAAGAAGAATTAAAGAAAGCAACGGCTGCTATTGTCCGAGAAAATGGATCATTGTGGCCCTTGTGGGATAACAAAAACATTTATGACTTTATTTTAAATCTGTATAAATATAACCACCGTACAAAAGATAGTTGCAGTCAAGTAATGCTACATTTCTCCGACATAGCGAAGACTTGGAACAACATTACTTCTCGCGAGGAATGGGAAAATGTTTTTTATAGAATTGAGAGCAGAGATAGTATTATGGCGACCAATATTATTCATACATACAACCGACTTTTGAACGACGATACAGAAAAAGGAAAACTATTGGTAGTTGTCAATACAAGACATGCTTTTAAAGATATTATGCCCAAAGACCGTGCTTGTATAGACTATTTATGTAAAGCATTTCCATCGAAAACAGCCTGTGTACTGATTAATGGTACTACACAACTGTTGATGCCGATGAAATCCGGAATGTGGGACGAGGTCTCGCTTGCATTGAATGATTTTTCGTGGGCTATTGATTTTGAAAACTGCTCGTTAGGAAATGAATTTTTCGATTTATTTCCTATTCCAACGTCTAATAATAGAAAATATAAGAACCTTTTCAATGGAATAGTATATTATGAGCATCCCAGTAATTTTCAACGAGAATATGGATATGAATATATGCTTGAAAATTTTAAAGACACATTACTACACAGAAGTGCCGTTCTTGGAGATAATTATTTGGCACGCGAAAAACAAAATATTTCAAGATATGAATTGATGGCGACTGAAACAGACAAGGTTTTTCTATTCAAAATTTTTAATATACTCTTTTTAACTATTCACTATATCGTGTTAGTATTTTTAGGAATAAATTTAGCAATTGTGTTCATAAGAGAATTGTTAAAACAGCGAACAAAAAAATTTGGAACGGCGTGAGGATTAAAATTTCAAAAATCTATACACAAATAGCTATTTGCATTTTTTTCTAAAAACTCGTATCTTTACAAATTATATTGAATTCAATACAAATTATGTCAGCGATAACAGAACGTATTCCCGCAGAAGGTTTAACATTTGATGATGTGCTTTTGGTTCCAGCAAAATCGGAAGTACTTCCTCGCGAAGTAAATGTTGCCACACAATTCACTCGTAATATTTATTTGAAAACGCCAATTGTGTCGGCAGCTATGGACACCGTTACAGAAGCCGAATTGGCAATAGCTATTGCACGAGAAGGAGGCATTGGAGTTATTCACAAAAATATGTCCATTGAACAACAAGTGGAACAAGTGCGAAAAGTGAAACGTGCCGAAAACGGTATGATATACGATCCTATTACAATTTATAAAGACGCGACTGTTGGCGAAGCGTTGGCTTTAATGGCAGAAAACAAAATCGGCGGTATTCCGGTAGTTGATAAAAAAGGTTTTTTAACAGGCATTGTAACTAATCGCGATTTACGTTTTCAAGAAAATCACAAAACGCCTATCAGCAAAGTAATGACTTCCGAAAACCTTATTGTAACAAGGCGCGGAGGAGATTTACAAGAAGCAACCGCATTGCTCAAAAAACATAAAATCGAAAAATTACCGGTAGTCGATGAGAAAGGAAAATTAGTCGGCTTGGTAACTTTCAAAGATATTGCAAAAATAAAAGACAATCCTATCGCGAGCAAAGACAGCAAAGGGCGTTTATTGGTTGCTGCCGGAGTTGGTGTCAATGCAAACACGCTGAAACAAGTTGCCGCGTTGGTTGGTGTCGATGTCGATGCAGTTGTAATTGATACAGCTCACGGACATTCCGTACACGTGATAAATATGCTGAAAGAAGTCAAGAAAAAATTTCCGAATCTTCAAGTAATTGTTGGAAACATAGCCACAGGCGCGGCTGCCAAAGCATTGGTAAAAGCCGGTGCCGACGCGGTAAAAGTCGGAATTGGTCCGGGTTCTATTTGTACGACACGTGTTGTTGCCGGTGTTGGTGTCCCTCAACTTTCTGCTATTTACGATGTAGCATTAGCATTGAAAGGCAGCGGTGTTCCTATGATTGCCGATGGCGGTATTCGTTATTCGGGCGATGTAATAAAAGCATTGGCGGCAGGCGCGGATACAATTATGGCAGGCTCGTTATTTGCCGGAGTAGAAGAATCGCCCGGCGACACCATTATTTTGAACGGACGAAAATTTAAATCGTATCGAGGAATGGGCTCGTTGGACGCGATGCAAAGCGGCTCGAAAGATCGTTATTTTCAAGATATGGAAGACGATGTAAAAAAATTAGTTCCCGAAGGAATTGTGGCACAAGTACCTTATAAAGGAACATTAGCAGAAGTATTTTATCAACTTATCGGCGGATTGCGCGCCGGAATGGGCTACTGCGGAACACCGGATATCGCGGCGTTGAAAAAAGCGCAATTTATTCGTGTAACTCCGGCAGGATTTATCGAAGGACACCCGCACGATGTAACAATTACACGCGAAGCACCAAATTACAGCCGCTAATTATGACAAAAAAAATAATTCTTTTTATTCCAATACTTTTGCTTTGTGTTTCGTGTAATTTTTTGGAACGCAAACAACAGCAAGAACCAAAAATCGCTGAAATCAACGATAAGGCTTTGTTTTTGTCGGATGTAAAAGACATTTTTCCGGTTGGTATTTCTTCGGAAGACAGCTTGCAACTCTTGCGTGGCTTTGTAAATAATTGGGCGCGCAAACAATTGATGGCAGATTTGGCAAATCAATATTTGACCAAAGAGCAAAAAGATGTAAGTCAAGAAATCGAAGATTACCGATTATCGTTATTGATTTTCCGATACGAAAAATTATATTTGGAACAACGGCTCGATGCAAGTGTGAGCCAAGCAGCAATCGAAAAACTTTATAGAGAATCGCCGCAAAATTTTATTTTAACAAAACCTATTGCCAAAGCGATATTGATAAAAGTCGTGGAAGATATTCCACAAGTAAAACGGATTCGTCAAATTTATCAATCGGATAAAGAAAAAGACCGACAAGAAATTTCGCAAATCGGTTTTTCGGTGGCGGAAAAATTTACCGGTTTCGACGAGCAATGGATAGATGCCGAAATATTGGCGAACGAATTACCGTTAGATATTCGACAAATTGAAGCAGAATGGCAAAAAAAAGTTATCACTGCAAATGCAAACGGATACGAATATTTTGTTCGGTTATACGATATAATGCAAGCAGGAGAACTTGCACCACTCGAATATAAATACGAAACTATTAGCGGAATTATTCGCAATCGTCGCAAACAAGAACTATTGAAAGACCTTGAAAATTCTGTTTATAACGATGCTTTAAATCACAACAAATTGAAAATATATATTGACAAATAATGATACGTAAATTTTTCTCGACAATTATTCTAAGCTGCATTTTTGTATGGAATACAGGTGTAGCGCAAGATAAAGGACTTATTGATAAAGTAGTTGCAGTAGTAGGCAGCGAAATGATTTTATATTCCGATATTGAATCGGGAATAGCTCAGATGCGTATGCAAGGTGTCGTTTCCGACAAAGACATTCATTGCAAAGTTTTGGAAAATCTATTGCTACAAAAACTATTATTGGCGCAAGCTCGTATCGATAGTTTATCGGCAAGTAACGAAGATATAGATAGAGAAGTGGACCGTCGGCTGCAAAGAAATATGTCTATACTTGGTGGAGAAAAAGCCACCGAAGAATATTTTGGCAAACCTATTTTTCAACTCAAAAGAGAATTGCGCGAACCAATTCGAGAATCTATTCTCACGCAAAAAATGGAAATGAAACTGAGGCAAGATATTCCTATTACGCCAAGCGAAGTAGAAAAAGCATTTAAAAAAATCCCAGCGGACAGTTTGCCTATTATGCCAACTCAATACGTGTTGCGTCAAGTTGTAGTACACCCGCCGGCAAACAACGCAAAATTCGATGTGCGTGAAAAATTATTGGAACTTCGCGAACGTATTATCAAAGGAGAAAAATTCAGCACTTTAGCAATAATGTATTCCGAAGACCCGGGTTCAGCTCGGCGAGGCGGAGAATTAGGAATGACAACTGCTCAGCAATATGCAAAAGCCTTTGCCGATGCGGCAAGCGTACTGAAACCAGAACAAGTATCGTCTATTGTTGAAACAGAGTTTGGTTTTCATATTATTCAAATGATTCAAAAAGAAAGCAACGATATGTGGAATGTGCGCCATATTTTAATTAAACCAAAATATACGACAGAAGACCGTTCGGTAGCTTTCAAACAATTGGATAGCGTTTCCAATTTGGTAAAAAACGGCAACATAACTTTTGAGCAGGCGGCACGTCAATTTTCGCAAGACACCAAAACCAAAGCTAACGGCGGATTGATGGTGAACGAATATAACTTGTCGTCGTCGCGTTTTGAAAAAGACCAACTTTTGCCGGCAGACTACGCCGTATTGAAAGATATGAAAGAAGGCGATATTTCTATTCCGTTTGAAACGCGCGACAGATTAGGAAATACCGAATATAAAATTATTCAATTGGTAAGATTGATTCCTTCGCATACGGCAAATTTAGAAGACGACTATTTTGAAATTCAGCAATTGGCAAAACAACAACGCCAACAAGCCGCGTTCGAACAATGGATAAAACAAAAACAAGCTGCCGCTTTTATTCGCATTGATAAAGAATATCAACATTGTTCTTTCGAGAGTGACGGTTGGATAAAATAACGTTTTAATCAATGAATCATAACGGGCTACAACGCTATTTTTCGCCAAATCATTTTCGTTTGTTGCGCGCTGTTTTATACGGTGCGTTGGCGGTTGTCGCGTTATTTATCGTTTTTCCTCTTTCGGCACAAGACACAGAAAGCAAGAAAAAAGTAGATATTATAAGTGCCGATGTTATCCGTAGTTTGGATTACAACGGAAAAACGATAAATCGTCTTATCGGAAATGTACAATTGATGCACAACGGCGCATTGATGTATTGCGACAGCGCATATCTATTTTCGTCGTCGGAGTTTGAAGCATACAGCCGAATTGTAATTGTAAAAGACGCGACTTATTTGTATGGCGATTTACTTGAATACGATGGAAATACGAATATTGCAAAAGTGCGCGGAAAAATTGTTCGCTTGTTCGATAGCACCGCTACGCTTCGCACACAGCATTTAGATTTTAACACAAAAGAAAATATCGGACATTTTTTTAATGGCGGAACAATTGATAATAATTCAAATATTTTAGAAAGTCTCAACGGACATTATTATTCAAATGACAAGCTTTTTGTATTTGCCGATTCCGTAGAACTGCACAACGAGACTTACGATATTAAAAGTAATTCGGGAACGTATAACACGCGCACCGATGTCGTAACTTTTACTTCCTATTCAAATATTTGGCATAAAGACGGATTTCTTTCTTGCGATTATGGCTGGTACGACAAAGCACGCGACTATTTTCATTTTTCGAAAAACGCTTATGTACAATCGAAAGAACAAGAAATTTGGGCAGATAGTATTTTTTACGACCGCCTCGCCGGAAAAAGCGATTTGTACGGAAATATACAAATTCTCGACACCGTACAACAAGCAATTGCTTTTGGCGGCGAAGGACATTCTTTCGATAATCCGCGACGAGCAACGCTCACAAAAAATCCGTCGGTAGCTTATTATACTTATGAAGATGGAAAAGCCGACACTTTGTTTATTCGTGCCGATACTTTAAAATTTATTACCGCGCAAAATCCCGCTTTCTATAAAAAAGATACGATTGCAACCAACGATTCGATTGCGCCGATAATTGCAGAAAAAAAAGATAGTACAAGCAGATTTGGCACATTAGGAAAGTTGCGGCGTGGCAACGAAAATTTTCCGACCGACGATAGTTTAGCTATTGCGAATGATTCGCTTGCTGTCGTTGATTCTACACTTATTTCTGAATTATCCGGAATAATTTCTCCGCCAAACGATACTATAATTATTTCGGCAAACGACACAATCACAATTCAAGAAGAAATACCTATTCTTCAAAAAGAAGAAGAAAATATTTCTGAACTTGCAGATAGCGCAACTATTATTGCGACAGCAGATACAATATCGATTCAAGAAGAAACGCCGTCTTTAATCAGCAAAGAAGAAAACAATAACGAATTAGCACCGATTGCAGACACAGTTGCTACCGCTGCTATCGACAGCACCATTCGTCAAGTATTTGCTTTTTTCAACGCGCGCGCTTATCGTCAAGATGTGCAAGCCGCTTGCGATTCGTTTGCTTATTCGTCGTTAGATTCGTTGGGACGTATGTTTGGCAAACCGATTATGTGGAACAACAATCAACAAATTACCGCCAATCAAATTCATTTTTTATCCGATGCCGATAAAAAGAAAATGATTCGTGCCGATTTTTTGGAATCCGCATTTATTATTTCGCACGAGCAAGATACTTTTTATAATCAAATAAAAGGGCGCGATATGATTGGGCATTTTCGCGACAACGATTTGCATTTATTGGATGTAGTCGGCGGAGCGCAAACAGTATATTATTTGCAAGAAGATAGTGTGGTTGCCAACGGAAATATTGCCGAAAGTACGACTATGAAAATTATACTCAACAAACAAAAAATACAATATATAAAATATATTACCAAACCCGACATTGTGGTATATCCGCTCGACCAATTTCCGCAAGAAAAAGCAATACTCAAAGGCTTTGAATGGCGCGATTCGGAACGACCAAAATCGCGTTGGGAAATTTGTACGGAAACCGCGCGTCCTTCGCAGCGGCAAGAAAGCCAAGCATTCACCAAGCCGACTTTTCCAATTACGGAACGGATAAATGCGATTAAATAAGGAATAAAAACGTCATGTCGAGCGCAGTCGAGACATCTGTTGCCTTTCGCACGAGATTCTTCGACTGCATTTAGAATGACGAGCAAAAAAGATGGGCGCGAGCGAAGCGAGCGCTCTCTTTGACGCGACAACGCTCAAATTTTAATTATAAGCAAGTTTAGACAATTTAAACACCATTCCGAATAAAATAGCATGACCAATATCTTCTATTTTATTATCTCTAACTGTCGAATATTCATATGAAAAATTATATCCCAAATAAAATGTATTGAGCACTTTCCCTTTTATAATAAATGGAAATTCGACTTTTAAAGAATTTGTAATTCTGTTCAATTTCCCTATTGTAGCCGTTGTAAAATAGTCGCCTGCGCTACCTGTCGAAAAAAATGGGTCGGCGTGTCCGCCATAGTACGGATAAAACATACCTGCAAATAAAAGTGTGGTTAGATTATCGGATATACGCACCTTCCCTATTTTATATTCGGCATATAAAGAAAGACCGAGTGAAAAATCTAATAAAAGAAACATACCTCCGCTACTTATACCGGAAACGTCTGCGCCTCCTTCTTCCATAGTATAAGAAATCTGATAATCTACTTGCGAGTTAAGATTTCCTCCGACAAAAAAAGAAAAATTGTCATTCGACAATGATTTGATTTCTTTGAGCCGCTGATAGCCTATAGCCGCCCCTATTGATTGTTGTGTTGGGTTAAACTGTTTTATTTTTACTGCGCTAGTTGATGTATGTAAAGAAGAGTAATGGAAAAGAATGTTTATATCCGACATCCATCTATTTTCGTTAATAGTTTGCCATTCTAAATTCAAAGTAAAATCCAATCCGGAAAAGGCATATGGAAAAAGCAGATTGTTGTAGCTCTGCTTATAGCCAAACCCAAGTCCGCTATAAAATTTTCCTCTTTCTTCTTGCCCATACAGAAACGAAAAAATACTAAGAAAGGTTATTATTAATACTATTTTTTTTCTCATAATAATTTACTAAGAATGTTAGAATAAATAAAACAAATAAAAATAAATATGCCATATAGTTGCCATATTTAGCATACAACGATCGGTGGTCATTAATGGCAACTTCGGCACTGATAGCTTCAAACGAATTAAATGCTGACCGTGCCAATATGTTACCTTTTGGCGAAATAATTAGTGATACTCCATGGGTTGCCGATTTTACCACAGATTTATCAAAAGTTACCGCCTGCACACGAGACATACGGATAGGTTGCAAACTGTAAACAGGTTTTTGTAAAATATAGTCGTTCGAAATGGCGACCAATAATCCGATATTTTTATTTCTCGTGTGCTTGGCTATAAGATTACTAAAATACAGTTCGTAACAAATTAAAGGTAATATATACACATCGTCCACTTCAAAAACAATATCATATTCGCTCTTGTGCAGTATAGGGTTAGGAACTATGGTATCAACAAAAGGAATTTTGTCAAAAATAAATCTATAAGGTACAAACTCGCCAAAAGGCACTAATCGAGTTTTATTCCGAAATGCAAACATTCCCGAAGTATCGCAACACATGGCGATATTATAAATAGCTCTATCGCTAAAAGCCACCTCTCCTTTAACATCTTGCGTAGTGCCACCAAAAATAACATTGGCACGAGGCGCTTGGCGTTTCAGTATTCGTTTTATAGCGGAAAAATAAGTATTGACCGGAAACGAAGTGTGGGGCAAATAACAAATTGATTCCGGACAAACAGCTAAAAACACACTACTATCTATATGGCTTGCTAATTGAGTGATTACATCTTGGAACAATTCATTTTTGGCATAGGGCTTATCATCCGCCACATTAAGCACTACTATTTTTTCGCTACGGTTGGGTGTGGTTGGAATAAGGTACAAACTAACAGATAACAATAGCGGAATAGCAGCTATAACGGCATAAACTATTTTACGCTTTGCGCTACACAACGAATCTAATAAATAGAGTATAACAATATTTATAAATAATATCCATACTGTTCCTCCCAACACTCCTGTATATTGATACCACTGAATAATGGAAGGAAAATTTCCTAAATAATAGCCTAAGGTGTGAAAGGGAAAAGCCAATTCCCATTCAAAGAAGAGCCACTCCACAGAAACCCAGATAAAAATAAACAAGAAATATTTATAGATTTTTTTTATAGAAAATCTGTCAACAATACAAAAATAGACAATGAACGGAAGAAATGTCGTCAAGGAAGATAACGATATAGCCAATATACTACTCCATAGAGGAATATTGTCGTAAAAAAACCAAGACAGGCTAATAAAATGCCACACCAAAATGCAGCCGAAAACATATAAAAGCTTTCCTTTTACAGACCGCAGCTTTTCTGTGATCAAAAATAAGGGAACAAAAGCGACAAATAGAAAGAAGACAAAAGTATCGGACAGGTAAGGGATAGCGAACAACAAGCCATTTACAATAAGGGCTATGATTAACAATAGTATTTTAAAAAGCTTCGTTTTCATTGGTTCAACAAATAGTTATAGGCAAACTCCATTAGCTTATGAATACCTGTTTCCTCATATTCTTCTCTACTTGTAGTAGGTATTAAATAATGCGGCTCTACACCCGGCTCAATAGAATTGTAATATATATCATAGGTTGGCGAATAGGCATAGGCAAATCGCCAACCATTTGGAAGAATTATTATTGGGCGCCCAGAACCTCCTCCTCCGGTTTGTGTTCCCATAAGCCTTACATTAGGCAAATATTTCACGCAAGCGGCAAAGAAATTAGCGGCACTATAAGTTCCGCAGCCGGTTAAGATCACAATGGGAATTTCTTCGCTTACAATATTCCTCCCGACCACATTAATCGGCAGAAAATTACTAAAATCGTTGTGTCCGCTTCCAACTTTATACCTTTCGTACAACAGTGTGCGTTCGCCCGAAAAAAAACAAGCAGCAAGCTCGTACAAATGAGAGGCAGAACCTCCGCTATTAAATCGCATGTCAACAATTATTCCGTTGGAGTAGGAAAATGAAGATAGTTGTTCTTGAAATTTTCTATAATTAAAAGTCGGAAAAAATGTATGATGTGCAATATACGTAACGCTATTGTCTAATTGAACAATATACCCGATATCGTTATGCAGGTACTCAAGCCTCGACGGATTATATCCTGTATAAGTGTACATATCTATTTCTCCTTCGCCTCTGGCACGGCAGACATTATAGGATATATATGTAGTGGGAGCTTGAACCCAAACATGCCCATCTTTTAGTAAATCAACAATTTCGCCGAACACCTGTATATATTCTTCGTCGCTACCTGTTTTTATTTGGGGTTTATAAGTCGCATATACCGCGTTCCAATCAACGCCTTTTTCGTCGAAGTAAACATATTTTCTATCCATTTCGTCCCAAAAAAAATCGAAAGGGTCGGTGGGTTCTTCTATCAAACTGCAAGCAGTAAAGAGTAATAAAAATAGATATTTTAGATATTTCATAATAAAATAATGTATATGAAAAATAATAATACAAATATACTAAATTATAAGACAAGAGTCGCGAAAACAACCCTTGTCTTATTAGGTGCTAACTACATCGCGCTACTAAAATCAATTGCTTGACGACGAATAATAGTATTTAAAGAGGCGTTAGACTCGGCAAAAATTTTATAGACCAAATCCAAATCATCTATTTCTACAATATCTATATTTCCTCGTACAATAGAAACTCTGGCAATGGCTAAATGAGGAATATCGTTAAACATTTCACTTTTTATAACAGTTTCCCCATTATCTTCCACAATATCAATACGGCGAATTGCCGCATTTCTGGTTGGTTCTCCGAGCATCGCTCCATCCCATTCTACAATAATAACCATGCCTAATTCGTTGTTGCTATCTGCTTCCCATTCGAGCCTATAGTTATCAAAAGGACAAACGGTAAGTAATTCCTCGTGCGACCTTGGGGCAAGTATTTCCGCCAATTTTGGTATATACATTACCACAGGACGAGTGATAGCAATAATCTCGTCATCTCTAATAATTTCATCCTCTATCAAAAAGGTTACTTCTTGCCCGTAAAAATCGTTTATACCACTGTTAGTCGAGCTTGCAGACATAACTTGAGACACCTTCGCATTATCGGGAATGCTACCTATTTGTTGCATTTGCTCAATCGTTTTTCCGTTTATCGATATAGCCACGGCTTTCTTTGTCGATTTAACACGTTGTGGTCTGAATCCTTCTTCGGCAAGGTCTCTATAATAGGCTCTCATTTCCCTTATTTGCATAGGGTGAGAGCGTGAAGAAGTATAGGATATTTCGTTATCGATATTGCTATCAAAAAATTTGGCATATTTACTCGATTGAGTGTATATAATTTCCTGCACGGAAACCGATTTATCTTCTATCGGAAATTCAATAGTATCCACAAATTTTTCATCTTTCATAGCACATGAAGAGATGATAAAAGCACTTATGGCTAATAAAAATATAATTTTTTTCATAATTGTTATTTTTTAAAATCATTAATATAGAATCCCTGCATCGTTACAATGTGCCAAATATACCAGCGTATTACCACTGGGACCGCCAACACCGGAAGCACCACCACCGGAGTCACTACCGGAATTA
>JGI994J12354_10004470_pt1 | contig 12548 bp, 4 predicted proteins | sample IntmicLarv3ML3BL_FD_12354 | JGI IMG/M metagenome (IMG submission 12354)
GATACATTAAGAGAAATTGAAAATGTAAAAAAATACTACAGCGAAGAAATCCGCAAGGAAGACCTTTTTAGAAAAGCACATCTTCTATCAAAAAAAGAAAATCTTACAGATGACGAAGTTGACGCAGTGTTGTTGAAGTATGCCGAACACTCTGGCTTCAAAATGGACGGAGAAAATACTGTCAACGATATTATGTATAATGCTTTTGGCACTCACGACAAAAGAAGATTTTTAAAAGAGAAAGTAGTTCCTGCTTTCGAGCAGAGATTCACGCGACCAGAAGATTATATCAAATACATTGATATGAGTGATGAGGATAGGCGCAAAGAATTTAAAGCAGAATGGGAAGGCGCATACAAATATACTACAACATACACTCGCTCTCCTGTGGCGGGTTTTGGTGGTACTAGTAGAGTTGTAAATAAAGATTACAAAGAGCCTAGCGAAGAAAATTATCAAGAGTGGCTTACTAAAAAAACTATAGGAATTAACAGGGCTACTTTAGACTATATGTCCGCAAATGGAAATCCAGAAAGCATAAAGCTTGCGACTATAGTTGCTTTTAGTGCGGGCAACGCGGAGGCGGACAACATAGCGAATTTGATTATAGACAACTGCATACTCAAAGACGAAAACGGCAATGAGTTAAGAAAAGACGGACGCTTACAACTTGACAATAAAAAGCTACAAGAAATTTATTTAACTGCAAATGCTTTGAATCCAGAAGTTGCAATAGGCTTCTGGGAAAAGCTCGCAGTGCGTACTGGTGGAGAGTTGGCGGATAAAGCTGACAATGTAGCAACATTTGCAGGGAATCTTTTTACAAACATAGGCGTATCTAGCAAAGCTGATGTTTACAAGCGCATTGAAGAATTAGGCGGTGTTGACGCTGTTCTTAGCGACAAAGAAAAACTTGATAGCGTAAGAAAAGAATTTTTCACTCACACACTAGGAATGGGTACTGGCTATGTGTATTCAGACGAAAAAAGTTTAAAAGCAAATATCAAATCACTTTATAAAACAGGCGAGCGAGATGTTATTCTTAAACAATCGCTCAAAGAAGTTATCAATATAGGAAAACCTAATTACAAAGAGCTTAATATGGCACAAGAAGCCATTATAGATGGCGTTGCTACCTTTGCGAGAATGTCGCCAGAATTGCTTTTGAATTTTGTTCCTGTAGTTGGCACTGCTTCAAGCATTGCTTTGATTTACGCAGACCAAACACAATCGCTTATTGAAACTTTAGAAGACACAGGTTTCACGGACAAAGAGGCTTTTAGCTATGGGCTAATTGGTGGCGCAGGAATGACTGCTATTGAATTTATGCAGATTAAAGGTTTGCAAAAAATTGATTCTGGATTCGCTAAGGCTGTACGTTTAATAGGCGGCAAGTATGCAATGCGAGATATTTTTCAAGCCTCATTAAAAAAGAGCATAAAGAATAGAGCTATTACAACTCTTGAAGAATTAACAGAAGAAACTCTACAAAATTTTGTTCAAGAATTAACCATACAAGGCGCTCAATATCTTGAAGACAAAGAGCTGAAAAGTTTTGAAGAAAGTGTTGACGATTTTGTGTCTTCCACAAAAAAGATGATAGTGCCTTTGATTATTGCAACCAACATAGGCGGTGGTGTGCATACGATGAAAGATGTCTCTAACGATATGTATTCTGCATATACTGCGAAGACACAAGGTGCTATAGGGCAATTAAATTTGATAGGCTCAAAGACTGCTGAAATAGTAGTAGCGCAATTAAAGCAAAACAACATAGACCCTAAAGATTTTGACGCATATATATCCGCAGAGACTCTCGAAGCAAAGCAAGCAATTGTAGAAAAATACGGCAATCGCAAAGGCATTATAGGCGAGGTCTTAGAGAGTGTTTCGGAAGAAGTAGTAGAATCTGACAGAGCCGCTATAGACATTATTAAAAAACAAATGTCTGCGATAGATAGCGATGTTGACAATGGAAATTTAGAAGAAGTTTTACAACAAACAAGACAGCGTACTCCCGAACAGCAAGAACAATTCAACACAGAAGCTAAGGGCTTAATCGACACTTATATCAATGCTTATGGTGGCACAGAGAATGTTGTTTTTGTAAATAGCATAAATGATTTAGCAGACGATGTTAAAACAAGTGTTCTTACAGAAGCAAATGAACGCGGTATCAGTCTTGAAGACATTAACAAAGTTGAAGGATTTAATGTAGGTGATAAAACTTACATCTTGGGTAATGCCCTAGCAAACCCCACTCGTGCGCTTGAAGTGTTGAAGCACGAACGCACACACTGGAGCGTAAGTGATATTAGAACTTCTGCGAAATACAAAGGCTTTTTAGGCGACTTAGTAAATAGTTATGGTGGAATAAATTTAATCAAACGTGCGTTGCTTGAAGTTAGCGACGGAGCTTATGCGAATGAGAATGATTATGAAATCGCAGAAGAATTTATGTGTCGCATTGCCGAAAAGGTTGCGGGTAAGCACGAACTAAATGCAAAGGAAAGCAAACTTTGGAAAGCTACAAAAAGCTTTATGAAAACTGCTCTCAATATTCCAAGCGACAAAGCAAATAAAGACTTGTATATTGCAAATCAAATTCGCCACATCTGGGAAAGAGATTGGAAAGGATTTGACGAAGAATTACAGCAAGACTTTTTCGGAGACTTAGATGACAAGGTAAGATTTTCTTTCAATAAAAGTGCGAAATATGACTCTTATCGCGAAGAGTTGCACGAACTACTTAAAGATGGGGAAGACCTTGAACGAAATAAAATTTTGACAGTAGGAGACTCTCCAGAAATTTTCAAAAAACTAGGATTCTCTGATAAGCCTTTAAAGTTGAGTGCAGGCGTTGTTTTTAAAGTCGCCTTTGATAAAAATAAAAACAGACAGATTTCCGAAAAAACATTAGGCTCGATAGGCGAAGCTATCGAATCTCCTTTATTTATAGAAGAATCTGCTACTACAAGCAGTCATTCAAAAAAGGGCATTCTTGTTCATACAAATCTTGTTCATAAAGGCGAAAAGCTAGCGGTGGCAATTCACTTAGACGAAACCCAAAGCGGATATGAAATACATAAAATCGCTAGCGTTTATTCAAGAAATAAGAATCAGATACAAAACGCAATAGACAGCAAGCGTATTCTATATTTAGACACAAAAAGAGGTCTTAAAGAACTCAAACGGCTTGGGCTTCAATTGCCGGTGCGTTTAAATTCAAAAGACCTCTTTTATGGTGGAGATACTTTACTAGATACTGATTTAAGTCAAGACGAAAAGTTAAGACCTTCTTTCAACAAGTCCACTCTCGACAAAGCAAAGAAACTTTTATCAGTGAGCGTTGCAGAAGAATTATTCAGACTTGGAGGCAATCACACAGCAGAGCAAAGAAAAGTTCTACTCGAAAAAATCGAAAACAAATTGCCTGGACAAGGTGAGAAATTTTACAACGAAGTTTTAGATGACGCAGAAGAGATTGCAGGATTAACTATCACCAAGACCGACAGAAAGCTCGGCAAGTTAATAGATGTAAAATCTACTGCTAAAGAAAGTCGATGTAAAATCTACTGCTAAAGAAATTTATAAATCAAGGGCTTTAGAGCAAGCACGTTCAAGTTTAATAAACTCGCTCAATCTCGGACGCATTAAAGAAAGGGCAGACAGAAAGCTAGACGCTCTTCTCAAAAAACAAAAGCTCGAACAATCAAAAGCAAACATAGGCTTTGATATAGATGAGCTTGCTCTTGACAATATTTTGTTAGACGAAGTTGTAATTAGAATTGCTGATGAGATACAGGCGAGCAAAGACGGAAATGTTGACGCTAAAATTATTGGCGAAGAAATAGACAAGATAGTTGCGAAAGTAAATAAATGGGCAAGCGACAATGATGTGTCTCCTGTTGACGAAGAATATATTTTAAAACTATCAAAGACGTTAGAAAACGCCCTTAATGGCGTTGCTGATGAGCTTGTCTATGGAAAGAGTCGCGAAACTGTTTTAAAGGCTATACAGGCGATTCCTATGCTTGGCAATGTAGATAGTGTTGTAAGCAAATCTAAAATGGTTGCAGAGAAACTCTCGCAGTATTTTGCAAAGCAATATGAAAAACTTTCCAAAGAAGAACGTGCAGAATTTGAAAAAGAAATTAAACAAGCAAGAGAGCTTGCAAAAAAAGATATGCAAGCAGCCCTCAATGACACAGAGTTCAGACGCAAAATTAGAGAGCTAAGAATTACAGCTCAAAAGAAAAGAATTTTTAGTGAAGTAAAAAAGACTCTTTCAAAATTTAAGCTGAAAGAAACACGCACTCCAGAACTTGACAGAACAGTATCTGCAATCAAAGAAAGATATTTAGCACTCTGCAAACCTATGATTGAGATGACTCTTGAAGAGGTTGAAAAGAAAAGTCGTGAATTGATAGAAGGGGCAGGCAAAGAAGGCAGAACTTTAGACATCGCAGAAACATTAGAGCCAGGAGCTTTGCAAGTTTTGGGCGGTTTGAAATATAGGAGCGTTGCTGAAATGTTGTCAGCACAAAGCTATATCAAGAATTTCATTAAAGGCGCGAAAGATGAGCTTATAGAAAAGAAGATTGCTTTTGAAGAAAAGGTAAATGCAAAGGCAAGCGTATTTGCAAATGCACTGAAAGCTATAGGTAAAAATAAAATCAACGCAGAAGAGAGTGCGTTCAAAGATTCTGTGTTTGGCGTCTCTATGATTGAGCATAGTTTTAGAAACAATTTCTCTGCGCATTTAAAGGGCGCTAGTGGCAATGAAGTAAATGCTTTGATTAAGGAAACTTGTTCTGCTCTTTCGCGCGCGTCTCTTGAAGAGAGGCACATTGCGACTGTTGAAGAAGCAAAGCTCGATACTGCGATTGAGGAAATTTACAAAGAAGAAGGTAAGATGAAAGCTTGGAATTCTCTTACACAGCCTAACGAAAAGTATGCAAAATATTCCAAGTATGGCACTGCGTTAAGCAAGTCTAATTTATTGCAGATGGTTGTGAGCTTAGAGCAATACTATATGCAAACCACTCTCAAAGAAATCAAGAAGAGAAAAAAGCAAGCAGACGCAGAAGCCAAAGATTTATTCAAGCGTTTTGGACAGCTCATAGAAATGAAGAGCGAGCTTTCGGAAAAAGAGTTGGAGTTGCTTTCTGCAATTAAAGAAATTTACAGAGAACGTTTTGAATTAGTAAATCCTGTCTATGCAAAAATAGTAGGTATGCCTATTATAAACACAGAGCCTGGATATGTTCCTGTATATCGTGAAAGCGAGAGTTCTTTAGATACAGAAGTTAGCACAGGAATATGTTTAGTGCCTATGTATTACACGCCACGCACTATAAGCTTTAAAGACCTAAATGAGAATGAATGTATAATCTCTTCTTTCTTAGCACGTGTAAAAACAGACGCTCACTTTGCAGCATTTGGCGAGCTTTCACAAGAACTGAAAAATGTTTTTGAAAGCAATGAATTGAGTGGAGCTATGAAGATTCATTTGACTGCNAACACTTCTTCTCTTTTCAAAAAACATTTAGCACAAACGCTAAAAGGCAGGAGCGATGACTTGATGTCTGCNGACAATAATTGGCTCGGAAAGATTTTAACTCTTAGTGCGTTTTGTGGTNTGGGTTGGAATATTGAAAGTGGTATCAAGCAGACTGCTGCCTTCTGTGCNGGAAGTCTTGAAATAGGAATAGCACAAAGTGCAAAGGACATAGCTTGGACTTTCGGAACAAGTGAAGGATTGGCTACTATGAAAAAACTTTACGAGTCTGATTTTTTAAGTAATGGTTGGAAAATATATGAGGTTGAAGACCTTTCTGCGACAAAAGATGGAGATAAGACTGATATAGGACAGACAAGAGCAAGATTTAGCGTGAAGTATCGCCTTCACTGGCATCATCAGTGGGGTAGTTGGAGCGGTTATGCGTCAATGGTTGATTTAAAGACTGGCAAGCTCGTATGTTCTATTAGATTTGAATACAACTATATTGATGATATTTACAAAAGCTTTATTAAAGAGCTAGAAAAACAGTTAATCATTAAGTAGCTTTTCCTACAGAATGAAAAGAGGCGTCGTTTTGATGTCTCTTTTTTTTTTGCAACTATACGGAAAATTCTATTGACAATAAAACCAAAAGAGAATGTTGTACGAAACATAGACTAATGTTAGCATAACGAAAAAGAATCTACTGCCGACAAATCGCCTACGGAGGGGCAAACAGCGTTAATACCGCTTATTCGCTAGGTTGAGACATACTTCAACTCCCATCCCGAGCATCTTTTGTAGTTTCTAAAGTGGCGCACTCCGTGCTTTGTCACTGGAGTTTAAGGACAAGTTTTTTAAAGTTTTTAAAGAGGCGGACTTCGTCCTTTATCACTGGATTTAAGGATGCGATTTCCAACTCCCGACTCTTTCTATTCCAACTTCGCTTGTGAAGTTCTATTATAAAAGCAAATCTCCTCTGCATATTGTATGATGTTTACGTAGTAAACGCTCCGAACGGGCTATGGATGCAAACCTAGTTTGCTAAATGAACTTGAAACTTTAAATGTTCCTGTTACTTCCCAGCCTGTGTTCATTGATGTTACATACATATCATCAATAGTACACTCTTTCAAAAAATTTTTCTTTTGAGCGTCTTTGAATGTTATTTTTATTTGTTTTAATAAGTCATTATTAAAAGTATGCCACTTATCATCATCAAGAGACTTTTTCCAAAAATCTTTGCCTGGTAATATATGAATATATTTTCCAGACGCATCATCTTTTCCGCCATCTATTGCTTTATATTCTGGAACGAATTTATGACGACTATCGTATATAGGAATTCCAAACCAAAGAAAATCTCCATAGCCTTTTGATTCTTTATTCAGATTTTGAATAGTAAAAAACATCACATATTGAGCCGCGTGCAAGTTATCAAGATACTTTGCTTTCTTCATTTTTTCTGGTTTAGAAATTTTTATATCAAAAGAAAGTTTGAATTTTTTCATTTCAGAAATTTTTGCTGCAGGCTCGATTTTTTGTTCTAATAATAAATGCGGCCAATCTGCTCCTTGAGTACGCTCGCCATCTGCGAATTCTTCAAAGGCATTAATAAAAAAACTCAACACAGTATCGTTTTTTTCTTTTTTTAATGAAACTTTTTTAGCTTTATTTTCATAGAAATTTTCGCCTTTTATATTTTGCATCTGAGCATCAATCAAAGAAAATTTGCTCCCCCATTGAGCGATACGCCACACAGGTTTTTTATCAGATTCATCGTCTGGAACAAACAAAGTTCCTATCTCAACAGGATTTTCACCAGAATTCAATGCAGTCAAATTAAATCCATTTTCAAAATTCAAATCTCTAAAAATTTCCCCTGCATAAAGGTGGATACTAGCAAACAAAATAAAAACGATTTTTATAAACTTCATTACTAATGGAGTATGAATTTTACAAAAAAAGGCGAATAAAAAACGATTTTTTTAATCAGAAACAAAACTCTCGTTTTTTTCTCTGCTATAAAATCTGCAAAGCTTTACAATTTGGGATGATGCCTTTATCACAAAGTATAATAGCAGAACCTCCGAAGCCACCACCAGAAAGACGCGCACCGTAGACGCCTTTTTGAGTTATTGCATTTGCCACAATTAAGTCAAGTTCTGGACACGAGTTTTCAAATAAGTCTCTAGAGCTATTATGAGATTCTGTAAGAAGCTTTCCTGTTGAAACAATGTCGTTATTTTTGATAGATTCAATGCAAGTATAGACTCTAGAAATTTCTTCAATTACGTGCTTTGCTCTTTTGTAAATGCGCTCAGACATTAAGTCTTTTTTTGATTCTAAATCTTGAATCGAAAAACTGCGAAGCAGTTTAAATTCTCCATTGCCACTAAGAATTTTTGCAACATCCATACAATCTTGACGACGCTGAGAATAAAGACCATCTGTCAGCGCGTGCTTAACACCAGAGCTCACAACCCAAAGACTCCAATCTTTAGGAAAATCTATCAGTGAAAATTTTTCTACTAAACAATCAATAAAAACCATGCTCGACTCTTTGCCAAAACCGCAAACTCCTTGATCTAAAATTCCGCAAGGCATTCCGACAAATTCATTCTCGCATTTTTTTGCAAGCTTGACTTGCTCAAGAGTAGAAAGCTCTATGCAATAAAGCTCGCAAAGAGACTTTACCATTGCAAGTTCAACAGCCGCACTGCTACTCAAACCAACGCCTGCTGGCAAATCAGAAATATCCAAATAATCAAAACCATTGTCGATGCTATGCCCTGCCTCTTTCAGCATTTTGACAATTCCAAGAGGATAATTTATCCAGTTAAGTTTGTGGTCTTGTTTTTCGATTTTGTTTAAATCAATTTCGATAATTTTAGAATTGTGCAAAGAGGCAAAACGCAAAATGCTATCGCTTCTCTTTGACAGAGCCACAGATATTTGTTTGTTTATAGCGAGCCCTAAAACAACTCCGCCATTGTAGTCGACGTGATTCCCTATGAATTCTACTCGACCACAAGCCGATTGCAGAGCTTCAGGGTTTTTTCCAAACACATTTTTAAATTTTTCAATGAGAGTTTCTTTTAGCATATTTTTCTTTTTGGTAGAATCTTTGACTATAAAAAAAGTTACAAGAACATTTTATTCTTGCCAAACAGGTATAGCATAGCCTAGTATACGTTCAAGTAAAAAAACAACCCTTCATTAAAAATAATATATATGATAAAAATCAGCACTAAAATACTAACGCAAATGGCTCTGTTCCTACTTTTTTGGAATGTGTCCTTTGCATCAAATACAATCGATATATCTGGAAAGTGGAGGATTCAGACTAAAGAAAAGTCTGGCGTAGTGACTTTTCCTGGAGATATAGAAAGTCAAGGATACGGCGAAAAACCTAGCCTCAATGTACGCAGACTTTCAGGTCATCAAGACCCTCTCACAAAACCACGCTTAGTTAGATTCGTCACAAACGAAGATAATTTTAGATGGCCATATACACTGCAACCTGACTTGCATTTCAGAGGCACCAGCGTTGTATCGAAAGATGTGGAAATTCCAGAATCTTTTTTAGATAAGCATCTCACTCTTTATATAGAGCGCGCGCATATAAAAACAACTCTCTTTGTGAACGAGCAAAAAGTTGGCGATTCTGCTCACTTGGGAGTGCCTCACACTTATGATATTTCTGACTTTGTCAAAAAAGGTAAAAACACCTTGAAAATAGAAATTGATAACGACATTCCTTTAGTCTACGCAATGGGACAATCTGCTCACGCTGTTGGAGACGAAACCCTTGGCAACTGGAATGGATTGGTCGGCGCAATGTTTATCAAAGCCCAACCAAAACTTTGGATTGATGATTTTCAAATTTATCCAAGCGAAGATTTGAAATCTGCAAAAGTCCGCGTGGCAATAGGTGACAAAGCAAAGGATAAAATTGAAAAATCTTTGACTTTAAAAATCAAAAATAATTACGACTCCACCGAAATCAAAAAAGAAATTAAAATCCCCGCAAACGAGAATTCTACTGAGTTCACAGTAGATATGAAGAACGCAAAAACTTGGAGTGAGTTCGGTGCTAATCTTCAGTTTGCAAATTTGACTTTGAAATCTGCAATGGGCGAAGATTCTAAAAATATTCAATTTGGAATGCGCTACATAAAATGCGAAGATGAAAAAATTCTTCTAAACGGTGATCGCATATTTTTGAGAACTACTCTCGATTGCGGTCCCTACCCCCTCACAGGCTATGCACCCACGGATAAAGAAGAGTGGTTGCGAATCATTCGTGCTTGCAAAAGTTATGGAATGAACGGAATTCGTTTTCACTCTCAATGCCCTCCAGAAGCAGGATTCCTTGCAGCTGACGAAGAAGGCTTTTACTTCCAAGTTGAGAATGGAATTTGGGGACAAAAAATTGGCGAGAGCGAAGAACTCGCCGAATGGATTGGAAAAGAAACTGATGCTCAATTAAAATACTATGGAAATCATCCATCATTTATGATGTACAGTCAGTGCAATGAGCCTTCAAATTCTAAAGGCACATCAAATCCAGCACTTGTAGAATTTCTTGAAGAGTGGGTGAAGTCTGCACGCGATAGCGACGGACGCCATATCTACACAACAGGCACAGGCTGGCCTTGGACTCCAGTAAATGATTTTATGGTTGTGCAAGCTCCACGCCTGCGTGACGTTGCTGATATGGAAAGATGTATAGTGCACGGAGAAAGACCTAGAACTAACTTTAATTATAATGATAGATACAAAGTTTTTTCAGACCATTTAAAAGTAAAGCAACCGATGATTTCTCACGAAACTGGTCAGTGGTGCGCGTATCCAGACTTAACTACTATCGATAAATTCAGCGGAAAATTAAAAGCAAAGAGTCACGAAGTTTTTGTTGAATTAATTAAAGAAGCACATTTAGAACAATTCGCAAAACAATTTACAATGGCTTCTGGCAAACTCCAAGTTCTGATGTATAAAGCAGAAATCGAAGCTTTGCATCGCAGTCAAATGCTCTCCGGTTATCAACTCTTAGACTTGCACGACTTCCCTGGTCAAGGCACAGCCCCTGTCGGAGTGCTCGATGCATTCTGGAATTCCAAAGGCTACTGCTCTGCTGAAGATTATAGCAGATTCGCAAACAGAGTCGTTCCATTGGCAGAGTTTCCAAAACTAATTTGCAAAAAAGGTGATGACATTGATGTCAAAATCTTAGTTTCAAATTACGAACAAAACGATTTGAAAAATGCGAAAGTTATCTGCGAACTTAAAGATGGCAAAAAAATAATTTTCACAAAAACATTCGATTGCAAAAGTATCGAACGCGAACTTTCGGAAATCGGTGAGCTGTCTATTGATACTTCATCTATCAAAACTCCTGCCGCGCTTAACTTCGTTGTTACTGTGAAATCAGATGGTGTGAAAGATTATCAGAATGATTGGAATGTTTGGGTCTACGAGCCACAAACTGTTGAAATCGCACAAACTGATAAAGTCAGAAGCTCTGAAACTTTCGATAGAGCATCACGCAAATTTGTAGAAGATGGTGGATCTCTTTGGTTGAGAATTCCAGGAATTTCTGAAAATAAATTTAACATTTATTTCCCTCCTGTCTTCTGGACAGCCGCTTGGCGCTCGAGCGACACAATGCCCTTGATGCTGGGAATTCTATGCAATCCAGAGCACCCTGCTTTCAAAACATTCCCTACATCCTATCATAGCGATTTCAATTGGTGGGAAATGGTTCGCAATGCAATGCCAATAATTTTAACCAAAGGTGATGCTATTAAAATCGACCCAATTGTGAGAATGATTCCCGATTGGTTTAGTCCTACGAATGCAGGATTTGTTTTTGAAGCAAAAGTTGGCAAAGGCAAAGTTTTTGTAACTAATATTAATTTTGATGCAGAAGGTGAAAATCTTTCATTGAAACAATTGGAAAGCTCTTTCTATAACTACATCAAAAGTTCCGACTTCAAACCTACTGTTGAATTGGACGTAGATGAATTTGCAGAACTTGTAAAAATCAATCAAACATTAACTTCAATAGGCGCAAAAGTTATTGCTGTATCTAGCGAAAATGCACAATACCCAGCATCTAACGCAATAGATACGCGTCCTGATACTTTGTGGCACACAAAATTTGAAGGCGGTATAGATCCATACCCACACTTCATCACAATAGATTTAGGTAAAGCAATCGAAATTGAAGGCGTGCGTTATATGCCTCGCTTAGAAGGCGAAGGCGGTCACGGCAACTGGGGAATTGTAGAAGTTTACTGCTCTGATGATCCAGCAGATTTTGATGTTCCATTCTTCCCTGCAATAATGACACACGACTTCAAAGGTGCAAAACACGAATTTACTGAAGCAAGATTCAATAAACCAATCACAACAAGATACATTAAATTCAAGATTCTATCGGCTTCGCACGGAGGCCCATTTGCATCTGCTGCTGAAATTGATGTGATTCACGCAGAGAAATAATTGAATCAAAAAATTATAAAAACAAAAACGCGTCTTTTTTTCTAGACGCGTTTTTTTATGAAGTGAAATATGGAAAATAAAAATCTATTCGCTTTGCATATCTTCTAGCGGAATATTTTTTGTCTCTCGAACAAAAATTTTCACAACAAAAAATGCCATTACTTGGAATGCTGAATAGAGCATATAAGTTATAGCTAATCCTAGTTTTTCGTTCATAATAGGAAATGTAAATAGAACAAAAAAGTTGCTCAACCAAAGAAGCGAAGAACATATACCTATGGCAGAAGCTCTCATAGAATTAGGGAACATCTCGCCTAGCAAAGCCCAAAGAGCGGTACCCCACGTTCCTGAAAATACTGCAACAAAAATCATACTTAAAATAAATGCACATATAGCAAATCCATCTGGCAAAACTAAATTGTTATCTACAAAACTGCCTTGCGAAAAAATAAATCCTAAACCTGCCATAATCAAAGCCATTAAAACGCTTCCTGTTAAAAGAAGAATTTTTCGCCCCACTCTATCAATCAATAAA
>JGI994J12354_10004471_pt1 | contig 12544 bp, 11 predicted proteins | sample IntmicLarv3ML3BL_FD_12354 | JGI IMG/M metagenome (IMG submission 12354)
TATGTCGTGGTGGTGATGGTGGAGCATGGCGGCGGCGGCGGAGCCACGGCGGGCCCCATAGCGAGCCGTGTGTATAACGCGCTGTTCGGCCTGCCGGGCGCCAAGCCCGCTCAGGGAACGAGCCCTGGCGATATCTCGCCTTTTGTGGTGCATCCGGAGTATATCAACCCCCATGCGCGTTAACCTCGGCAATAAACAGGTGCTGCCATGACGGCAATGGATAGAAGACTGCTCACCCACGCCAACTGGAGCCTTCTCGGCTTCACGGTCATATTGTTCCTTATTGGAGTGGCCAACTTGTACTCGGCCAGCGGAGTGCGCATGGATGACGGCATCATGATCGCCCCGTTCTATCAGAAGCAACTTCTCTGGGGCCTGGTGGGGCTCGTGTGCATGGCCGCCTGCACCATGTTCGAATACCGCCACCTGCGCGCTCTCGCCCTGCCGGTGTTCGTCCTTTCCATCATCCTTCTGGCCATGGTTCCTGTCGCCGGCAAGACTGTTTACGGAGCGAAACGCTGGCTTGACTTCGGCCTGTTCAACCTCCAGCCCAGCGAAATCGCCAAAATCACCACCCTGCTTATGGGGGCGTCTCTTCTCTCCCGGTACAAGGATTCCCTGAAGTGGCGCGATCTGGTATTTTTGCTGGTGGTCCTGGCCATTCCCTGCGCATTCATATTTTTTCAGCCGGATCTCGGCACCACCCTGCTGCTTCTGGCCCTTCTGGCCTGCATGATCCTTTATCACGGTGTGCGGGCCTATGTTTTTAAAACCTGCTGCCTTATACTGCCGCTTACGCTCCCCATGAGCTGGTTTATCATGAAGGATTATCAGAAGGAGCGCATACTCACCTTTCTGGATCCTTCCAGAGACTTGCAGGGAGCGGGTTACCACATAACGCAATCCCAGATCGCGATCGGCTCCGGCCAGATGTGGGGCAAGGGATTTCAGGGCGGCACCCAGAGCCTTTTACGGTTTTTGCCTGAAAAGCATACGGATTTTGCTGTTGCCGTGTTCAGCGAGGAATGGGGCTTTCTGGGCTGTCTTGTGCTTTTGATCTTGTTCTGTTGCTTCTTTTTGTGCATAATCTACACAATCCGTAACGCGAAAGACAGTTTCGGCAGTATACTTTGCGCCGGCGTGTTTTTTTATTTTTTCTGGCAAATTCTCATCAACATAGGCATGGTGGTCGGGCTCATGCCGGTTGTCGGTGTGCCGTTGCCTTTCATCAGTTACGGCGGCACGGCTACTATTGTGAATTTCATCATGCTCGGGTTGGTCATGAATGTTTCCATGCGCCGGTTCATGTTCAAGATGTCTTGAAAATATAAAGCGATGCTTTGAAGCGAGGGGGATGTATGGCTAAGACTGGAGACCTCAGCGCCTTTCTCGGGATAGGCACGGAATTTCAGGGCCAGCTCAATTTCAAGGGCACCGTGCGGCTTGACTGTCATTTTTTGGGAACCATCATTTCTGACGGCAAGCTGATTCTCGGCAAGGAGGCCAATGTGGAAGGCAATATCGCCGTGGCCGACCTGGTGCTGCACGGTTCTTTCGGGGGCGAGGCGGTTGTCACGCGGCGTACGCTTCTGCACGAGGGGGCGAAGTTTTCCGGCAACCTTACTACCCGCTCGCTGGTCATGGAAGACGGCGCCAGCCTGCAAGGCGAGCTGTATATGGGTAATGACACGGAAAGTATGCGTTTGGCCGCCCAGCCGGGCCTGACGCCTCTCGACTCGCAGGACGGCGATACGACTATCCAGATACTGGACACGGCCATAGAAAAGTAGAGACCACCTCAATCAGCACTTCCTTATAAATGGAGCCGCTGACACCGCCTGACTTCAGGCGTGTGCGGCCCACAGCCGCCGGAACAAGCCGAAAACCACGCTTTTTGGCGTAGCGAATCATCATAATCCACTTTTCAAGTTGATTATGAAGTGATATTGAGTTCGCCCGCGCCGCAAATCCGCTCTTCTCCCGCCTCTGATGCAACTATTTGTATTCGAAGAAGAAGCAGCTTTTTTCGTGAAAAGGCTTTACAAAATATACCGCATCGGATAGGGTTCCGCACACATTGCGCAATTCTTCACAACCTCAGAAGGGAGTGTAACCTAATGGATAATATGATTAATTTGGATCATACCATTTTCATTCAACTGGTAAACTTCCTGATCACACTTGTGGTCCTGAACTTTCTGCTCATCAGGCCAGTGCGCAATCAGATCGCGGAACGCAACGCGCTTGTCCAGACACAATCCGACCATATCGCGGATTTCACCTCCCAAGCCTCTGAAAAACTCGCCTCGTATGAAAAATCCCTCAGCGAAGCCAGAAGCCAGGCCTCCCTTGCCAGGGACGCTCTCAAGGCCGAAGGCAACGTCAGGGAACATGAGCTTCTACAGGCCGCGCAGAACGAAGCCCAGGCCTATCTTCAGTCTTCAAGGGAAGAAGTTGCCAAGGATGTTAAAACGGCAATGAACACCCTGCAATCCCAGGTTAATGACTTTGCCGACAAGGCGATCGCCAAGATATTGGGCTAACCGATTCCGCTTTTTTGCGGCTTCAGGAGGGTTTCGCGTGCAACGACTTATCATTGCGACTACGGCCTTTTGCATCCTGATTGTTTCAGCCTCGCTCGCTTTTGCCGCCGGTGACGGCGAACATCACGAGTCCTGGCTCAACCTCGCGTTCAGGGTTGTGAACTTCATTGTTTTCGGCGTCGCCGTCTACTACTTCTTCGGCAAGAAGATAGCCGCCTTTTTCAGGGGCCGTACCGAAGGCATAGCTTCCGAGCTCGCCAGCCTTGACGAGCGCAAGGCCAGGGCGCAAGCGGATCTGGCCGATGTGGAAAAGCGCATCGCCAATCTTGAAGGGGAGCGCAAGGCCATTCTCGCCGACTACACCGCCCAGGGAGAAGCCTTGAAGGCTTCCATTGTCGCCCAGGCCGAAAAGAGCGCCGCTCAGATTACCGCTCAGGCCAAGCTCACCGCCCAGAACGAAATCAATGCCGCCATTGAAGCCATGCGGGCTGAAATGGCCGACAAAATTGTTGAGGCCACGGAGCAGCTCATCAGCAAGAAGCTCTCCGAAGCGGAGCACACGAAGCTCGTGGATAAATATCTAACAAAGGTGGTGCTCAATTGACCGGCAATATTGTAGCGCGCAGGTATGCCCAGGCATTGTTCGCGCTGGGCAACAAAAGCGGGCTGTCGGAGCTGGAAGGCTACGCCTCCTCCCTGGAGGATTTTCGCCAGGCGCTGGCAGACTCGCCGGACCTCCTTCGGGTTTTCAGAAACCCCATCTTCAGCGCTGAAGACAAGAAGAAGGTGGTCAGGAAAATCGCGGCCAAGCTGAAGGTTAAAGGCACCATCCTCAATTTTTGCCTGCTGCTCGCCGACAAGGATCGCCTTTCCGAGCTGACCGGCATCGCCAACGCCTTTGGTGAAATGCTTGACGCGGAAAAAGGCATACTCCGGGGCGAACTGCTCACCGCTATTCCTCTGGAAGAGGCAAAGCGGACGGAAATTGTCAAACAACTCGAAAAGAAAGCCAAACGCACCCTGGTGCTGGATTTTGGCGTAACACCGGAAATACTGGGAGGCGTCGTGCTCAAGGTAGGCGACAAGGTGATGGACGCCAGCCTCCGCGCACAACTTTCCATCCTCAAAGACACCATCAAGAGGGGTGAGTAGGGCCATGCAGATCAAAGTCGAAGAAATCAGCAAAATTATTGAAGGCCAGATCCAGAATTACGAGCAGCGCGTAGAAATGAGCGAAACCGGCACCGTGCTCTATGTGGGTGACGGCATTGCCCGTATCTACGGTGTGAGCAACGCCATGGCCATGGAACTCCTCGAGTTTCCTGGCGGACTCATGGGGATGGTGCTCAACCTGGAAGAAGACAACGTCGGTGTCGCCCTGCTCGGCGATGACACCAACCTGAAAGAAGGCGACCCGGTCAAGCGTACCGGCCAGATCTTCTCCGTGCCGGTCGGTGACGCCGTTATGGGCCGGGTGCTCAACCCCCTCGGCCAGCCCATTGACGGTCTCGGCCCCCTGGGCGACGTTGAAATGCGCCCCGTGGAAATCAAGGCCCCCGGCATCATCGCCCGCAAGAGCGTGCACGAGCCCATGCCCACCGGCATCAAGGCTGTTGACGCCATGACGCCCATCGGCCGCGGCCAGCGCGAACTGATCATCGGCGACCGCCAGACCGGTAAAACCGCTGTCTGCATTGACGCCATACTCGCGCAGAAAAACACCGACATCCACTGCTTCTATGTGGCCATCGGCCAGAAGAAAGCCAACGTCGCCCTGGTGGCCGACACCCTGCGCAAATACGGCGCCATGGAATACACCACCATCATTTCGGCCACGGCTTCCGAACCCGCCGCCCTGCAGTACATTGCCGCCTACTCCGGCTGCGCCATGGCGGAACACTACCGCAATAACGGCAAACATGCCCTCATCATTTATGATGACCTTTCCAAGCAGGCCGTGGCTTACCGCCAGATGTCCCTGCTGCTTCGCCGTCCTCCGGGGCGTGAAGCCTTCCCCGGCGACGTTTTCTACCTGCACTCCCGTCTGCTGGAGCGTGCGGCGAAAATGTCCGACGCCCAGGGCGCCGGTTCCCTCACCGCCCTGCCCATCATTGAAACGCAGGCTGGTGACGTTTCCGCCTACATCCCGACCAACGTTATCTCCATTACTGATGGTCAGGTCTATCTTGAGCCCAACCTGTTCAACGCTGGTGTGCGTCCCGCCATCAACGTCGGCCTGTCGGTTTCCCGCGTTGGCGGCGCCGCGCAGATCAAGGCCATGAAACAGGTTGCCGGTTCGCTGCGTCTGGACCTTGCCCAGTACCGTGAACTGGCGGCTTTCGCCCAGTTCGGTTCCGACCTTGACAAGGCCACGCAACAGAAGCTCAACCGNGGCGCGCGCCTGGTTGAACTGCTCAAGCAGCCCCAGTACGAGCCCATGGTGGACTACGAGCAGGTCGTTTCCATCTATGCGGCCACCAAAGGCTTCATGGACGACATTTCGCTTGAGTCCGTGCGTTCCTTTGAAAATGGCTTCCTTGAGTTCATGAGAGCCGCGAAGGCCGACCTCTTGCAGGAGATCAAAGACAAGAAAGCCCTTGACGCTTCCATTGAACAGAAACTGCAAGCGGCTATCCAGGAGTTCAAGAAGGATTTCAAGGCGTAACAACCGGAGGCATGAATGGCTTCTCTTAAAGATGTCAAAATGAAGATCGGCGGGGTCAAAAAGACCAAGCAGATCACCAAGGCCATGAATATGGTCGCCTCTGCGAAGTTGCGCGGCGCTCAGCAGCGTATTGAACGTTTTCGTCCTTATGCGCAAAAGTTTTTCGACATGCTGAGCGATTTGGGCGGACAGTCCGAGGACGCCGCTCACCCCCTTCTTGCAGCTCGTGACGAGGTCAAGACTTCAGGCATTGTGCTCGCCACATCGGATCGCGGTCTGGCCGGCAGCTTTAACGTTAATATTATTACCGCCGCTCTCAAGTTTGCCAAAAGCAAGGTTGACGAAGGCAAAGCCGTCAAGTTCTACTGCGTGGGCAGAAAGGCCCGCGACGCCGTGCGCCAGCTAGGCTACGAGTTTCCCCTTGCCATCGTGGGCCAGATGAACGCGCTGGATTTCACCATGGCCGCCAATGTGGGGAACAAGGTCATGGAGGACTTTCTTGACGGCAGCATAGATGAAGCAACCATGTTCTACGGAGAGTTTATAAGCCTTGCCAAACAGCCTCCGACCATTCTGCCCCTGCTGCCCATAGCCTCTCAGTCTGCGGCGCAGGATGAAGCCCCGGCCAAGGCCAAGGACTATATTTATGAACCCGAAGTGGAAAGCCTTTTGGCAGAATTGCTGCCCCGTTTTGTGAAGGTGCAGGTTTACCGCGGCCTTCTCGATACTTCCGCCAGTGAACATGCGGCTCGTATGCAGGCCATGGATAACGCCACCAGAAACTGCGATGAAATGGTGGACGCCCTAACCCTGCTTTACAACAAAACACGCCAGGCAGCCATTACCACAGAGCTTATAGACATCGTGGGCGGCGTTGAGGCGCTCAAAGGATAACAAGGGAGCGTGACGGAAATGAGTGCAAACATCGGAAAAATCTCGCAGGTTATCGGCGCGGTTGTGGACGTGGAGTTTCCCTCCGGCAAACTCCCCAACATCCTCAATGCGCTTTTTCTTAAAAACCCCAACAACACGGACGCCCCCGAACTGATATGTGAAGTGGCGCAGCACTTGGGCGACAACGTTGTGCGTACCATCGCCATGGACGCCACCGAAGGTCTTGTGCGCGGCATGCCCGTGGAAGACCTCGGCCACCCCATTGAAGCCCCGGTGGGCAAAGCGCCGCTCGGCCGCATCATCAACGTTGTGGGCAGGCCTGTGGACGAACTGGGACCGGTCAAGGCGGAGAAGTTTTTGCCCATCCACCACCCGGCCCCCGAATTCGTAGACCTGAACACCAAGGTCGAACTGCTCGAAACCGGCATCAAGGTCGTTGACCTGCTTATCCCCTTCCCCAAGGGCGGCAAGATGGGCCTCTTCGGCGGCGCTGGCGTCGGCAAGACGGTTATTCTCATGGAAATGATCAACAACATCGCCAAGCAGCACGGCGGTCTCTCCGTGTTCGCCGGTGTTGGCGAGCGTACCCGTGAAGGTAACGACCTTTACTATGAATTCAAGGAAGCCGGCATTCTGGAAAAAGCCGCACTCGTGTACGGCCAGATGAACGAACCTCCAGGAGCCCGCGCCCGCGTCGCCCTGACCGCCCTGACAGTCGCGGAATACTTCCGTGACGAAGAAGGTCAGGACGTGCTCCTCTTTATCGACAACATATTCCGCTTCACCCAGGCCGGTTCCGAAGTGTCCGCGTTGCTTGGCCGCATGCCCTCGGCCGTGGGTTACCAGCCCACGCTGGGCACCGACCTTGGCGGCTTGCAGGAGCGCATCACCTCCACCAACAAGGGGTCCATCACCTCGGTGCAGGCTGTCTACGTTCCCGCTGACGACCTGACTGACCCCGCGCCCGCCACCACCTTCTCGCACCTTGACGGTACGCTGGTTCTCTCCCGTCAGATTGCGGAACTGGGCATCTATCCCGCGGTTGACCCGCTGGACAGCACCTCCCGCATTCTTGACCCGCAGGTTGTCGGGCAGGAACACTACAGCGTCGCGCGCGGCGTGCAGCAGATTCTGCAGAAGTACAAAGACCTGCAGGACATCATCGCCATTCTGGGGATGGACGAGCTCTCTGACGAAGACAAGCTCATCGTTTCCCGCGCCCGCCGTATCCAGCGTTTCCTGTCGCAGCCCTTCCACGTTGCGGAAGTGTTCACAGGCACGCCGGGTCAGTATGTCAAGCTGGATGACACGATCAAGGCCTTCCGCGCTATTCTGGACGGTCAGTATGACCACATGGGCGAATCTGACTTTTACATGGTCGGCCCCATTGAAATGGTTGAGGAAAAGTTCAAAAAACGCCAGGCTGAACAATAGGAGGGATCATGGCATCACTCCAACTGGATATAGTTACCCCCGATCAACTGGTGTTGAGCACCGATGTTGATTATGTGGGAGCGCCGGGCCTTGAAGGTGAATTCGGCATTTTGTCCGGACACGTTCCCTTCATTTCGGCTTTGGCTGTCGGCGGACTGCACTACAACAAGGAAGGCAAAACCCGTTGGGTGTTTGTATCCGGCGGTTTTGCGGAAATATCCGACGACAGGGTGACAATACTGGCTGAAAGCGCGGAAGAAGCGGAAAATATCGACACCGCCCGCGCGGAGGCGGCTCGCAAACGCGCTGAAGAGCGCCTTGCCAAAAAGGGCGAATCGGAAATAAACGCGATTCGGGCCGAAATAGCTCTCAGGCGGGCTAACGTCAGACTGTCCCTTATGGGTAAATAATCTCAAATGCTATAGTTTGCAGGGCGCCCTCGCGGCGCCCTTTTTCTTTGCGGCAAAGCGCGCGATATTGGCGTGGCTGCCATATATGGATGCTTGACCGGTATCCGTGAAATATGACAAAGAGTTTCTGTTATAGCAATTTACGTTTGAAATCTTTTATGAGCAACACACTTTTGCAAGTGAATTTGCTTTAGTTTTTTAGAGCATTTCTATTTGAAATGCTCTGCAAGGATTTACTGAAATCCTTGCCGCCAAATGGGCGTTGGCAAACTTGGCTTGCCGTCAAACTACCATTTGAAGCGTTCTCTACTTTAGTGTCGCTACAGTCCTTTCCCTGTTCAGGAGAAACATGATGATTTTCAATCAGGAAAAAGAAACTCTTCCACGCGAAGAACTTGAGACCCTTCAACTCAAACGGCTGCAAATTCAGTGTGAGAGGGTGTATGCCAACGTGCCTTTCTACCGCAAGGCTTTTGACCAAACGGGTATCCACCCCTCGGACATCAAAAGCCTGTCCGACGTATGTCGTCTGCCTTTCACCGAAAAACAGGACATGCGGGATTCTTACCCCTACGGACTTTTCGCTGTCCCCATTGACAGCATAGTGCGGCTGCACGCCTCCAGCGGAACTACCGGCAGAGCGACAGTTGTCGGCTACACAAGACGCGATCTCGATAACTGGGCGGAACTTATGGCCAGGAGTCTGGCTGCCGCCGGACTCAATTCCCAGGACTTCATTCATAACGCTTTTGGCTACGGCCTGTTTACCGGTGGGCTGGGCGTGCATTACGGTGCAGAACTGCTCGGAGCCACAGTCATACCGGTTTCCGGCGGGGGCACAAAAAGACAGGTGCAGCTGTTGCGTGATTTTGGCGCTACCGGGATTACCTGCACCCCCTCCTATTCCTTGTATCTGGCCGAGGCCGCCCTGGCTGCGGGTGTAGACCTCAGGACTCTCCCCCTGCGCATCGGCGTTTTCGGCGCGGAGCCCTGGACGGAAGCCATGCGGGCCAGCATTGAAGAACTGCTCGGCATAACTGCTGTCAACATTTACGGTCTTTCAGAAATCATGGGCCCAGGCGTCGCCCAGGAGTGCGCCATAGCCAAACACGGCATGCACATTTTTGAAGACCACTTCCTGGCGGAAATCATTGACCCGGTGACCGGGGACGTTTTGCCCCCCGGCTCGGTGGGAGAACTCGTTATCACCACCCTGACCAAGGAAGGCTCTCCGCTCATCCGCTACCGCACCAGAGATCTGACCAGCATGGACTATACGCCCTGCGCCTGCGGCAGGACACATGTGCGCCTTTCGCGCATCATGGGCCGTAGCGACGACATGCTTATTATTCGCGGCGTCAACGTATTCCCGCAGCAGATCGAATCCATACTCGTGGATATGGAAGGCGTCTCCCCGCACTACGAAATCATCGTCAGCAAAAAGGGAGCGCTGGATAACCTCGAAGTCAAGGTGGAGTTCTCGGAAGACATGTTCGCGACCGACGAGATCCGCCACATCCAGAACCGGGAAAGACGCCTGCAAAAGGTGATCAAGGATTATTTGGGAGTCACCGCCAAGGTCAGTCTGGTGTCGCCCAGAAGTTTGCAGCGCTTTGAGGGCAAATCCAGCCGGGTGCAGGATTTGCGTAAAAAAGATTAGGATAGATTGGCGGCCAAGGGCTCTGCCCTTGGAACCCCGTTGGCCAAGGGCTCTGCCCTTGGAACCCGCTGGGGGAAATGATTTCCCCCAGACCCCCTCAACAGGGGGCTGCTTTCCAGACATCATACACTCCCCTCCGGCAGATGCTTGCCCGAGGGGAGTGTTTCATTTTGATTTGCTGCACCCCTGCGTGTCTTCTGCCCGGAAAAAAATCACCGCCGCTGCCGCGCCCAGAAAGCCCATAATAATGAAGGTCTGCTGGAATCCTTTCAGCACCGAGAACTCTGCCGCTGAACAGATATTCAGAATGGAGGCGGCGCAGGCAACCCCCATGCCCATGGCAAGCTGCATGATGGCCGAGAGCAGGCTGTTGCCGCTGCCCGCCCTGTTATCGGGCAGATCCAGCAGCGTCAGGGTGTTCATGGCTGTGAACTGCATGGAATTCACTATGCCCATGAGCGTAAATATGGCCAGAATGCCATAATAGGGAGTGCTGTCGTCGATCAGGGCAAAAGCCGCAATGCACACCCCCATGCCCAGGGTGTTCACAACCAGAAACACACGATACCCAACCCGCTTTATCAGCTTGACGACAATACTTTTGGCGATTAGGGAGCCCACGGTCATTGGCAGCATGGTCAGGCCTGCCTTCACCGGGTTGTAGCCGAGTCCTATCTGGAGCAGCAGGGGCATGAGAAAAGGCAGAGCGCCGTTGCCCAGTCTCGCGAAAAGGTTGCCCATTATGCCTATGCGGAAGTTTCTGATGGCGAACAGATCCGGGCTGAACAGGGGAGCCGGGGTCTTTCGTGCATGCAGCCAGTAGAGCCCGAGGCTCGTAATTCCCCCACCTGCCAGCAAAAATATGGCGGAGAGCGCAAGGTGCATCTCTCCCAGGCCGCCCAGAGCCAGGGTCACGCAAACCATGAACATGCTGAACAGAAAAAATCCCGGCCAGTCAAATTTTCCGGGGGCTTCACTTGCCGCAAGGCTTGGCAGATAGCGCTGGCACAGAAGCATTCCGGCAATCCCCACCGGTATGTTGATCAGGAATATCCAGTGCCAGGAGGCGTAATGCGAAAGCAGCCCGCCCAGAGTCGGCCCGATAAGCGGCCCAAGCAAACCGGGAATGGTGACAAAACTGAGGATGCCCACAAGCTCACTACGCGGAAAGGCGCGCAGCACCATGAGCCGCCCTACCGGCACCATGAGGGCTCCGCCTACCCCCTGCATAATACGTGAAGCAACGAGCATGCCCACGTTTGGGGAAAGCGCGCAGGCAAGGGAGCCGAGGGTGAAAATGCAGATGGCGCTGAAAAAAACGGGTTTTGAGCCGAAACGATCGGTCAGCCAGCCGGAAGCAGGTATTATAAGCGCTACCGTAAGCATGTACGACACCACCACAGCCTGCATCTGCAACGGACTGGTATTGAAATCAATGGCGATGGAAGGCAGGGAGGTGTTCAGAATGCTGCTGTCCAGCATCTGCATGAAAAAACTGATGGCTACCATCCAGGGCAACAGACGCGCCGCCGCCGAGCCGGGAGGGAGAAGTCCTTGTCCGCTGTCGTGAGGGATGGAGGAAATATGAGGCTCAGGGTTTAAAGCCAAGGGTGTATCTCTCTACAGGGGCGAAATCATCATGGAGGGCCGGAACGTCAAGCGCGGCATCGGGAAAAGGCGAGGACCAGCGATGCGCCAGCATCAGGCGGACGTTGGGAGGCAGGTCGGTATTTGAGGAATCCGGCAGGGACCGCTTGTCGCGAAATGCCATGAGCATGACATTTTGCACTATCTCTCCGTTATGCCTGGCATGTACGGGAAAGATATGGACCTCGCCGAACTCCTCCATAAAGGCGTTGCGGATGGAGCGCAAAAGCCTGCCGTTGTCTCCTGTTATGGCCGTGATGATATTCATGATGAAAACGCCGTCCGGCGTGAGGAGTTTGCCTATATTGGCGGCGGCTTCCCTGGTGCCCACATGAAACGGCACGGTATACCAGGAGTTGAAAATATCTGCGAAGATAAGGTCGTATTTGCCCTCTCCTCCCTGGGCTTCTGCGGTGTCGGCCCGGCTTGTCGAGGCAGCGGCCCGGTTGATGAACGTGCGCGCATCTTCGTGGAAAATACGCATACGGGCATCGTCGATGGGAGCATCGAAATATTTTTGCGCCACCTCGGTCATGACCGGATCAATTTCCACTACATCCAGGTGAAAGTCGGAAGCAATGCCGGAACGCCCGGCCAGCAGCCATTTGGGAATGGAATACCCTCCGCCGCCGAGCATAAGGATGCGGGACGCGTCGGGCTTCATGCTGGTGGCGAGCTCATAGAAGCGGGTATAGGCAAAGGTGAGTTCCGCCGGGTCATCCAGAAACTGTGCCGACTGGGCGCTGCCGGGATCGGTGAGCAAGAGGCGCACTTCGCGGCCTTCCATGTTTCCTTTGGCAATGCGCATGGTGGAATAGGAGCTTTCGACCGTGGTCGAGCCCTGCTCGTTCTGGTAAGCCCCATAACTTTTCACACCGGCCACGGACAGCAACAGGCAGAGCCCCAAAGCGGCTTTGGCCGGCCAGGGCTTCAGGCATACCAGGGCGGAGGCTGCAAGCAGGGTTATGGCGACCCCCAGCGTGGTTTCAACGCTGCCGAACCACGAAATGAGCACAAAGCCCCCGAGAAAGGTGCCCACGATGCTGCCCACAGTGCCCACGGCATTGAGCCGTCCGATGACAGCCCCCGAGGTTTCCCTGCTGGTGATGGCAAGCCGGATGGCGTACGGCGACACCATGCCGCAAAGCACGCTCGGAACGGCAAAAAGAAGCAGGGCCGCGCATACCGCTTCCAGATGCAGGGAGCCCAGCACGCCCGAAAGCGCCGGCAACAGGACTGATTGCAGCATGGCGGTGACGCCCACCGAGACAGCGGCAAAAAAGAGCACAAG
>JGI994J12354_10004472_pt1 | contig 12543 bp, 11 predicted proteins | sample IntmicLarv3ML3BL_FD_12354 | JGI IMG/M metagenome (IMG submission 12354)
ATATCATATCCGAAGATTCACAGTGAACACGGGCTGGTAGATCAGGGGTAGATCGCTTGCTTTGCAAGCAAGAAGCCGTGGGTTCAAATCCCATCCAGTCCACCATTATCATATTCTTTGCTGAAGAATATTCTGCCGTTGTTCATAAGTTTCGTAAAACTTTCCGGATCGTTGTTCAATGATGCCTTCTTCACATCTTCTACAGCCTCTGAGAATTCTTTCCAAATATCAGAGCTGTTGACGTTGAGATTTTGAATTTCGTAGTACAGCAGCGGGTCTTCCGATGCTATGGATGTGTTGGCGTCAAGGTTCTTCCTGAATGTTGTGGAAGCTGTTCTTTCAAGATCCTTGAACGAGATGCCGCTTTTTTCCAATGCGGTGAAGAATGCTATGTTAACAGCATGACTTAACCCAAGAACATAAGACATGTACCGATCGTGTTCAGAGATGTTCATGACCATGATGTTCTCTCCATGGTCGCCGATCAATTCGATCGCTTCGTTCACTGCATCCTCGTTCCCGCAATCGCAGACGATCAGATTGCGGTCGTACATTGAACGCGCGGAAGGTCCGAACATCGGGTGCAGGGAACAAACCTTTTTGCGTGAACCCATTTCCTTCAGAACATCAATGAACGGCGACTTCAGAGAAGAGATGTCAAAGATCAGCTGGTCCTTGCATATGATGTCAAGCTGTTCCAATACCTTGCGGACGGCAGAGATCGGTACGGAAACGATGACAGCATCGCATTCTGAGGCCTTTCCAAGATCATCGCCTGTATCCAATACCGCAACTTTATGCCCGGATCCTTCCAGAAGGCGGGATATCCATTGTCCCATCTTTCCCTTACCGCCTATCACGCAGACGTTCCCGACCCGGCTCCTTTTTCGCGGAAGGGCCGCCTGCACCTCAACGGAATTCTGTATCAGTATCCTTGCAATATCTTCTGCTGACGTCACGTCAAGGAGTGTCCCTTCGGATGCGTTCCGATACCTCTCAAGTACCGCCCTTTCAACTTCAAGATCGCGTATCTGCAGCCCATCCGTAACTTTGATCTTCCCGATCTCCTCAGCAACCTTGATGCGTTCTGCAGCCAATCTTATGATCTCTTTGTCGATCTCTCTTATTCTGTTACGCAGGTCACTGATCAAAGAGGCCAGCCTCCTTGGCTTGGTCTGCAACCACTATCGCCGCAACTGCTTCAACAACAGAAACAGCCCGTGGAACTATGCACGGGTCGTGCCTTCCGTTGATCTTGATCGTGGTCTGGGTCATTGTCTTCAAGTCCACAGTGGACTGTTCTTTTGAAATGGACGGCGTAGGCTTGAAAGCAACTCTGAACGTCATAGGCATACCGTTGCTCATACCTCCGACGATACCTCCCATGCTGTTCTTTTCCGCAGTCACTTTACCGCTGATAACAGTGTAAGGGTCATTGCTTTCCGACCCTCTCATTCCTGAAAGTTCGAAACCTTTTCCGAATTCGATACCTTTGACCGCAGGTATTGAGAACATTGCGCTTGCGATCTCGGAATCAAGACCTTCGAACCAGATCCCTCCGAAACCGATCGGCAATCCCGTAACGATACATTCGACAACACCTCCTACGCTGTCTCCGTCCTCAGACGCCTCAAGGATCTCCTTTTTCATCAGTACATCGAGTTCCGGTGTACGTGCACGCGTGTCTGTTAACTGAATTTCATTGACACCCTCCTCCGGATCCTCGATATTGCCGACAGAACGTGTGAACGCATTGATCTCGATCCCCTTTGATCCCAGAAGGTCCTTCATTACTGCTCCCGCAGCAACAAGCGGAGCGGTCAGTCTTCCGGAGAACGGTCCGCCGCCTCTGATGTCAAAGTCCCTGAACCTCATGAGCGCAGGAAGATCCGCATGTCCCGGCCTGGGTTTATGAGAGAATTCTGAGTATGAACTTCCGTGTGTATTCTCGTTACGTATTGTCATCGTTATCGGAACACCGAAGGCTCTTCCGTTCATGTCCCCGGTTATCTCAACGATATCCTTCTCTTTGCGGGGAGTCCCTATACCGTCCTTTGGTTTCCGGAGTTTCATCTCATCTGCGATGCGTTCTTTGGGAATGACCGTGTTCATCGGCAGACCGTCAACGATGCACCCTACACAAGGTCCGTGGCTGCTTCCGAAAAGGTGCACGGAGATATTCCGGCCTAATCTGTACAAATCATCATCCCCATTCCTTTCATAGTGTCCAAGAATCCCGGGAACGATACGGAACAGCATTCCGTATCATCCATCGTGATCGACCGATCAGAGACCAGCGAAGCGATAGCGGCAGACATCGCTATCCTATGGTCTCCGAGATGTTCGATGTTCCCGCCTTTCAATCTTTCAACTCCGTTGATGATGCAGCCGTCATCTGTCGGTACTGCATCTGCACCCAACGTATTCAACATTCTCGTTGTTGACAGTATGCGGTCGCTTTCCTTGAAACGGAGATGTGGCGCCCCGTATAATCTGCTCCTGCCCTTTGCGGTACTTAACAGAACAGCAACAATCGGGAAAAGATCCGGAATGTCGGACATGTCAATGTTACATCCTCTGAGATCCTTTCTCCTGACGGTAATGTTCCCTCCGCTGACGGAAACGTCCGCTCCGCATTCTTTTAAGATGTCTGCAATTGCTTTATCGCCCTGAGGATCATCCTTGTCATATCCCTTCATCGTTACTGAACCGGAAAGTGCACCGCCGACAAGCGGGAACGCAGCAGATGACATATCGCCGGGAACTCTGTAATCCCTTGGCTTGTAGGTTTGTCCAGCTCTGATATTGAAACCGTTGTCTTCGGTAACATTGACTCCGAAGTCCTTCATCATCTTGATGGTGATATCGATATACGGTCTGGATACGGCGTTACCGTCAATGATCACTGATGTATCGTTTCCAAAGAGCGGTGCTGACATTATCAACGATGAAATGAACTGGGAACTGACGCTTCCGGAAATGGAAATGTTCCCGCCGTTGTTCGGTCCTTTTATTGTGACTGGCGGCATCTTATTGGCGGATGTGCATGATACGCCCATACAGGACAGTGCATCGAGTAACGGCCCCATAGGTCTTTTTTGGATCGACGCGTCCCCTGTAAGTGTAACTGGCAGGTCGAAACTTGAAACGACACCGGAAAGCAGGCGCATCGTTGTCCCCGAGTTGTTAACGTCTATCGTCCCCGAAGGAGCATGTATCTCATTGCCGGTTATTTTTATTGTATCCTCATTCTGTTCGATGACGGCACCCATTGCTTCCATGGCCCGGATCGTCGATATCGTATCTAACGAAATGAGCGGATCCCGTATGATGCTGGTGCCCTTCGAAATTGATGCGAGGATGATCGCACGATGTGTGTAACTTTTTGAGGGAGGAGCCTTGAAACTTCCTTTCAAACATCCCCCCGAGAACTCAGTCATTCACTTTCCTCCGTGTCCTTGTGAGTATGCAGTCTCCTATATCATCGGCCAGTTCTTTTCCTTTCCCTTTCTCAACGAGCATTGCTGTTGCCGGCCCTGTTCCCGAAATGCCTGCGGCAAGTGCCCCCCGTCTCAACGCGACCTTTGCCATTACACCATTCTCGCTGACGATCCCCGCAATGAGAGCGCCGTTGGCGGTCATTGCTTCCAGCACACCATCGGGAAGAAGCTTCACAAGTTCTGCAGCTTTCTCACTGACAGACCCGAACATTTCTTTGGAAAGGGAATGCTTCCTTATCCTGCGTTCCGGAACGTGAATGACAACGTCATAATCTTTGATATCGTAATGAGCAAGCAGTTCATCCTTTGAATTGTCAGTCACAACTAAACCGCCAAGGTGGCATCCGCATGCATCATCAAAGGCTCCGGTCACTGTCACACCTGCAGATCTGGCACAGTTGACTCCTACCCTTATCATATCAAGAGAATTCATCTTCTGCCCGAATTCATTCAGTACTGCGGTGATGATCGAATTGCAGGCAGAACTTGAACTCTTCAAGCCTCTTGAGATAGGGATCTCAGAGTTCACGGTAAGCGTCCATCCTTTGAGTTCGACCCCTACGCATTTCAAAGCAGACTCAACACAGAGCCTTGCCATCGTATCGTCTTCGGAAGGATCGTTCAATATGTTCACTTTTTTCAGGGTTCCTCCCGAAATGAACTCTGATGTTGTCTTGAGATCTATTCCTATGGTGGAACCTATTCCGCAAGGTATTGAATTTATGACCGATATTGCGCCGTAAGAAATGCCGGAACCCATCAGATCACGCTCCTCATAAGACATTCAGGTGTTGTTCTTTTGGTCCACGTTTCGAATGAGCGCGAACCTTGTGAAATGAGCATATCTTTGCCCGAGACCAGAATGCACCTTTTTTTCTCGGCAATTTCCTTCAGTTTCGTTTTACCGTATATCATGTCAAAGACAACATGCTTATCCAAATGTTCCGTCGATATCGGTAAAGAATCGTCATACATTCCGACGGGGGTGCAGTTCACCACAACGTCGAACAGTTTCATTGCTATACTTTCCTTTTTTATGACTTCAGTACCGAACTCTTTGCTTAATTGTTCAGATGTCACGGGATTGCGGGAAACAATGGACGTTCTACATCCTTTTTCGCTGAGGAAATAAGCACATGCACGAGCAGCACCTCCGGAACCCAATATCAGTACTCGAAGTCCCTTAATGTCAACATCCGCTTTCAGGAATGCCCGTTCAATACCGTGAACGTCAGTATTCGATCCCTTCAGAACACCGGATATGTTGGTGACGGTGTTCACCGCACCTATTCTTTCAGACATCTTATCCAAAGAATCAAGGTGTTCGATCACGTCAGTTTTGTATGGAATGGTGACATTCACTCCCCTTACGTTGTAGTTGACCATGAACTCTTTGAAACCGTTCAGGTTCGGAGTATCGAATTTCAGGTATATTCCAGGGATGCCGAGTTCTTTGAACGCAGCGTTATGCATCTCCGGTGACAAAGAGTGGTTCAAAGGATGGCCGATTATTCCGGTTATCATGCAACCCTCAAGTCCTTTCATTTCGGAAACACTCAGCTGGCCTTCGGCAGTCGATGTTCCGGCGTGTGCGAAAGTGAACTCGTTTCCCAAGATATCCTGACGGACACGCGTCACCGTTCCCAGTGCTCCCATGCCGAAGATCACATGTCTTTTCTTTACTGACGTTGAAGCATCATATATCGAATTCAGATCTTTAAGGTCACGCGGAGTGTACACCGCTTTGACAATATCAGAATGCATCGAGTTCACTGCGTTCAGTATTCCTTCTGCATTCGGAGTTCCGGAGTGATCATGGAATGAACATAACGTAATGATCCCGGGATGAACGAAAGGAAACTCACCGATATCCACGATCCCTTTGAATCCGTCGGGAATGATAATGTCGTTACCTTTGAACGTCAGTATCTTAGGAACATCGGGAAGTCCTTCCGGCATGCCGACAAGGTCCGTGCGGATCTCTATCATATCCGCGTTCTTCAATTTCTCGGCATCGAAGCCCTTTCCCAATGAAGCGCAGATTCTCATTTTCAGATCTCTTTGATCGTTTCCTCGATCGCCATTCCGAAGTGCCTTCCACCCCTTTCTGTCTTTGCCAATATCTCGTCACCCTCTTTCAGTTCGGAAACAGATAACGAGCCTTTTGGTGTGACGACCTTGACAGTCTCAGCGTTCTGTAATATCGTTGAGAATATGCTCGTGCCGTCAGTCGCCTCAAGCAGTATCATTGGTCGTTTTTCGATCTTGCATCTTCCTACAGATGACGATCTGGCACTTCCGTTCCTTGATACTATCAGAACAGGATCTCCGCTCTTCAGTTCCGACAGATATTTTGTTGAGCCATTAGGCATCATGATGTATGCATGCACTGCACCGGCGTTCACTCTGAACGGTCTCGCCGCAACGTAACCGTTATCCTCGCTTTCCGACTGGACCAGGAACAATGCTGAGGACTGAGAACCTATTAGCATCCCCTCTCCCGGTTCCATTGACGAACACGTATCAATGCAGACACGGTCACCCATCTCGATGTTCTTGATCCTCTTTACCTTCAACGGGGTCAATCCCAAGTTCGGGATGTTCTTCGCCAGCCCTGCGAACTTTGATATCTCTGACGGATCGGCAACATCAATGACAACGCCGTCCGTTCCCGTTTCTAATGTTCTTGAACACAATTCGGCATCATCTGCATCAGATACGACCGCATAGATCTCCGTTCCCGAAGAACGGAACTTCGCTATCAGATTCTCCAGCGGAATGACCTTCCAGCCTGACGCGGAGATGACGATGAAATCCTTTCCTGTCATTTTCAATACCTTTTCTTGATCCTTCGGATCGCTGATGTTCACGAATGACCCCTTTCTGTCATTCCATGTCAGTTCGTTTCCGTTCTTCACAATAAGGTTCATTTTTCCTATTTTGGAGAATTCCTTATCTTCCGGGCGGATCATTATGTCGGTTATCCCCGACTCAAGTCCTTCTATCAGCATCTGTTTCCTTTCTTCTTTCGTATCGGGAACATCTGCTCTCAGGATAACATTCATGATATCACAACAGTTTTGTCGCTTCCTTTACACTCAGCCCTTTGAGCACTATTCCTGAGATCGCCTTACACATTCCAAGCACGTTCTTGTGCTGGAAGATGTTCCTTCCTATGGACACTCCCTTTCCGCCTGCTTCCAGGGAGTCCTTTACCATGTTCAATATGTCCGTGTCAGATTCCATTTTCGGTCCGCCTGCTATGACCACCGGCGCTAACGCACCTTTAACGACATCTCTGAACGAATCTATGTCCCCGGTGTAACTGACCTTGACAATATCTGCACCCAGTTCGGTTGCTACACGCGCTGCATGTGCGACCAGCTCAGGGTCGTAAGGATTTTTGATCCCCGGACCGCGCGGGTATGCCATCGCGATGAGCGGCATTCCCCACTCTGAACATTTTCTTGACACTTCTCCAAGATCGGAAAGCATCTGAGGTTCGCTGTCCGCACCCAAGTTCACGTGAACTGATACTGCGTCCGCTCCCAGTTTGATGCCTTCTTCTACAGTTCCGACAAGGACCTTGTTGTTCGACGTAGAGCCGATGTCCGTTGACGCAGAGAGGTGAAGTATTAATCCGACATCATTACCACTGACACGGTGCCCGTACGGGACCAGACCTTTTTGCATCAATACGGCGGTAGCTCCGCCCTTTGATATGTTCTCGACCGTAGACCTCATGTCGATCAGCCCTTGGGCAGGGCCGATCGAGATACCGTGATCTAACGGTACGATGACCGCGTTGCCTGTGTTCCTGTCGATTATCCTTTCCATTCGGATCTTCTTTCCGTACATTTTCAAGCCCTCTGTGTTGCGTGCTAACACGTGTCATGATTCTCTACTATTTGTATCTTTCCCGTCAACTTTTCGGGAATATGCGGAACCAATATACACAAGACCGTTGATAAGAGCATTGTTCCAATGACCGATAATAAAGGACTTCAGAAGATACGGGAAGATATCGACAGGATAGATTCTGAACTCATACCGTTATTCGTTGAGCGCATGCGCTGCTCCGAAAAAGTGGCCGAGATCAAAAGGGCTGAAGGCATTGCAGTACTCGACAGAGAAAGAGAAAAGAAAGTACTTGAGAAGGTCAGAGGGAAAGCGGAAGAGTTCGGTGACGCTGCATCCATATTGTATGCAGCAATGATGTCCATAAGCCGAGCAAGGCAGCATCAGATGCTGGATTCCGGCGGAACGGTTCGGGAAATGGAATCATATGCACCAAGGAAACTTGACCTGAAAGGAAAGACGATATTGTGTCAAGGCACAGAGGGAGCATATTCCCACAAGGCTGCGTTACAGTTCATGGAACAGAACGGTTCCGGGAACATAGGATTCAAGGCAACATGGCAGGACGTGTTCGATTCCGTTGACGCAGGAGATGCGGATTTCGGTGTTTTGCCTGTAGAGAATTCATCAGCAGGTTCGGTGTATGATGTATACTCGATGATACTGAAATATCGTTTGCATATAGTGGGTGTCGTGGCAGTGAAGATATCCCACTGTTTGGCGTCGGCAGGATCGGGAAAGATAATGAAAGTGATATCGCATCCGCAGGCGCTGGCACAGTGTTCTTTGTACATTTCAGGAAAAGGGTTCGCGGCAGAGGAATTCTCTAACACGGCGATGGCTGCAAAGTATGTGAAAGAAATGAATGACCCGAGTTTAGCGGCAATATGTTCTGAGGATGCCGCAAAAGAATACGGACTGAGGATCATTGAAAAGGATATTCAGGATATGAGTTACAACACAACACGTTTCGTTCTCCTTTCAAAAGGCCCTATTCTTCAGGAGGATGCGAACAAGATCGGATTGTGCTTTTCGTTACCGCATACGTCAGGTTCGCTGTACAGCATACTGGAACGTTTCGCAATAAACGGTCTGAACTTAACGAAGATAGAATCAAGACCGATACCCGGCAGTAACTTTGATTATCAGTTCTATCTGGATTTCACCGGGAACATACATGATGAAGGTACGTTGGATCTGATCCGCATACTGAGTGACGAACTTCCGGAGTTCTCGTTCCTCGGGAACTATAAAGAAGTCTAACGTTGGCCGACCACTGCTTTGATCCTTCTTACACCTGCGGCGGAGCTCTCTTCCTTTTTGATCTTGAATCCGCCCAGTTCAGATGTTCTTGACACATGCGGGCCGCCGCACATCTCCTTTGAAACGTTCCCTATGGTGTAGATCTTCACGACCTCTCCGTATTTGTCCTCAAAGACACCGATCGCACCCGATGCTCTCGCATCATCGTACGACATTTCCTCGCAGACAACTTCAATATCTGCATCGATCGCGGCGTTCACGATCCTTTCGACATCGATAAGTTCCTGAGGTTCAAGTTTTCGATCGAAATTGAAATCGAATCTCAGACGTTCTGCGGTGATGTTGCTGCCTTTCTGTTTGATGTCTCCGCCTAATACCTGTCTCAAGGCTGCATTCAGAAGGTGTGTTGCCGTGTGTAATTTCGTCGTTTCCTCACTGTTGTCAGCAAGTCCGCCTTTGAATTTCTGTTCTGCGCCGGCTCTGGATTTCTCCTGATGCTCACGGAATCTTACTTCATAATCCATGACGTCAACGTTCAATCCTTTCTCCTGAACGAGTTCCACCGTAAGTTCGATCGGGAAGCCGTATGTATCATACAGCCTGAACGCCAGCTCCCCGCTTAACGTGTTTCCCTGAAACTCCTCGATCATCTTGTCCGCAACCCTTAATCCGCGGTCGAGGGTCTTGTTGAATTTTTCTTCTTCAGCAGACATCTGTGTTAGGATATTGTGTTCATTCTTCTTCAGATTTGGATATGATACGCCGTATTGGTCAATGATAACCTTACATATCTCAGACATGTGGGAACCTTCCACCTCAAGCTTACGAAGGTATCTGCTGGCTCTTCTGATAAGTCTCCTTAAGATGTAGCCCGCATCGACCTTCGACGGAACTACTCCGTCACCTAATATGAATGTTGAAGCGCGAAGATGGTCCGCAATGATCCTGAAGTCCTTTACATGATCTTTGTATTCTTTTCCGGAGAGTTCCTCGATCTTTCCGATGATCCTTTCAAAGAGTTCCGTATCGTAGACGGTCTTTTTCTTGTTCAGCATGCATAATGTCCTCTCCAGCCCCATCCCCGTGTCGACGTTCTTCTGCGACAACTGTGTATACGAACCGTCCTCATTCTTGTTGTATTCCATGAAGACGTTGTTCCATATCTCCACGTACTTTCCGCATTTGCATGAAGGTCCGCAGTCCTTTGAGCATTTAGGCTGCTGGTTGTCAAAGAAAATTTCGGTGTCGGGGCCGCACGGACCCGTCTGTCCTGCGGGACCCCACCAGTTGTCTTTCATTCCGTAAAAGAAGATCTGATCGTCCCGCATGCCAATGTTCTTCCAGATGCCGTACGTTTCCGTATCTTTCGGAATGCCGTCGATGCCTTCAAAAGCAGTGACTGCAAGATCATCCTTTCTGATCTTCAGGACCTTGGTCAGGAAATCGAAGCTCATCTGGATAGACCCTTCTTTGAAATAATCGCCGAGGGACCAATTCCCGAGCATCTCGAAGAACGTTAAGTGGCTTGAATCGCCTACTTCATCAATGTCCCCCGTACGGAGGCATTTCTGATAGTTCACCAATCTTGTTCCTGCAGGATGTTTTTCTCCAAGCAGGTATGGGACCAGGGGTTGCATTCCTGCGGTCGTGAACAATACCGTAGGATCATTCTCAGGTATCAGAGAGGCGGATCCTATGAACTTGTGTTTCCTTTCTTCGAAGAACTTTACGTATGCATTCCTTAAACCGTCAGCATCCATGGACAGCACCAAACAGCACGTTCATGTAATCATTGCTTAAAAGGGTATTCTGTCTCATACCGTCCGAACGGAATCCAATGCTTCTTCCACGGTACCGCTTGTGACAATGACCTTCTTACCTGATGCCGAAAGTTCAGACATGGGACGAGGGCCTATCTCCTTCACTATGACGATGTCGAAATCAGATAATTTTTCCAGGATGTTCCTGATATGTTCTTCATGCGGTTTACCGTAAACGCTTTCTCCTTTTCCGATTGTGACATCATCACTTCTCTCAAAATCTCCGTTATATGAATATGTAATGAATCTTGAGGCATTACCGAATCCTCTGTTCACCGATGTTCCGTTGTCGGATGCGATGGCGATCCTGATGCTGTCGCCCTTCTCCCTTTCCGTTAAGTACATGGGGCCGCAGCCGGAACCGCAGGATTTTGTCTTCACGAACTCCTGCGAGCGATCATTGTCCAGCAGACCAATGGCATCTGCACGGCACTGCCTGCAGTGCCTCATCATCTTCACGTTCCCGGAGCATATATCCGTGATCCTTTTCCTTTCCTCAGGAGTAGGTGCGCGCATGTCCTCGAACACCGTGCCCTCAACAGGGATCATCGGTAGTATGTTGACGATGTACACACCCATCTCTTCCGCCTTTCTGACAAGTTCGGGGATGTGGTGATCGTTGATCCCGGGGATAAGAACGATATTGATCTTCACAAGCATTCCGAGGCCGACGCATGATCGGATGCCTGCAAGCTGATTCCTCAGTAATATTTCAGAGCCTTCCTCCCCATCGTACCCTTTCCCCTTCCAGGTGACCTTGCTGTAGATCTTTGACGATATCTTAGCATCTGCCGAGTTCAGGGTGACCGTAACGAATCTCACGCCGAGTTCATACAGTCTTTCAGAATTCTCGGGAAGTGCAAGACCGTTGGTGGATAGGCACAATGTCATTTCGGGAAAGCATTCGTGTATCATTCTGATGGTCTCGAATGTCTCTTCATTGGCCAACGGATCTCCCGGGCCGGCTATCGCGATGACCTTCAGTTCGGGAATCCTTTCCAAAACGACAGAAACCTTCTCCAATGCTTCCGCCGGTGAAAGAAGTTCACTGGTAACACCGGGGCGGGATTCGTTGCTACAGTCGTATTTCCGATTGCAGTAATTACATTGGATATTACATTTCGGTGCCACAGGGAGATGCATCCTTGCGTATCTCTTGTGCGCATCCTCATTGTAGCAGGGATGCATGCTCAATGCATTCTCCAATTCACCGTTTACCATCGTGCGGTAATAGGAATGATGATATGTATTGTTTTACCAACGTGTCCAAAAAGCAGGTGCGGCGGATTATAGATATAATATAGCGCGATGACAGAACGTGAACATAGAAGGCATGATAGCCCATATGAACAAACATCTCCCGTCTTCGCGGAGAACACTTATTGAATACATTGATTCCGGCGATCTGACGTATCGGACCAAAGAAGGCCACGTATATACAATAGATAAAGCGGAGATCGAGATGCTCAGCGGGATATGCACGGAGATCGAGAAGATGCGTTTGAAGCTTCCGATATTCGTTAGTACGGACACATCATCAGAGAATGCATGGAAGGTCGACGGGATCACAGAAACGGCAGTGGTGTCGAAAATATTGGAAAGAAGGCCATTCAGGGAAGACATGATGAGGTTCTATCACCCCGATCTGAAAAAGCTCAGGAACATGCTTCCGAACGCAGTTACGGTGCTGTACCTGCCTTGAGAATTATATGTGTACTCTCCTCTACAAGGAAGAAGTATAAAACTATAAATAAGAGGGCAATGTAGGGGGGATGCTCGGTTCAGAAACGCGGAAGTTCGGCAACGTGCTTCGATGGTTTCTGGACGGTGTTCGATGTCGGAGGACAAGGTATTATATACCTCTTCGATAATCGGGAATTTCACCCGCCTGTGAAGGTGGGTTAAGGATTAAAAAAACATGCACCCGAGGAGAGGTCCTCTTTCGGGGAAGAGGTATAGGGCTCCGGTATGGAGGATGAGGCCGGATTCAGCCCCATGATTACCGATCATACGCAACCTGGACGTGTGCTAGATCATACGCCAGCGGCGATGCTACGCCGCATGGGGGATGGTTCGGCTAGAGCGCCGAAGAAGGTCGTGTC
>JGI994J12354_10004473_pt1 | contig 12542 bp, 10 predicted proteins | sample IntmicLarv3ML3BL_FD_12354 | JGI IMG/M metagenome (IMG submission 12354)
GTAAAAGGCCGTGCCGAAGTCGTCTATACCGACGAGGACATAACCGTGCTCATTGACTACGCTCACACTCCTGACGGTCTGCAAAACATCCTCGCAACCATTAATGAAAGCAAAATCGGCCGCTCCGTAATCCTCTTTGGCTGCGGCGGCGACCGGGATAAAACAAAGCGCCCGCAAATGGGCGGCATCGCAAGCACCCTCGCCGACCACTGCATCATAACAAGCGACAATCCCCGCACCGAAGACCCTCATGCCATCATAGAAGACATCCTCTCCGGCATAGACAATCCGCAAGCCGTAGAAGTCATCCAAGACCGCAAGGAAGCCATCCGCCGCGCCATAGCAGAAGCGCAGCACGGCGACACAATAATCCTTGCAGGTAAAGGCCACGAACTGTATCAGGAAATAAACGGGATAAAGCATCCCTTCGACGAAGCTGCCGAAGTGCAGAAAGCTGCCGCATTGAGAAAATAATTACAGAAGTACTTGCAGGGAAGGAGGCGCAACCCCATGGAAAAACAAACCATCAGACAACTTGCCGCATGGCTTTCACAGACAATAAATAACGATACCCCCGTCACAAACATTGTGACCGACAGCCGCAAAGTAACCGAGGGCAGCGCCTATCTTGCCATCAAAGGCGAGCACTTCAACGGTCATGACTTCATAAATTCCGCCATAGAAAACGGCGCCGTCCTCATCATTTCAGAGGAGCAAAAAGAGGCGGCCGTCCCCGTTCTATACGTAAAAGACACCATAAAAGCCTACGGTATCCTTGCCGCCGCCTATCTGCAGTCTCTGCAAAAAAAGGTCATCGCCGTCACAGGCAGTGTCGGAAAAACCACCACAAAAGAGTACCTTGCAGCCGTTATGGGCAGCCGCTTTAAAGTAACAAAAACCGAGGGAAACCTCAATAACCACATTGGCCTCCCGCAAACAGTCTTCACCATCGGCAAAGAAACAGAAGCCGCCATCTTAGAGATGGGCATGTCCGGCTTCGGCGAAATCGCCTACCTCTCAAATATCGCAAAGCCCGGCATGAGCATAATTACAAAAATCGGCGTTTCCCACATGGAGCAGCTGGGCAGCAGAGAAGGCATCCTGCAAGCAAAAATGGAAATTACAGAAGGCATGAAGGACGGCGCAACGCTAATCCTAAACGGCGACGACCCTTACCTCTGCAGCATAAAAGGCACCACATCCCTCCGCGAACTTTACGTCGGCATAACCGGCGAAAGCTTAGACCTAAAAGCCGAAAATATCAACCAAACAGGCCGGCTCCTCACCTTTAACGCTATCGGCCTTGGAAGGAACATAGAAGTCACCCTGCATACCATGGGACTGCACCAGGTGCAAAATGCCCTGTTTGCCATCGCGGCGGGCATCGAATGCGGCCTGTGCGACGCCGAAATACAGCAGGGTCTTGAAGACGCAAGAGCGGCAAAAATGCGGCAGCAGTTTATAGAAACCGAAGGCGGCATACATCTCATAAACGACTGCTACAATGCCGCCCCCGAGTCCATGGAAGCCGCCCTGAAAGTCCTCTCTGACTACAAGGCAAGCGGCAAGAAAATCGCCGTTCTCGGCTCCATGCTGGAGCTTGGCACCGACACAGAAGCCCGCCACGAAGAAGTGGGCACGCTGGCTGCAAGCACCGCCGACATCCTCCTTACCTACGGCCCAAGTGCCGCAGCCCTGTTAAAAGGCGCAACCTCCGCAGGCATGAAACATGCAGAGGCTTTCACCGACAAAGAAGCCCTAACGGCAAAACTCAAAACCCTTGCAGAAAAAAACGACGTCCTCCTTTTCAAAGGCAGCCGCGCAATGGCACTGGAAGAGGTAGTCGAGCAGTTTATTAAATGAAGGTGGCGTAAACATGAATGAAATGAACCTTTGGCTGATTCTGGCAGCGGGTGTTGCCGCATTTATCATTGTGGTACTATTTGCAAAGCCGGTGATAAAAAAGCTGACAAAGTTAAAATTCGGTCAGGAAATCCTCGAAATCGGCCCTTCCTGGCACGCAAGTAAGCGCGGCACCCCGACAATGGGCGGCTTCCTGTTTATTTTTGCCATTGTGGTGACCATGTTGGTTTTCATAATAGCCGATATTGACGGGTTTGTTTCGGTGCTGCTTTGCGCCCTTGCCTTTGGTGCAATCGGATTTGTCGATGACTACACAAAGGTGGTAAAAAAGCGCAACTTAGGGTTAACCGCCCTGCAAAAATCCATGCTGCAAACCCTTGTCGCCTTCACCTTCGTCCTGTCCATGTACCTGACAAACAACATAAGCCTTTCTCTGGACATCCCCTTTACCGCCCTAAGTTTTTCCCTGCCCCTCTGGCTCTACTTTATTTTCTCAGTCGTCGTAATCGTTGGCTTCACAAATGCGGTAAATCTGACCGACGGCCTGGATGGCCTTGCAACAAGCGTCATGATTCCGGTTGCAATTTTCTTCACCATTTCCTTTTTTATCTTGGGGAATGCCCCCTACGCCGCCTTAAGCAGTGCCCTCACAGGCGCACTTTTGGGCTTCCTGATTTACAACTTTAACCCCGCAAAGGTATTCATGGGCGACACCGGCTCCCTCTTTTTGGGCGGCATGCTCTGTGCATTGTGCTACGCCTTAAAAATGCCCTTAATCATCATAATCGTCGGCTTCCTCTTCCTCATTGAAGCCGTATCCGTCATGCTGCAAGTGGCATATTTCAAGCTGACAAAAGGCAAGCGCCTCTTCAAAATGGCACCCATCCATCACCACTTTGAAAAATGCGGCTACAACGAAAAAACCATTGTACTCACAGCAACCCTGCTGTCCGTACTCTTATGCGCCGTTGGTTTTTACGCAGTTTTTACCCGGCTGCTGTAACAATTCCGCTATTGCCCACACTAAAAAACAGGAGGAAAATCATGGCCGAAAAAAGACGAAATGTTGCAGCAAAGCGCAACCTGCGCGTGGTAGAAGAACGCTGGGAAGACAAGCCGAAGCTTGCATCCATTGATTTATCCTTGTTGCTTTTTGTGGTGTTTTTGCTGCTCTTTGGCCTTGTTATGCTCTATTCCGCAAGCTATCCGGCCGCCGACAAAAAGTTCCAGGACAGCCTGTTTTTCATCAAGAAGCAAGCCGTCTCCGCCCTTATCGGTGTGGGCTGCATGCTGCTTGCAAGTCTCATTGACTACCGCCATTATAAGAAGCTGTCTTTGCCGATTCTGATTGTAGGGCTGCTGGGACTAATCGCGGTTCTTATCATCGGCACAAGAATCAATGGCGCAAAACGCTGGATTATTCTGGGTCCCTTAAATTTCCAACCATCGGAAATCGCAAAGCTCTCCCTAATCGTATTCATATCCGCCTACATTGCAAACGCAAAGGAAAAGATGCAAACTTTTGTACACGGCATTCTGATTCCCTTTGGCATACTGGGGGTTCACGCGGTTTTAATGCTCCTTGAACCCCATCTTTCAGGCACGGTCATCATGGTTGCCACCACCGCTGTCCTGATTTTTGTCGGCGGCGCAAAGTTGACCCATACGGTGCTGCCCGCGGGCATCGGCGTCGGCGCACTGGCTATTTTCATCTCAGTAAGTGACTACGCAAAAGCGCGCTTTGTCGTCTTCAATGACCCTTGGGTGGACCCAAAAGACAAAGGCTTCCAGATTATCCAGTCCTTGTACGCCATCGGCTCCGGCGGCCTGTTCGGTCTTGGCCTTGGCAATTCACGGCAAAAGTTTTCCTATATCCCGGAACCCTACAACGACTTCATTTTCGCCATTGTGGCGGAGGAACTGGGCTTTGTGGGCGCAATCGTACTCATCGCACTCTTTGTGGGACTCATCGCACGGGGCATCCAAATATCCCTGCGGGTAAAAGACCGCTTCGGCTCCCTCCTCTGCATGGGCATCATGTGCAACGTCGCTGTGCAAGTCCTCCTAAACATCGCAGTTGTCAGCAAGGTCATCCCTGTAACCGGCATCAGTCTGCCCTTCTTCAGCTACGGCGGCAGCTCGCTGATTATCATACTGGCAGAAATGGGCGTCGTGCTGAACATATCGCGGCACGTCGCGGCAAAATCGTAAAAACGGAGGAAACATCATGCGTTTTTTAATCACCTGTGGCGGCACAGGCGGCCATATAAACCCCGCCATCGCCGTCGCAAACTACATAAAAGAACAGCAGCCGGACGCCGAAATCCTCTTCGTAGGCGGCACCCGCGGCATGGAAGGAAAGCTTGTCCCGGAGGCAGGCTACCCCTTAAAAGTCATCCCCCTTTCAGGCATTTCCCGCTCCTTAAGTCTAAATGGCCTGAAAGCCAACGTCCGCTGCGTAAAAAACCTGCTTGCCTCCTACAAGCGCGCTGACGCAATCATCGACGACTTCCGCCCCGACGCCATTTTTGGTACAGGCGGCTATGTATGCTACCCCCTCTTATACCGCGGCGCAAAGAAAAAAATCCCCGCCATCGTCCACGAAAGCAACGCCAAAACCGGCCTTGCCGTAAAACGCCTAGCCCCCCATGTAGACAAAATTCTCGTCGCCTTCACCGAAAACCAAAAGGACATAAAACAAAAGGAAAAAATCATCCTAACCGGAAACCCCATTCGACAAGAACTCCTAACCACCACAGGGGCCGACGCAAAAAACACCCTCGGATACACCGGCAAGCCGGTAATTCTCTCCTTCTGGGGCTCCTTAGGTGCCGATTTTATGAACAAAATCATGGTGGACTTCATCGAACGGGAGCTTCTTGAAAAGCACTTTTACCACATCCACGCCACCGGCGCAAGAAGCCACAAACAAACCCTCGAAGCCCTTGCGCAAAAAGGCATCTACCCGGACAAAGAGGAAACCCTTGACCTCCGTGAATACATCTATGACATGAACACCGCCATGGCGGCCGCCGACATCGTGCTCTCAAGAGCCGGTGCCCTGACCTGCGGTGAGCTGCAAGCCTTGAGGAAGCCGGCCATCCTCATCCCCTCGCCAAATGTAACCGACAACCATCAGGAAAAGAACGCCCGCAGCCTTGAAAAAAGCGGCAGCGTCCTCATGATGCTCGAAAGAGACTGCACCGCCGAAGGCCTCTATAACGCGGTAACAACCCTTCTTTCCGACAAAGAAGCCCTCGCAGCCATGGCCTCCGCTGCGGAGAATCAGGCCATCACCGACGGCACCGCCCGCATTTACAAAGAAATCATGGCCTGCATTAAGACAGCATAACCGAACCTTTTAAGGGAAACCTCCATACAATGAAGTAGAGCACCCGGCAAAAGATGGAGGTTCACACAAATGGTTAAATATATTCTGCGCGGCGAACAAAAGCTAACAGGAGAAGCAGCCGTGCAAGGCGCAAAAAACAGCGTTCTGCCGCTCCTGGCCGCAACCCTGCTGCACAAAGGCGAAACAATTCTGGAAAATGTTCCGCAGATAAAAGACGTAGACAGCGCAATCGCGATTTTGCGCACCGTAGGCTGCACCGTGACAATGACGGGCAACACCGTTGCCGTAAACGCCGCCCCTGCAAACAAAACGGAAATCCCCGACAATTTGATGCAGGAAATGCGCGCGTCAGTGCTGTTTCTCGGCTCATTGCTTGCACGGTTCGGTAAGGCGTCTTTGACTTACCCCGGCGGCTGCGCAATCGGCTCTCGTCCCATTGACATACATATGAAAGCCTTTAAGGCACTGGGTTTTTCCTGCAAGGAAGAGGGGAGTGCGCTGCACTTTTCCGCCGAAAATCCCTGCGGTGCAGTGGTAGCCCTGCCCTTTGCAAGTGTCGGCGCAACCGAGAACGCCATGCTTTTAGCAGCAAGTCTCAAAGGCACAACAAAAATAAAAAACGCTGCCCTGGAGCCTGAAATTCTCGACCTGCAAACTCTCTTAAATAAGATGGGCGCCCGCGTACAGGGTGCTTGCAGCCCCGAAATATGCATCGAAGGCGTAAGCACCTTAAACCCCTGCACCCACATGGTCATTCCCGACCGCATCGTGGCCGCAACCCTGCTTTCCGCAGTATGTGCAACAGGCGGCGACGTGCTTTTAAAGAAGCTGAATCCTGCAGACCTATACGCGGTTCTCGCCGCCTTGAAACGTATGGGCGCGGATATCTCTCTGCAAGAAACAAGTCTTCGCATTCAGGTAACAAAGCCTCTGCAGGCCATAAACCGCATCACAACCCTGCCGTATCCCGGTTTCCCAACCGACGCCCTGCCGCCCCTTTTGGCAGCCGCCTGCACAGGAAACGGCTCAGTTGTCTTCAATGAAACAATCTTTGAAAATCGGTTTAAATACGTAGAAGAACTACAGCGTATGGGCGCAAAAGTGCAGATAAATGAACGCTATGCCCATGTAACCGGCGTAAAAACCTTGTACGGCACAGAGGTGACAGCCGCTGATTTACGCGGTGGTGCCGCATTGATAGTCGCCGCTCTCGGCGCAAACGGAAGTACAAAAATAAGCGGGGTGGAGCACATTGAAAGAGGATACGAGAAAATCGACACAGTCCTTCAAGGTCTTGGGGCGGAAATCCGGCGGGAGGAATGATGCCCGAAAGGCACCGCCCAAAGATTTCGAGCCAATTGAAAAGACGTCAAAACGCGCCATGCAAAAGAAAAAGCGTAAAAAACGTCAAAACGGCAAGCTGTTTTTCCTGCTTGCCATTTTGGCATTTCTTGCCGTACTTGTGCTGTCCGCCTGCATCTTCTTCGAGGCGAAAACCATCAAAACAGAAGGCAGTACCCACTACAGCGACACCGCCATCATAAAAGCAAGCGGCGTAAAAAAAGGCGACAAGCTGGTCTTTCTAAACAGCGGCACAGTCACCGCCGCCGTCGCCGAAGCCCACCCCTACGTAAAAAGCGTTCAGCTGAAAAAGAAGTTCCCCGACACCGTAACCCTTGTTGTAACCGAGGAAATTGTGGCGCTGCGCTTTGAGGACGCACAGGACGGAATTGCGCTGGCCGCAATAAACGGCAAGCTTCTGGAAACGGTGCCCGAGTGGCACTCCGGCGGCATAAAAGTCAGCGGCTTCGACTTAAAAGACGCCGCGCCAGGCACAATAATCGACTCCGCGGAGCACGGCAAACAGCACACCCTCATGGACATCCTTACGGAAATAAACGCCCGCGGCATCGGCTATAAAATCGGCGAAATTTCAGTTTCCGCCCTTTACGACATCCAGTTCACCTATGAAAACCGCATCACCGTGAAGCTTGGCATGCAAGACCGCATAAACGTAAAATTCAACATGTTCACGGAAATCATAAAGCTAATCGGCGACAGCGAATACGGCATCCTGGACGTAAGTGCCAAACAAGCAAACTTCATCGCAGACGTAAACGGCGGCACAATAAAGCCCAGCACAGGCCCCGCAATCCTGCCCGAAGCAGCGCCAAATTCGGAAGAAACGCAAGGCGAAAATCCTGCACTTCCCGAAGTCCCAACCGAATAAGAAAAAGCCCGGAAGAACGCCTCTTCCGGGCTTTGCTGTAACTTGCTTTATGTGGCCTCCCGCAGCATGCACCAAATGGGCAATCCATGCTTTGGAATGCTGTCCGTATGCACAAGTGAAAAGCCAAACCGCTCATAATACCCCACATTTTTCTCCTCATGGGTTTCGAGGTAAATAGGAAGCTTCTCTTCATCCGCCCTGTCACAAAGCATGCGTAACAACGCGCTTCCAACCCCCGTTCCCTGCGCCTTCGGGTGGGTAACAAGCCCCCAAAGGTAATAATGCGCCCGAGAGGCAAGCAATCGCTCATGGGTATCCGCAACAAACTTCTCACATTCGCTGCTCATAAGATAATTCCGCAGCCCCAAGACAATCGGCGCAAACAAGAACCCGCACCGAATATATTCCGCATCCGTCAGCCGCGTATGTCCCGGCGGCAGCAGGAAGAGTACTCCGTTGCAGTCATCTGCCGTAAAAACCTCCCCATAACGCACAGCCGTTTTCAATGTCTTGTCCATGTACCAAGTAAGCCGCTCCTTGCGTTTCTTCTCATTGGGGAAATAATGGCGCATCATAGGATAGTTGAAAAAAGCCGCCGCCGCAACCCTTGCCGCCTTTTTTTGTTGACCGCTTGCAAGCTTTGTAATTGTCATCAATACAGTCCTTTCTCATGAAAAATGCCCGGAATGTAGCTTCCGGGCATTTCCTTTATGCAAATATACTAATCAATATCGCCGTTAATAAGGTTATTCTTCATAGCCGCAGGGCGCTTAACCTTGCTTTTTGGACGGTAGAACTTACCCGATTTGGAGCTCTTCTCAAAGCCCAGCATAATGTCCAAAACGTGGAAGGAAAGGTCGCCGTTTGCACGGTTCTTGCGCCCGTTTTGCAGAGCCGAAGCCATGTCGGAAACCGCCAAGCCGCGGCTGTTTTCCGCATACGCGTGGGTCAGGGGGATTTCCATGAAATCGTCATGTCCCTTGCGTGAAAGCATAACAGGTCCCTCGAAGCAGTTGGGGTCAGGTACCTGAATGCTACCCTCCGTACCGTGGATTTCAAGCCACTTAAGCCCGCTTGCCTGCACGTCAAATGTGGTAATAATATTCGCAATCACACCGTTGTCAAACTCCATCAACCCGCTGACAAAGGTCTCAACCTCAACGGGAACCTGCTTGCCGAACTTCTTCTCACTGGTGATGGTGCGATAGGGGAAGGATTGCTTTGTCATGCCGCACAGCCGCTTAACCGAGCCAAGCAGGGAAACCAGCGCCGTAACATAATAAGGACCCATGTCAAGCATCGGGCCGCCGCCCGCCTGGTAGTAAAATTCGGGATCCGGATGCCACGACTCATGTCCCGCACACATAAGGTAAGCGGTAGCCGAAATCGGCGTGCCGATAAACCCGTCGTCAATCAGCTTTCTGCAAGTCTGAATCCCCGCGCCAAGGAAGGTGTCAGGCGCGTTGCCAATGAGCAAATTCTTCTCCTTCGCAAGGTTTAAAAGCTCCTCGCCATCCTCAACGGAAAGCGCCATAGGCTTCTCACAGTGAACGCTTTTGCCCGCCATAAGAACTTCCTTGGAGGTAATATAATGCTGGTCAGGCGTCGTCAGGTTTACAACAATTTCAATGTCCTTGTTCCCCAGCATTTCCTTGTTGCTGGCGTAAACATTGGGAATATTGTATGTATCCGCATGTGCCTGTGCGCGCTCAACAATAATGTCGCACACCGCAATAACTTCCACATTCAGGAACATGGAGGTTAGGTTTTTCATGTAGATGCCGGAAATATTTCCGCAGCCAAGGATACCGATTTTGGTCTTTTTCATAAAGTAATCTCCCCTATATATAAATTATTTTCATTCTGTAAATAGACCCGTTTCGTAGGCGCGCGCATTGCGCGTCCGCAATCAACTCATTTCACAAGTGCCTAGGTTAGTCTTCCTTCTTTTCCTCCGGCTCAAAAACAGCACGGCTAAGGTTTAACCGTGTAGCCCGCTCACGGCTTTCCGCCGCCCAAAGCATACCGCGCTCAATCAGTACCTGCGCAGTAGGGGAGTTGTCAAACACGCTGTCAAGATGCCCCAGCGCGGTGTAGAAGATGCGCCCGTGTCCCCAGAATTTCGTCCAGGCAACCGGCATGTCCACCGGCTTATTTGACATGTGATAGCCCATAGCCACAGGGAAGCGGGTGGTCGCAAGCACTTCCACCGCAGGGTCCACATGCAGGTAATACTGCTCGCTGCAAACAGGGAAATCCGCAAGTTCCGCCACAATGGGGCTGGAGGAATGCATAATGTTTACCATATAATCTGTTCCGTCATTTCCAGGGTGAGCAACCCACTGCCCCCCGGTCATAAATTGCCAGTCAACGCTTTGGCGCAGCGCGTCACACATACCGCCATGACTGCCCGCCATGCCGACACCATCCGCAACCGCCAGTGAAATGTTCTTCACATAGTCGTTTTCCATCTCATCCATAGTAATAAGAGGAATAATCAGGTCGAGGTCCTTAAGCTTTTCGTACTCCGCAAATGCGGTTTTGTCCTCGGTAACCGTAACGTCAAATCCGTGACCCTCAAGAATTTTTGCAAGCCGCGCGGATACAAGCTTAGGCTCATGCCCCTGCCACCCGCCGTGAACAATCAGTGCTTTTTTCATAGAAAACTCCATTCTGCCGTCTCGCACGGCACAAAAATATAATATATATTGCAAAGTAACTTGCAACAGATGAACAATTAAATAACCGAGAAAACCGCATTGACATAAGCGGGAGGTTTTTCAGCAGAAGCAGGCGCCGCCGGTGCCGGAAGCATGGTGGACAGGTTCAGGACAAAAGCCTTGACCGTATCACCGCTCTGCATGCCGGGAATGGTGGCCGTATACACCTTGTCCGTGCCGGTAAACTTGCTTCTGGTGGTTTCTGAAATAATGCTTACCATCTTCTGGTCTCTGTAAACCGCCAGTACAAGCACATCGCCTGTCTTCAAGGAAGCCGCCGGAATGGTACAGGTAAGCGTAACAACTCCCGTCGTCTTGTTCACCCCGGTAATGGTGAAGCCCTCAGCCGGGTCGGGGTCAGGCTCAGGCGTGCCCGAACTGCCGAAAACCCACTCCTGCGTCCCAAAGGTCAGCTTCGCGGAGGTGGCCGCCGCAGGCTTTGCAAGCACCGGGGTATAAAGCTTGTTCACATAAGCCGCCTGGCTAACTGTCTCAGACACAGTCCCAACCTGTCCGCCCGCAGCATTGTAGTAAGTAAGTTTCATCGGTGTGCTGCTAAGCGAGCTTGAGCCGATATGGGAAACCGCCGTCGCCGCCGAGCCGATATTTGCAAGCGTAGTTGGAACCACCAGCCCGTTTGCATCCAGCACAATCGGATACCCAAGTACCGTTTTTGTACTTGCTGACGGCGTTGCCGACTTAATATCCCAGTCCTCTATCCAGCGCACCTTGCCCTTGACAAAATAGATATGTGAGTCAATATTGGATACATTGTTTGCAATGGTTTCTTTTTTCTCATTCGCCAGATTGTAAGTGCAAATATCAATTTTCGTAGTACCGTCATGCGTATAGCGTATATAAGCTGCAACATCACCCTCCATAGCAAAGGACCAAATATATATACCGCCAAGAGGCTCAATGGTCTTCTTATTCCCCCCGCGCATGTCCATACTAATAAGATTTGTGCCGTCTACGGTAATAAACTTGCCCTCATACGGGTAAACAGGAAACTCATTAAACGCATTTGTGCTGAAAACATAACCGTTTTCATAGGACGTATCGTTGCAGGTGAAGAGGCTCTTGCCGCTCCAGTCGTCACGGATAGGATCCTTTGCAAGCAGTGTGGAAGTAGACAAAAGGAAAAAATCATGCCGCAAAAAATTATATTTCGGATTAGGCGTCGAGTAGGTGTCAGCCGGGTCGTCCCAGGTAACATCCATATGATACCATTTCCCGCCAAGCTCCACAACCAGCCATCCGTGATTGAGGTCGTCAGAAGTCACATACTCGCTCCGAATCCCCACTCGGCGCAAAAGGTCGCGAAAAGCAAGGCTATACCCTTCACAAACCGCAACGCCATTCACAAGCGTGCCGTAAGCGTTGTAGCAATCGGGTGCATCCAGAACATAATCTGTATTCAGCACAATATAGTCATGAAGCGCCAAAATCTTTTCAAGGTCAGTCATATCGGGACGTATCGTAAGACTAAGCACCGTCTTAACCGCATTTTCATATATAACCAAATGTGCCGACGTAAAGCCGTCATACTTGATAGTAACTGAGGAAAGCATACCTGTAGCAGGGATATAGCTAATTGAGAATTCTTTGTAGTCCGGCTGACCGTCCTTAAGGCTGTTGATGTAGAAGTAGTCATAGCGCACCTTGTTCAACTCCGCAAAAATTGCGGAATTAATTCCTTGATTAAGACCGACGCTCCCATCGACAGGGATTTGAAGGTCAAGAACACTAATTGGATTTTTGTCAAAGGCCGCCGCCCCCGCAGCAACACGCGCCCGAAGCAGGTCATACTTTGTTGGTACCGAGAAAAGCCCCACACTCGGCGCAGCCGGCACCGCTCCAACGCCAATCAGCCGCGAATCACCCGTGAGAAGAAATTCGCTCTCCGGCTCCGCATAAGAAACCGGCACAATAGAAAGAATCATGCAAACACACAGAAAGAGCACAAGAAGTTTCTTCATAATAAGTCCTCCTAAATTTTTATATAGCCGTGAAAACATTACATCGCACAAGTGGCAAAATGCTTGCCGCCGTTAAAAGAAACTACCTGCCCGCCGGGCAGCGTAAGCACACAGTCAATCCCAATCGGTGCCTCAATAGTAATCTTAAAAGTACCCGCTTCAAGTACCCAGTCCACGACAACCGCTCCATGAGGTGTCATAACCTTGCCCTTCGCAAAAGAAAGACTGCCGTCAACAAACGGCGTAATGCCAATCTTCGAGTATCCAACCGCCAGCGGCTTGACTCCCAGAATCACACTGGGGAATTCGTACAAGGGCAACGCGCCCCAAGCATGACAGTCACTGCGCTGGAAGACAGTTTCCTCCACCCATGTAGTCATGTTAAGGTCAAGCAGCTC
>JGI994J12354_10004474_pt1 | contig 12542 bp, 9 predicted proteins | sample IntmicLarv3ML3BL_FD_12354 | JGI IMG/M metagenome (IMG submission 12354)
GACGCGGGGTTTGCCGCCATGATTGCCGAAGCGGAAAAATATCTTGGCTATCCCTACGTTTGGGGCGGCAGCAGCCCGTCAACGTCCTTTGACTGTTCGGGCTTTGTGTGTTGGGTTATCAATCAATCCGGCGTTGGCAGCGTGGGGCGCACGACGGCGACGGGGCTATTCAACACCTGTTCCAAAATCCCGCCGAGCGAAGCGCAACCGGGTGACCTTATCTTTTTTTCAAGGCACGTACGACAGCGCGGGGCCGGTATCGCACGTTGGTATCTATGTTGGTAACGGCATGATGATACATTGCGGTAATCCGATTTCTTACGCTTCCGTCACTTCTACTTACTGGACTAATCACTTTTATGCTTACGGCAGATTGCCATAAAAATGGAAAGGAGCTTTTGAGCTTATGAAACTTGACAAAATCGAAAAGGAAATGCAGCGTACACGGGAAAAAATCACGGAGTATCAAAACCGGCTGAAAGAGCTTGACGCGCAGAAAACCGAGATTGAAAATCTGCAAATCGTTCAGGCCGTCCGTGCCATGCGCTTGACGAAAGAGGAACTTGCGGCATTTTTGCGGGGCGACGTACAGCCCGCATCCGCTTATGCCGAACCCGCAGCCGCTTACGGCTATCAATCCAACGACGAACAGGAGGACAGCGAAGATGAAGAAGTCTAATAAAATATTCCGCACTCTTTTGGTGATGATTGCCGCCCTTATCTGCTTGGGCGGCTTTTCTGTTACCGCCTATGCAGGCGGCGGCGAGGAAACGCAGCCACCCACCGAAAGCACACCGCAACCCACCCAAACGCCCGCGCCGACCCTGCCACCCGACCCTATCCGGCTGACCCCGGACGGCAACTTGACCCTTGTTGACGACATAGACGGCGAACAGGCCGAGGATAAGCAGTTTATTACGGTTGTTACGAAGAACGGCAACTATTTTTACATCATCATTGACAGGGCGAACGACAAAGAAAATGTGTACTTCCTTAATCTTGTGGATGAAAGCGACCTGTTAGCTTTGATTGAGGACGACAAGAAGCCCTCCACGCCAGTTGTCACACCGCAACCCGACCCCAAACCCGAAAANCCCGTCGAGCCGCAGCCGGAACCCGAAAAGAAAGGCGGCGGCATGGGCGGTATTCTGGTAATCGTGTTGATACTGGCGGCGGGTGGCGGCGCGTTCTATTACTTCAAAATTCTAAAGCCGAAACAGAGTGCAAAGGGCGGCATGGATATTTCGGAGCTTGACGAACTGGACTTTGACGACGAGGAATAACGGCGGGTAACTTTAGATTTGATTATGCTCACTTGATTTTATACAGGCTAATGTAGATAAAGCATTGAATAATCTAAGACAATCATTTTTTTCACCAATTTTGCTTGTTCTTCCGTGTAAAATCCAATGTCTATTCTGCTCTGCCGGTTCAGATTGGTCAAAATGTTGCTTGTCAAAAAGTATATGGGTATATTCGTACATTGATAGCCAACACAAACTTTTTATTATGCGATTGTTTTTCTGTTCTTCACCAGAATGGAACTGGCATATTCGCATGACACGCACATCTTTAGGGTCATCACCGAAAGACGAGATATAGCCTTCAAGAACTGAAACCAAAGTAGTCAAACAAGTTGAATACATACCTTGTTTGTAAATGCTGACGCATTCATCAAAACGCTGCTGCTGTCCGGCATTACTGAATGTTTGCTTAATCTTTCTGCAAGTCGCATTTAAGATACCCTGCTTATAGAAATTCTTAAAAAAAGCATCTATTTTTTCACTATCATTTATACATTCTTTTAACTCGTTAAAGTTTTTTATATCAATGCTCAATGGGATAGTCCAACCATTTTTTGCGATTGCGATAGCCATATCAAAATATTCATCGCTTATTACATTTTGGGCTTGTGGTAATTGTTCGCTTGGCTCTCCCTCTTTGATATGGAAAGGCAGGTCTTTGTTATTAAGAAGAATATCTTGCATTCTTCTCATTCTTACTTTGTTCTGCACCGCTTTAGGCAGTTTCGCAATTTTTTTGGCTTCAATGTCTGCTGCCAATTTAGAGTAATCATTATATATTCGGTCTACTTCTGCGATTGAAATGTCAAACTGCTTTGCAGCTCTCTCAAAAGTGACGTTATCATGTTTGCTTGGACAGTAGCCGCCATCTTTTTCGTGCAGCTCATTGAAAACCTGTTCACAGTATTCAAAAACTGCTCCCTCAAGCACATTTGCCACCTAACATCACTTCCTCTACTCTTAAATTACTTAATAATTATACACCCATTCCACCCCAAAAACAACCAAAAGGAGGACAACCAATGCAACTTGTTATCGCGGAAAAACGGAGCGTCGCGCAGAGCATAGCCGCCGTTCTTGGTGCGACCGAAAGAAAGGACGGCTACTTGCAGGGCGCGGGCTACCTTGTTTCGTGGTGCGTCGGTCACTTGGTAGGGCTTGCCGCCGCAGACGCATACGACGAACGCTACCAAAAATGGCGGCAGGAGGATTTACCGATTTTGCCGCAGGAGTGGCAATACACCGTCGCCACCGACAAACAAAAACAGTTTAACATCTTGCGGGAGCTTATGCGCCGCAAAGACGTTGAAAGGATTGTATGCGCCACCGACGCGGGACGCGAGGGCGAGCTTATTTTCCGTTTTGTCTACCAAATGGCGGGCTGCAACAAACCGTTTCGCCGCCTATGGATTAGTAGCATGGAAGAAAGCGCAATCCGCGAGGGCTTCCAAAATCTCAAAGACGGCAGCGAGTACGACGGGCTATATCATTCCGCATTGTGCCGCGCAAAAGCTGATTGGCTTATCGGTATCAACGCAACCAGGCTTTTCAGCGTCCTTTATCAAAAGACGCTGAATGTCGGGCAGGTGCAGACCCCAACCCTTGCCATGATTACCGAGCGCGGCGCGAAAATATCCGGCTTCCAAAAGGAAAAATATCATCATGTGCATATCGCGGCGGGTGACCTCACGGCGAACAGCGAGAGGATCCCCGACGCGGAGGACGCGCAGCGCATACAAACGGCTTGCCACAACCGGCAGGCCGTTTGCGTTTCCGTTACGCAGGAGCAGAAAAATATCGCGCCCCAAAGCTCTTTGACTTGACGAGCTTGCAGCGCGACGCTAACCGGCTATTCGGCTACACAGCGAAGCAGACCCTTGATTTGGCGCAAACGCTCTATGAAAAGAAATTGCTTACTTACCCCCGCACAGACAGCCGCTTTTTAACGTCCGATATGGAAAAGACCGCCCCTGTTATTGTCAATCTTGCCGCCGTTTCGCTTCCATTCATCCGGGGCAAAACTCCAATAACGATTGACTATATAGGGCAAGTGATAAACGACGCGAAAGTATCCGACCATCACGCCATAATTCCCACGCTGACGCTGAAAGACTTTGATACTTCCACCTTGCCGGAAACCGAGCGCAATATCCTAAACCTTGTGTCTACCCGGCTTTTGTGTGCCGTCCATGACAAGTATATTTATGAAGCAGTTACGGCGATATTTGATTGCGAGGGTCACAGCTTTACCACCAAAGGCAAAACCGTTGTTTCGGATGGATGGAAAGTCTTTGACACGCTTTTCAAAAACGCGCTGAAGCTCAAACCCGACGACGAGGAGGACGGCGGCGAGGATGATAGAGCGTTGCCGCCCATCACCGGGGGGCAGACCTTTGAAAGCGTCGCCGCCACCGTTACCGAGCATTTCACGCAGCCGCCGAAAGCATTTACAGAAGATACCTTACTTTCTGCTATGGAACGCGCCGGAGCGGAGGAAACAAACGACGACGCGGAGCGCAAAGGGTTAGGCACACCCGCTACCCGCGCCGCAATCATTGAAAAACTGGTATCATCCGGCTTTGTGCAGCGCAAGGGCAAGCAGCTTATCCCCACCGGCGACGGCATTAACCTTATCGCGGTGCTGCCCGACGTTCTCACTTCCCCGCAGCTTACCTCAGAATGGGAAAACGCGCTGACGCTAATTGCAAAGGGCGCAGCCGACCCGGACAGCTTTATGCGGGATATTGAGAGCATGGCAAAGGGCTTATGTGTCAATTTCTATCGCGCCGAGGACGATAAAAAAGCCCTGTTCAAGCCGAAGCGTGAAGCAATCGGCACTTGCCCCCGTTGCGGTACTTCCGTTTACGAGGGCAAGAAAAACTTTTATTGCGGCAACCGGGACTGTCAATTTACCATGTGGAAAAATGACCGTTTTTTTGAGAGCAGGAAAAAGGCTTTGACAAAACCGATTGCCGCAGCACTCTTGAAAGACGGCAAGGCGAAAGTCAAGGGGCTGTATTCAGAGAAAACCGGCAAAATCTTTGACGCTACCGTCCTTTTGGCTGATACCGGGGAAAAGTACGTCAACTATCGCTTTGAGCAGAAAGGGAGCTAAAAACATACGCAGCAAGCATAGGAGAGGGGTACCCTTTCCGTAAAATCCCCCCGTTTGCCTGTCGGCGCGGCGGGGATTTTTGCTTGTTGGGAAGTATCCCAAACCCTCTATAAAGACCGAAAGGAGCGGACAAATGGCGAGTTTACGCGACGCTGTAAAAAACAGCGAATACGAATTGCGCGACGGTATCCCGTGGATAGTGTTCTGGCGCGAGGGGCGTTCATGGAATAGCGAAGCCGTCTTTTTCAGCATGGACTATCACGACGACACCATAGACCCGGACGACCTCACCCGGCTAAAAGAGATGCAGGCGAAAGACCCCGGCGCGGTTGCCCTCAACAGCTACTATTGCGGGCGTTTGGGCGAGGATATGACGATTAACGAGCTTACCCGCGGCGTTCGTTGGCATTATGAAAACGGCTTTAATCTGCTTGCCGATTACATAGCCGAATACGCACCCATGTCGCCGGAGCTTATCGAGGAGACACGGGAAAAAGCCCATGCCGCAGGGCTTCCCTTTTCTGAAAGACCATATAGGGGACAGGATGATTTTTTTAACCCCTTTGTGTACGACGGCAGCATGACCCCCGAAGATTACGAGCTTATGCAACAAAATATCGCACAGGAAAGGAGCGAAAATATGACCGATACATTATCAATTCAAATCCACAATCGGACACGTTTTGAAAATGGCGAACCCGGCGAATGGATGAAACTTCCCGCCACCGCCGAGCAGCTACAAGACACCTTGCGGCAAGTTGGCATTACCGCCGACAATCCGCAGGATTTTTTTATTAACGGCATTGAAAGCCCGATAGAAGCCGTCACCCGCCTTTCTCTTGATAACGCACAAGCGGCGGGCGTGGATGAACTGAATTACCTTGCGGCACGGCTTGAAGCACTCGACCCGGCGCAGATTAATACGCTGAACGCCGCCGCCGAGGTCATAAGCTATTGGGACGACGTTCACCACTTGACCGAGTACGCCAATAACCCGGAGTTTTTCGTGCTTATGCCCGACGTTTTCAATCATATTCAGCTTGGCGAACACTACTTACAATCTGAAATGATACAAATGCCGGATGAATGGATAGGTGCAATCAACATTGAAATGTTGGGGCAGCTTGCCGCCGCGCATGAAAAAGGACAGTTTACCGAGCATGGATATATTGTTGAGAGCGGCGACGAATGGCAGCCCGTGACGGAAATCCCACAGGAATACAAAATTATGAGCTACCCGCAGCTGGAATTGACTGCCGAGGAAGCAGCCGCCCTTGCGGGTGAACGCGACAGGGTTTTGCGGGATATTGGCGAGGAACAATTAGAACCGCCTACACCCTTTGACATTGGCGGTGAATACGACGGCGACCCGCCGATTGATTATGACGTTATCGCCACAAGGCAGCCCGCCGTCGCTACCGTGCAGCCCCCGGAGCAAGCGCAGCCGCAGCCGGTTATCCCGATTGTGCTTACCAGTGAAAAGCCCGCCGACAAGCTCAAAGAAATTACCGACCGATTAGAAAATGGCATTGCCGGTATCTTTGAGAGCGAACAGTACCAGGCATATTTGAAAACCCTGTCTAAGTTTCATAATTACAGCTTGAACAACACAATTCTAATCGCCATGCAGAAGCCGGACGCGACGCATATTGCCGGTTATACCGCATGGAAAAATGACTTTGGGCGGCAAGTGAACAAGGGCGAAAAGGGTATCAAAATCCTTGCGCCGTCGCCGTTCAAGATTAAAAAGGAAATGGATAAAATCGACCCTAACACGCAAAGGCCGGTTATCGGCGCGGACGGTAAACCAGTCACCGAAGAAAAAGAAATCACTATCCCGGCCTTTAAGGTTGTATCCGTCTTTGACGTTTCGCAGACCGAGGGCAAGGAACTACCAACTATCGGCGTTGATGTGTTGACCGGCAGCGTCGAGCGGTACAATGATTTTTTTGCCGCTCTTGAAAAAGCGTCGCCTGTTCCGATTGCCTTTGAGAATATCGAGGGCAGCGCGAACGGGTATTTTCATCTGGAAGACAAACGTATTGCCATAAAAGAGGGCATGAGCGAATTGCAAACCCTCAAAACGACAATACATGAAATCGCCCATGCGCGGCTGCACGATAAAGACACGAACAGCAAGGACGAGCAGCCCCACGCTGATAGGAATACCCGTGAAGTGGAAGCGGAAAGTATCGCCTACACCGTTTGCCAACATTACGGGCTTGATACGTCGGACTATTCCTTTGGCTATGTCGCCGGATGGAGCGGCGGCAAGGAGCTTACCGAGCTAAAGGCTTCCCTTGAAACTATCCGCAGCACCGCCGCCGAGCTTATCAAAGAGATTGACGGGCATTTTGCGGAGTTACAGCAGGATAAGGAGCAGACCGCCGCGCAGGAACAGCCCGCGCAGGAACAGGACGACAGTATATATAACCGCTTGCCCCCGGAGCAGCAGCAAGCCCTATCTGACGAAGTAAAGGCAACGCTGCAATTTTTTGTGGACAATGACTTGAAAGACCACGGCGAACTTACAGACGGCACCCTTGAAGCTATCGCGGTACAGGGTTATGAATACCGCGACGGGCAGCTTGAAAAGTTGACCGTGCAACAATCGACCGCCGAACCGCAACCCGGTTATGAGGAATGGAGCGAACCCGCCACCGTCGAGAACGCGCCGGAAAATCCGGGTGTACCATCCGACGATATAAACGCATATTTGCCGGAGCAACAGGACGCGCCACCCGAACAGCCCACCGCAGCCGAGCCGGAAACGGCGGTCAAGTATTATTCTATCAATGAAACGACGGCGCGTCGGGCAAAGGAAATGAACAGCTTTTATGATTACAGACCCGGCAGCGCAACAGCCGAATACCGGCAATCGGTTGATGAAGCCGCCCAAATCGCGGCACGGCAAAAGGCGCGTGTTGACCCCATGTACCACGAGAAAATAGACAGTCTGCTTGACACCTACGCCCGAAAGTTAGCCGAAAACATGAATAACAGTAATGCCATTGATACCCGTGTACCGTCCGTTATGATTGCAGGCCCCGCCAATTTCCCCACTCGGAAGAAAGAAAAGCAGAACGCCGCCCGCGATACCAACATGAGCGAATGGCGGAATATACAGGGCTTGCTTGATAAAATCCGCAGTACCGGGATGGGCGGTATCAGCGCGGACGACCCGAACGCCGTTAGCAAGTTGGAAAGCAAACTTGCGGGGCTTGAAAAGTCGCAGGAAACCATGAAAACGGCAAATGTCTACTATCGCAAGCACAAAACCCTTGACGGTTGCCCCGTCCTGTCGCCGGAACTAATACAAAAGCTAACGGCTGATATGGCTAATAGATGGTATGGCAGAGCGGCAAGACAGCCTTTTGAACCGTACTCACTCCAAAACAACAATGCAGAAATAAACAGGTTGAAAGACCGCATTGAGGGCTTGAAAAAGCGTGAGGTTATCAATTATGCCGGTTGGGATTTTATCGGTGGCAAGGTGGAAGCAAATAAGCAGGATAACCGCTTGCAAATCTTTTTTAACGGCAAGCCGGACGAAAGCACCCGCGCAGAACTCAAAAGCAACGGTTTTAAGTGGGCGCCGAGTGTCGGGGCGTGGCAACGGCAGCTTAACAACAACGCTTTTTTTGCCTGTAATTACATCAAAAACATACAGCCGCTTACCGGGGAAAAGCCCACCGATTTACAGCGAAAGGCGCGGGCAGAAGCAGCACAACCACCTATGCAGCAAGAACGAGCGGAGCCGCAGCAGGATACTTATTGCATTTATCAGCTAAAGCAGGGTGACGAAACGCGGGATTACCGCTTTGAGCCGCTTGACCGGCTGCAAAACCGGGGGCTTGCCGTCGAGCCGAAAAACTATGAGCTTGTCTATACCGCACCGATAGGAGCGGACACCGGCAGCTTGGAGCGGATATTTGAAAAGTTTAATATCGACCACCCGGAGGACTTCATGGGTCATTCCCTTTCCGTTTCCGATATTGTGACCCTAAACCGCGACGGCAGCGAAACCGCCCATTATGTTGATAGCTTTGGATTTAAGGAAGTGCCGGAGTTTTTACAGCCTGCAAAAGACTTTGACTTGTACGCCGCCACTGACCGCTTACAAAAAATCCATGACAGCGTAATGCAAGCCGACCCTAATAAAATTATGGGTGAAGCCGCCTACCGCATGGGAATAAAGCGGCTTGAAAAGCCGCAAGGCGAAATACCAGAAACACAGCCCGCGTTAAAAACGCTTGTGGAACACGCGGCGGGCAGCACGGATTTAGTCATGCTAAAAGAGCGCATGGCTTCCACCATGCAGCAGATTAACCCCATTCAGACCGCCGAAATGTCCGAGGAACAGAATTACAATATGATTGACGGTATCCCAAATAACCGCCCAACCGCTGACGAACTGGAAAAGCGGGCAAAGGCCGGGGAGCGCATTAACCTGTCCGACCTTGCGGCGGCGATTAAGGCCGATAAAGCCGCCGAGCGTGACGACGGCGACAAAAAGCCGTCTATCCGTGAGCAACTTAAAAGTGGCAGGGAGCAGACCGCACATAGCAAGACCGCGCCGGATAAGTCTAAAACCAATAATAACAATTTGGAGGTATGAGCATGAACAGATTTACCGTTGAAGAAATAAACCTTATCAGCATTTATAGCACGGGGACGCGGGCGGCGGTCATTGAGGAAATGACCGCCGCGCTTCTTTTTATGGAAAGCGATATGCGTGAGCTGGCCGGACAAACGCTTGAAAAGTTGAGAGCTTTGACTGACGACAAGTTTTCACAGCTTGCCATTGACCCCGCCGACGAGCAGGACGGGTAACGCCATGCCGCGACTTTCCAAAAAAGCTAAAATCGAATGGAGCTTGTTTATTGGCGCGAACGGGCGGCGGCAGTATAATACCCTTTGTCGGAAATGCTGTCACGACTGCAAGCAGTCTTTCCGCGTTATAATTGTCGAGTGTCCGAAGTACACAAGCAAGCGAAAATCTGTATAGAAAAGGTGCGTTTTTCAATGAAAATGCCGCCTGTACGGGCTTCCCCGCAAGGCGGCAATATCTTTCCCCTACTGGGCGGGGCGTAGATGTTTTGTAGTGTTTGGGTGCGTATATCCTACTAAAAAGCAGGGGCGCGACGGCTGTAACGGCTGTCGCGCCCCTGTCTTTTTTATGTTATTATCCTAAACGCCTGTACCATTTCGCTCACAGACTTAAAACGCGCTGACTTATCAGCACTTATTCCTTTAGTCACAAAACCTTTTAGTTTGGGATTGGTAATGCCATCAGTATTTGTTTTTCCTGTCATAACATAATATACAACTCTTGTTAACGCAAAGGTTTCATGTAAAATATGATATGTATCAAAACCATCAACTAAAAGCGCAGGGTCATTAAAATAGCCCTTGAACTCGGTATTAGCTGTTGTAAGTGAGCTATCCGGAACCTTAACCAGACCAAAATCAGCAATTTTGACAACAAGTGTATCATGATATTCTTTAAGCAGAATATTTTTAGGGCTTATATCTCGGTGAAGCCTGTCCTTAGAATGAATATACTCAAAAGCTCTCAATATCTGATTTACAATTCCTTTCCGTGTGCCTACTGTCAACGTAGTATTATTCTTTTGTATAAAGCTATCAAGAGTATAATCCATATATTCCATATAATATTCGTTTCTTGCTTCATCATAACGGAATACTTCTAAAATATATGGTGAAGAAAACTCTTTCATTTCGTCAAACTCGCGCTTAAACCTTTCAAGCTCTTTTGGGTTTAAATCTTTTTTTGCGCGCTTTATTACGAAATACCTATCATAAAATGTATCTCTGTACTTAAACACATTTGCATAGGAGCCTACGCCAATTTGCTTTAATGAGAATGACGATACTGTTTGAGGGTTTTCTATTGTTATCGTACTATTTGGTACAAAAATAGGGATTGTGTAATACAGGTCTATCCGTTCCATGTTCGGAGGTAATGCGCTGCCCCCGCTATTACTTAAAAAATCGCGGCACTTTTTTATAAGCTCATAATAATATTCGTTAATTTCAAAAGCAGATTTATCATTCTTTAACGCATTATAAAGTCCTAATGTTATTTCAATGGTCTTTATCAATTTGCGGCTTGGGTCTGCCCAAAAATGATTTCCATTTTCATTTGTTGGTAGGCGCTCGTTCATTGTCCTAAATAATGAAATGAAGTGATAATGAAGTGTTGATAGTATCTCACGCAATTTAGGGTCTGATATTCCAATATACAGGTCTGAAAACTCGGCGTTTATTGTACTGTTGGAAAGTAACTCTCTATATTGAGCCTCTATATAATTTCCGATATTCACTATCTCACCCCATGTCATACATCTAAACAATAATTGTACTAAACAAATTATATATCGTTAATTTAATACTAAAAAACAAGGGACGCAACGGCTGTAATGACTGTCGCGCCCCCGTTCTTTTTTGTCCACTATTCGTATGTATCCGCTACCATTTGGGAAACGACTTCCCGCGCCATGCGGTTGCTCTCGCTATTGTAGGTTATCAGTCGGTAGACTGTTAAAATGAGATACCAGGCGGCGACAAGGAGCCGCCAAACAATGATAACCCCGCCTATCAGACCGCCAATGATGAAGTTTAACGCCCATATACCGATTGAGCCGCTAAGGTCATATCCGCGTGGTATATCATCCACACCCGCAAACGCCAAATACCGAACGGGATACCGCAGACAATCCAAACCTTGAAATAATCGGTTACGCCGTCTTTGGTAAAAACATTCTTGAACATGGCGAATAAAAACCATGCGAGAAAGACCGGCAAGATAACCTTTGTAAAAAAGTCTTTTACTATATCCTTGCGTGTCATTTGACTTCACCCCCTGCAAACAGGACAACAGTTATATAATATGGCATATACCGTATAGCTTGATTATATCGGACGCAAGAACAAAAATCAATTAGGTGCGGCGAAAAATTACCTTATATCTCAATTTCCGTTGTCCGGGCTTTATCTGGGTCATGTTTCAAAATGCTGTCTACATTATTTTTGATAACATCATATTCTTTTACTTGTTTTTTCAGCTTGCCATATTCCGCGTAAAGGGCTTCTTTCTCTTTGTTGAGCCGTGCATACTCCGCTTGGAGCGTTGCCACGTTAGGGAGCTTGCCGCCCCCGGCCTGTACCGCTCTTAACGCTTTGGCGGCGGCTTCATGGAGTATCAACGCGCTTTCGTTGGCGGCGCGGTATCCGGCTTTGTTGCTTGCCGCCCGGTATCCGTCATAGGCGGGCTTTGTCTGCTGATAGGTAGTAGTATTCTTTATCAGCAATGCCATTTCAGACAAACGCTTTTCAACGTCTTTCAGCGTCGCCCCGGCCTGTTCGCTTGCGGCGGCAACTTCATCCACTTTCGCCCGTAAATCTGCGTATTGTAGAATATCGTTTTCAGTGAGGAAATTGACCGTCTTTACCGCCTGTTTCAGATTTTGGATTTTCGCCCATTGTTCATAACCCCGGCTTTGCGCCGCCTTGATACTGTTTTCAATATCAATAATAAGGCTTACCTTTTTATCGTCGCGTTTTGGTGCAGAAACAGTACGCTTTTTGCCCTGTATGCGCTCGGTAATGCGTTCGGCGGTGTAGTTATCGCCCAATGTCTTTGAGCGCGTGAAACGCTCTTGCCCCGGTGCGCGGAATGAAATGTATTTGCCCTGTTTGACTTCATATCCCGCCGCTTGCATGAGCTTTACAAAATCCTCAAAATCCTTTGCTTGCGGGATAGTAGTATCAATGGCAATTTTCAGCTTGGTTTTGAAGCTGCCGCCCGCTTTGTCGGCGGTGTACTCGGCGTAGCTCCTGCCTTGCTCTTTCGCCGGACGGGTGACGCGCTGACCGTCCTTGTCGGTGTACTCTATTTCCTTTCCGGGCTTCACGATAGATAAGCCATATTCTTTGCATATTCTGTCGCTTGTGTTGCGGATTTCATAATATCTCTTTTTGTTGGAATTGTACTTATGGTAATCGGTGAAATTAACCGCGCAAAAAATCAGATGATTATGCACATGGCCTTTGTCTATGTGCGTCGTCAAGACGTATTCATATTGCCCCTTTAACATCTC
>JGI994J12354_10004475_pt1 | contig 12541 bp, 14 predicted proteins | sample IntmicLarv3ML3BL_FD_12354 | JGI IMG/M metagenome (IMG submission 12354)
GTTGTGACAGCCTCTGCCCACGCCGCTTCTATGGGCGGCAGCCAGATTTGGCTTGAGGAGGGCGAGCAGATGACAGTTTCCGAGATGATAAAATGCGCTGCCGTTGTCTCCGCAAACGACTGCTGCGTTGCCCTTGCCGAGCACATCGCCGGGAGCGAGGAGGCATTTGTCGCGCGCATGAACGCACGCGCTCTTGAGCTTGGCATGAATAACACCAATTTTACAAACAGCACAGGATTAATAGAGGGCGACGACCACTACACCTGCGCTTACGACACTGCCATTATGAGCCGCGAGCTGCTGCGCCATGATATGATCAAGGAATTTACCACCATATGGATGGACACCGCGCGCGATGGTCAGTTTCAGCTTTCAAACACCAACCGGCTCATTTACCATTTCGACGGCGCAACAGGACTTAAAACCGGCTTCACATCAAAGGCAATGTACTGCCTTGCCGCAAGCGCCGAGCGCGACGGCGTCGAATATATCGCCGTAATTTTCAAAGCCCCCACCTCAAACGACAGGTTTGAGAGCGCCAAAACGCTCTTAAATTTCGCCTTTGCAAATTATGAGCTGATGCCGCTTGCGCCGCCGCAGGCGATAGCTCCCGTTTTGGTTTCGCTCGGCGAGTTTAGCAGCGTTCAGCCTGTTTTAATCGAGGACACAGGCGTTTTGGTAAAAAAACACGACACAGATAAGCTTCGCTATGTCATAGACCTTCCCGAAGCCGTTCCTGCGCCGGTGGAGGTGGGGCAAACGCTTGGAGCGATAAATATTTATAACGGCGAGGAGCTAATCGCAAGCGCTCCGCTTGTCGCAGACGGTGCGGTTTCAAAGCGCTCGCTCGGGCAGGTCTTTCTCTCGCTTTTAAAAACGCTCTATTCCGGCTCCGAAGCTTAAAGCTTTTTTCATAGTATTGTTTTTTTTTCAAATTCGTTATACAATACTAAATATATCTCGGCAAAAGTTGGCACATGCTCTCATGAAAAAAGCGATTATCGGCTCGGCTCTATTAATTGTTAGGAGCAATCGGCTTTGAGTCACAGCAAATCATTGACACAATTTTCACTTCCAGCGGCGTTATCTTAGGCACCGACTTCAAAGACGGCAGCTTCAATTTGCTATATTCAGTAGCATACGGCTCTTCTTCATCAGCATTATATTAATGTGCGTCGGCACTTAAACATAAAGATAACTAGCTCAGCACAATTCACCAGCTCGCGGCAAATTACGAAAGGCAAGGAGATGGATTATGATTACCGTTGATTTATCGGGCGCTCACAGCTTTTTCAAGGAACCGGGACCTGACTATGCCGCAGCAGCCGAGGCGCACCGTGCGCTCTCTGCCCAAACCGGCGCCGGGGCTGAGCTTACGGGCTGGCTCTCCCTTCCCTCGCGCATGGTCGGTCGCGAAACAAAATCCATTTTAAGCACCGTGCAAAAAATAAAGCGGCTTGGAAACATCCTTGTGGTTGTTGGCATCGGCGGCTCTTATCTCGGCGCGCGCGCCGCCATTGAGCTTCTCAAAACGCCAAGCCACAACGCAATCTCCGGCGCCTGCGAAATTTATTTTCTCGGAAACAGCCTCTCTCCGGACGCGATAAACGAGCTTGTCTCCGTCATCGGCGACCGTGATTTTTGCGTGAATGTCATCTCAAAATCCGGCGCAACGCTGGAGCCCGCGCTTGGCTATCGCGTTGCCAAAGCGCTTTTGGAGCGCAAATATGGCAGAACCACCGCAAAAAAACATATTTTCATCACAACAGACGGCGAGCGCGGCGTCCTGCGCGACATCGCAAACGCCGAGGGCTATGAAACCTTTATAATCCCCGATGATGTTGGCGGGCGTTTTTCTGCCCTGTCGCCCGTCGGTCTGCTCCCCATGGCAGCCGCCGGAATTGACATTGACGCCGTCATAGCCGGCGCAAACGACGCCTTCACGCAGCTTGACCTTCGCTCGCCCGATAACCCTGCGTGGCAGTATGCCGGCGCGCGCCAGCATCTTTATCGCCAGGGCAAAAGCATTGAGGTTCTCGCCTGCTACGAGCCGTCCTTTCGCTTTATGGCAGAGTGGTGGAAGCAGCTTTTTGGCGAGAGCGAGGGCAAGGGCGGCATCGGCATCTTCCCGGCAAGCGCTGAATACAGCGCCGATTTGCACTCCATGGGTCAATACTTGCAGGACGGACCGCGAACGCTCATGGAAACGGTCGTCTCGTTCAAGCACAGCCGCTCCAAGGCTTCGGTCCCCTTTGAAATGGGCGACCCCGATTCGCTCAACTATCTTGCCGGGCGCGATTTTTCCAGCATTTTAGCCATCGCGAAAGACGCCGTTCGCGCCGCGCACATCGCCGGCGGCGTGCCATGCATCGAAATTTCCGCCGAAAGGCGCGACGAGGCAGCCCTTGGCGAGCTAATTGCGTTTTTTGAAATTTCCTGCGCGCTTTCCGCTTATATGTCGGGCGTGAACCCGTTTGACCAGCCGGGCGTGGAGGCTTATAAAACCAATATGATGAAAATGTTAAAGCAGGAATAGAATTTTTTGATTTTAGTGATTGTTAAATTTATAAACTTGTGTTATCATTTCCTTAACAGACATGTGAAAAGATTTTTTCGCATGTACCGCAGCCCTAATTTCGTTCATTTGCCTGTCACAATTTTCAAAAACATTTTATTTAAGGAGCGTGGTTTCTTTGGTTAAAATCGTTATGGGACTCAAAGGTTCCGGAAAAACCAAAACCCTAGTCGATCTCGTTAAAAAAGCACTTGACGAGGATCACGGAAATGTAGTGTGCATCGAAAAAGACAAAAACCTCACCTACGACATTCCCTACACCGCCCGTCTCATCGGCACCAGCGAATATGGCATCTCAACAAACGAGCTTTTGCGTGGCTTCATCTCTGGACTTCACGCCGGAAATTATGACATCACCCACGTTTTTATAGATAACCTTGGCAAAATCTTAAACGACACGTCTGACGAATCGCTCGTCAGCTTCCTCACATGGCTTGACAATTTCAGCAACCGTGAAAAAGTCAACTTCCTCGTCTGCCTAACCGCCGACCCCGAATCCGCAAGCGAGGACCTCAAAAAATTCATCAGACCCGTTAACGCAATGTAAAAACTGCCCCTGCACACCAAAATGTGCAGGGGCTTTGTTACCTAATAGTTCAGGAGAAATTCATATGAAAAGCTTCTTTATATGCCACACAATACAAAAGCTGTCAAGCCCCAATAACGGCTACACCAAAGAATTCAATCTTATCATCTGGAACAACAGAGAGCCGGTTTTTGATATCCGAACATGGAACGCAGAGCACACCGAATATGGAAGCGGCACAACGCTAACGGTTAAGCAGCTTATAGAGCTCAAGCAGCTACTGGATAAAGTAAGCATTAACGACATTTCCAGCATGAATCTCGGCGACAGATATGATGAAGGCTCCCAATAAAAAACCCTGCACATCTCGGTGTGCAGGGTTTTTGTTGCTTTATAGCGGTCTTTGGTGTATGCTGTCTAATAAACTTAGAGTTTAAGGAGATGAGCTTTATGAAAAAATGGTATGATGAAGAATATGAGTTTGAGATTGAGGTTACAGGCTTTCTTCATGGCGACCGCACAGAGCGCTATTGCCGAAACGGTGAGGAAATCGGAGATAAATATACCTGCGCCTATGGCTGCCCTGTAAATGCACTGGGAGAGGGCATTTGCTCCAAAGCAATGATGACCCTGTTCCCGATTATGGAGGCTGTCCGAAGCGGCGGAGATTTAGAAAACCTCGGCGGCAGCAGCAAATATAGCAAGGATATCGTCTGCCCGGATGGTTGTGTTGCATTTAGGCTAACAGCCAAAAATCTCGGAAATGAAAATTTTTATAAAGGCAAGTTTTTTGACTAAGCCTACATCTGAGCCGAAATCACAAGCTCAAGCCCCCTCCATTAGTCAAAGATGTAGTTGCCACATCAAGCAACGCCGGAGCAGCCAAAAAGCTGCTCCGGTTTATATTTCCTTATACATCGCCGCGGCAGAGTCCTTGGTTGCAAATTCGTTTATCTCCGTCACCTCAACCTTTAAGGTGCGCATGCCGAAGGTGATTTCGATAACATCGCCGATTTTCACCTGATAGCTCGCTTTAACGGGCTTTCCGTTTATGGCTATCCGCTCGCCGCCACAGGCGTCGCTGGCAACGGTTCTGCGCTTTATAAGGCGCGAAACTTTAAGGTATTTGTCAATTCTCATACATTCTCCTATATTATCTCGCAAGCTGGAAAATTAAAGCGGCACAAGCATCAACGCTTGTGCCGCATAAAAATGCTTTCTTATTTTGCAACCGCATCTTTCAGAGCCTTGCCTGCCTTGAAGGTGGGCACGCGAGTTGCGGGAATCTGAATCTCTTCCTTGGTCTTGGGGTTGCGACCCATGCGAGCTGCACGCTCCTTGACATCAAACATGCCAAAGCCGACAAGCTGAACCTTGTCACCAGCTTCGAGAGAAGCTTCGATTGCTTCGAAAACTGCGGTTATTGCCTTTTCACTGTCCTTCTTTGAAAAGCCGGTCTTCTCGGCAACATCGGAAACAAGCTGTGATTTATTCATTATTAATCCTCCTAATGTATTACGGCGCAAAAGCCGAATGATGGATAAAAACCCGGCAAAATATGCCGAACCTTTACACATGTTGAAAGATTAACAAAAAACGCCCTAAATGTCAAGAGAAATTTGAATTTCTTTGCCCTCAAGCTCCATTCTGGCTCTTTGATACAGCTTTTCAAGCTCTTCAAGGGTCATATTTTCCAGTTTATCCCCTTTTTCAAGGGCGCAACGCTCTACAAACTCAAACCTTCTTGCATATTTTCCGCAGGCTCCATTAAGCGCAGCCTCGGGGTCCAGCTTCAAAAATCGCGCGACATTGGCGGCGGAGAACAAAATGTCGCCAAGCTCCTCCTCCATGTTTTCGCGGCTGCCCTGAGCAATGCCTTCGCAAAGCTCGTCCGTTTCCTCGCGAAGCTTCGCTATCGCGCTGCCAACATCGGGAAAGTCGAAGCCCACCCTGGCTGTCTTTTCCTGAATTTTTTCAGCTCGCCAAAGCGCGGGAAGCGCGCCGCACACCGCCGCAAGCGACGAGGACACCGTTTTTTGAGCTTTCTCGACGCGCTTTGCCGCATCCCAGGAGTCCAAAGCTTCATCAGCGTTTCCGGCGGCTGCACCGCCGAAAACATGCGGATGGCGAAAGATGAGCTTTTTGCAGGAAGCATCGGCAACATCGTCAAGCGAGAAAACGCCGCGCTCCTCCTCCATCTGCGAGTGGAGCAAAACCTGCATCAAAACATCGCCAAGCTCCTCCTTCAGATGCTCTGCATCGCCGGTGTCGATGGCTTCTGCCGCCTCATAAGCTTCTTCCAAAAGGTTTTTTCTAATAGACTCATGGGTTTGCTCCCTGTCCCATGGGCAGCCCTCCGGCGTGCGCAAAAGGCGAATTATTTCACGATAGTCGTTTATGTCGTACCGGTCTTTTTTTTCAAATTCTATCATTTTTTTCATTCTCCCCGGCTATCTTGCGCAATTTCCTGCACACGCAAAAGCCTTCCGAGCTTTTCGCCCTTGGGGATAAGGCGCATATCGTCCATCGTGATAGCGCGAGTTTTTACAATTGCAAAAAGATAGACCAAAACTGCCACCACAATCGAAACAAGCATAGCCGCTACCATTGCGATATAGTTTTCTACAAAGCTAACAGCTTGCTCTTTGAACATAAATTTCATAACAGCCCCAGCGAGCGAGCGCAAAGCCCCCGAAAGAGCGCTTGATGAAGCCAGCAGCATAACTCCCTTATAGCTCACCCAGGCAGCAAGCCCCATTGCGGCGCTGCTCAAAACCGGAAGCCACAAAACGCTTTTGATTCGGGGCTTTATCTCCATGTTTCTGTACATGAAAATATAGTTCATTCCACACATCACAATGTAGCACACAAGTGTTCCAACGGGCGCGCCATAAATGTTGACCTCGGGAATTGACACAAGAAACCAGCTTACTGTGATTTTGACAATACCGCCGGCAATCATTGAATACACCGGATATCTCTCAAGCCCGTTTGCCTGCAAAACCGCATTCATAACAAGCGCAAAGCAAACAAAAAACGAAGAAGGTCCGAGAAGTCCCAGCAAAATCGTGCCCGATTCGTTGCTGGCAGGATAAAGAACATTTATTATCGGGTCGCACAAAACCATAAGCCCAACACCCATCGGAAGCGCCAAAACAGCCGAAATTCTCATGGACGACTCGGAAATTTCCGACGACTCGCGCTTGTTTCGGCTCGCGATAGCAGCGACAATTGCGGGAACAATGGCAATTGTAATCGGTGTGATTATCGACGCCGGAAGATTAAAAAGCGCCTGCGCCTTGCCGTAAATTCCATAAAGAATGTTTGCCTCCTCATAGGTGTAGCCCAAGGCATGCTGAAGCCGGTTCATAACAAGCTTTGTGTCCACAAGACTTATGATGGCGAGAATTGACGAGCCAAGGGTTATCGGGATGCCAATTTTTAACAGGTCCTTTAATATCCTACCGCTTTTCTCCGGCACATCGGGGCTTGCTGCCGTTTTTCTGCGATAATGGCGGCGGACATAATAAAAAAGGTATAAAAGCGCAGCAAAGCCGCCTGCCGTTGTGCCAAAAATCGCACCGGCAGACGCGGTTTCAAGATTTTTCCCAGCAGAGATGATGGCAACTGCAAGCGCAAGCCCGACCACAACCTTAATAACAACCTCAACAATTTGCGAGATTGCCGTGGGCTTCATGTTTTCATGCCCCTGCGCAAAGCCCCTGTAAGCGGCGACGACGCAAACAATCAAAACCGCCGGAGAAAGCGCCCAGATGCTCTGCGCCGCGCCCGGACTTTCTATAAGCGCCGCAAGCTCGTTTGGAAACCAAAACATCAAAAGCGATAAAAATGTGCCCAAAAGCGTGAACACCATAAGCGACACGTTGAAGGTTCGCCGAACCTGCATCTCTCGCCCGAGCGTGTGCGACTGGCTTATCATGCGCGAGAGCGCAACGGGAAGCCCTGCCGTTGCAATTGTCAGAAACAGGTTATAAATTTGGTATGCGGCGTTAAAATAGCCAAAGCCGTCGTCGCCGAGGATGTTTCCGAGCGGAACCTTGTAAATGGCGCCAAAGAATTTGATTAACACTGTGCCAGCCGCGAGAATTGCCGCGCCGTGCAGATAGTTTTGCTTTTTATTTTCAGACAAGGGTCTACCTCCAAAAAACTTTCGTGATGTCACATTATATGCTCGTCTTATTCAAAAAATAAGCTGATTGCAGCCTGCTTGTAAACTGTTTAATTTTACACCAATTAGCTCCATAAAGCAAGCATTCGGGGAAAAAGCCCAAAAACCGGCACAATTTTTTTGCGCCAAAAAGCCATGCGGATTTTTTTATACCGCATGGCTTTTGCTCATTCTATCAAAAAGGCTTCGGATTTGAAGCCCGAATAATAGCGCCCCTCCCGGGCTGTAAAGCGCAAAACGCAATAGTCCGGGTCGGTAACGCCCTTGAGATAATATCTCGTGTCGCCAAAGCGCCAGATTGTTTTTTTGATTTCCGCATCCTCCAAAACCTCCATAGTGCCCTTTAGCATGACGCCACGAAAAAATCTTCTGTCGCAAAAATATAGGCATGCCTTCGGATTTTCGCGATATTGCCCAACGCGCATGGATGAGGTGTTTGTCGAGAAATAAATTTCCCTTATCCCCTCTCTTTTTCGTGGCGGCAGCATTGCCTTGGTGTTCGGAAAGCCGTCGCCGTCAACCGAGCTTATAAAGGCGACCTTTTGCGCGTCAATCAAAGCGCCTATGGTTTTTTCTATGTCTCTTGGCATTTTATAGCACTCCTTTAAAAATCACTAATAAATCATTTTACCTTTAGCGCGCGCATTCCGTTTAGTATGGTAATTATGCAAACGCCAACATCGGCAAAAACAGCCTCCCACAAAGTTCCGACGCCAAGCGCGGCAAGAGTCATCACAAGCGCCTTAACGCCCAGAGAAAACGCAACATTTTGAATTACAATCGCTCTTGTGCGTCGCGAAATTTTTATAGCCTTCGCGATTTTTGCCGGGCTGTCATCCATCAGCACAATGTCCGCTGCCTCGATTGCCGCATCCGAGCCTAAAACGCCCATAGCTATGCCGATGTCAGCACGCGAGAGAACCGGCGCGTCGTTTATTCCGTCGCCGACGAAAACGAGCCGTCCCTTTTTGCTCTTTTCCGCCAGCAGCCGCTCTGTTTCACAAATCTTGTCCGCAGGCAAAAGCTCGGCTACAACCTCGTCTATGCCAAGACTTTGCGCAACGGCAGCTCCCACCGCCTCGCGGTCGCCGGTCAGCATAACTGTTTTTTTAACTCCAAGCTCTCTAAGCTCGGCTATAGCTGCGGCAGCATCCTCCTTCACAGCATCGGAAGCTATGATATATCCCAGATAAACGCCATCTTCCGCAACATGAACAGCCGTGCCCTCAAAGCCCACCTCTTCGCAGGAAATTCCGGCGCTTTCCATAAGCCGCGCGTTTCCTGCCAGCACGGTTTTTCCCGAAACGCTCGCGCGAACGCCGTGCCCTGCAAGCTCCTCCACCTCGCAAACTCGCTCCTTGTCAAGCGGCACCTCGCAGGCGGCGCGGATGGAGAGCGAAATTGGGTGGTTTGAATAAATCTCGGCATGCGCTGCCGTTTCAAGCAGATATGAGGGCGAAACACCCTGCGGCACAATTTGGCAAACCTCAAACATGCCCTTTGTCAGCGTTCCCGTCTTGTCAAAAACCACAACCTCACAGCCTGTGATTGCCTCCATATAATTTGAGCCTTTTACGAGTATGCCCTGCTTTGAAGCGCCGCCAATGCCGCTGAAATATGTCAGCGGAACGGAAATGACAAGCGCACAGGGACACGAAACAACAAGGAACATGAGCGCCGTGTAAATCCACCTGCTGAAATCCCCAAAGATAAGCGGCGGAACAATCGCAAGGGCTGCCGCCGTGATTACGACAATGGGGGTGTAGTATCTCGCAAATTTTGTTATAAAAGCTTCGCTTTTAGATTTACTCATCGCCGAATTTTCGACAAGCTCTAAAATTTTAGAAACCGTTGATTCGCCATAAATTTTCGTAACCTCAATCCTTAAAACCGCGTTTATATTAATGCAGCCGGAGATTACGCGCTCGCCCGGACAAGCCTCCTTCGGCACAGACTCGCCGGTCAGCGCCTTTGTGTCAAGGCTTGACGCGCCCTCCACGACAATTCCGTCAAGCGGAATTCTCTCGCCGGGCTTCACGAGGATAATTTCACCAACGGCTACCTCCTCCGGCAGGCATGTGAAAAGCTTGCCGCCGCGCTCCACATTTGCGCTCTCCGGCCGGATATCCATGAGTGCGGCTATGGATTTTCGGCTTTTGCCAACCGCGATATGCTCAAAAAGCGCACCAATTTGGTAGAGCAGCATGACAAAAACCGCCTCGGGATATTCCCCGATGCAAAATGCACCAACGGTTGCGATGCTCATCAAAAAATCCTCGCCAAACACCTGACCTTTGAAAATGCCAAAAAGCGCAGCCTTCAAAACACCGGCGCCGACAATGAGATAAGGCACAAGATAAACCAAAAGCTTCAGAGCGCCCGTCACAGGCGCTGCTGCCGCAGCAATAAAAAACGCCACCGTAAGCGTAATTTTCAAAAGCTCTCGTCTATACGGCGCGAGAGTGCCTATAAAACCACTTCGCATCCCGATTCCACCTTTTTAACAATTTTCTGAACCGCCTGCATAATTTCGCCGTGGTTCTCCTCCCCTGTTTCTATGATGAGCTTTTGAGCGAAGAAGCTCACTGTCGCGTCCACAACTCCGTCAAGCTTTTTTATGCCGTGCTCCATCTTCGCGGCGCAGTTTGCGCAGTCTAAATTGTTCATTTTATATGTTTTTTTCATTTTTTTATCTTCCTTTCATATAACCGATATTTTTTATTTTTTTCACTCGTCCAAATGCTGCATTGCCATACCGATTATTGTATGCACATGGTCATCGTCCAGCGCATAAACGGTCATTTTTCCGCTTCTGCGGCTTTTGACAAGTCTTGCCATCTTCAGCACCTTCAGTTGATAGCTGATGGCGGGCTGGGTCATTTTAAGAACCTCTGCAATGTCGCAAACGCACATTTCGCCTTGCTTTAGGACATACAAAACCTTTATGCGCGTGGAGTCGCCAAAAACCTTGAACAACTCGGCAAGGTCATACATCGTATCCTCCTCCGGCATTTGCTCGCACACACTTTTTATGATTTCAGGGTGCGGATGGTCCTTGTCGCAGCAGGTTTCCGAAGCCTTTTGGTTCATTTTCCGTCCTCCTTTGTATAAATAATTAAACATCTGTTTATACGTTTATATCATATGTGCGCATTTTTGTCAATATGCGAAGAAATTTTTTTAAGCCCTGCCGGTTCCTTCGCGCTAAGTATTTACAATGGCAGAAATTTTGTTTATAATGTATTAATTAAACTGTTTGTAAAGGAACTTGACTAAAATGATTGAATTTGATGAATATAAGGTAAGCCTAAACGCTCTGAAGCCCACATTGAAGGAGCTTGGTCTTGCCCTAAAGCTGGATGAGGCAAACGCCGAAATTGCAGAGCTAATCGCACAGTCGGAGCAGGACGGCTTTTGGAGCGATGTTCAAAACGCGCAAAAAAATCAGCAGCACATCAAGCAGCTTCAAAACAAAACCGCAACCTTCCAAAAGCTCGAATCCGCCTGGGACGACCTTTTCACAATTTGCGAAATGGCAATCGAAGAGGGGGACGCAGACCTTTTGCCAGAACTTGAAGCCGGGTTTGACGAACTTCAAAAAAACCTTGAAACAACCCGTCTTCAAACGCTTCTCTCCGGCGAATATGACGCGAACAACGCCATCATGACCTTTCACGCCGGAGCCGGCGGAACCGAGGCGCAGGACTGGGCGCAGATGCTCTACCGCATGCACACGCGCTGGGCAGAGCGCCACGGCTACACCTACAAGCTTCTCGACTGGCTCGACGGCGAAGAAGCAGGACTTAAAAGCGCGACAATTCAGATAAACGGCGAGAACGCCTACGGCTATCTGAAAAGCGAAAATGGCATCCACCGCCTTGTGCGCGTTTCCCCCTTCGACTCCGCAGGGCGCCGCCACACAAGCTTTTCCGCCGTTGAGGTCATGCCGGAGATAACCGACACCTCCGCCATCGAGCTTCGCGATGACGACATCAAGATGGATGTTTTCCGCTCGTCCGGCGCGGGCGGACAGAAGGTCAACAAAACTTCCTCTGCCGTTCGGCTTACACACCTTCCAACCGGCATCGTCGTTTCAAGCCAGGTGGAGAGAAGCCATTTTCAAAACCTGGACAACTGCAAAAACATGCTCCGCGCAAAGCTTGCCGAAATCAAGGAGCGCCAACACCTTGAGCGCATTGAGGACATCAAGGGAGTTCAGTTGAAAATTGAATGGGGAAGTCAAATTCGCTCCTATGTTTTTATGCCCTATACCCTTGCCAAGGACCACCGCACAAATTTTGAAAACGGCAACATAAACGCCGTTATGGACGGCGACATTGACGGATTTATAAATGCATATCTGTCCATGAACGCAAAAAATAGAAGCTCGCGCAGCTTAGAGAGAAAATAAAAAAATATGAGCAATATATTAAAAAGAAAAGTTCTTCCAATCGTGCTTATGGCAGCAATTGTTTTATGCAGCCTTCTCGGCGGCTCTCTGTTTGCCGAAAAAGCGCCGGAGACTGAAAACACAGTTGTCACACCGCCGCCCCTTGCCACGCCGCAGGCGCAGCAGCCGCCGGAGCCAGAGTTAACACCAGCCGGAGTGTCCTTTGCTCCAGAAACTTTCATAATTTCAATGGTTGGCGACTGCACAATCGCAACCGTTCCCGGATATCACGACTCGCCCTATGCTTATGAAGCCATTGTCGGGGATGATTATGCCTATCCGTTTGCAAAAACGCTCTCCTATTTCGCGCAGGATGATTTTACCTTTGTAAATCTTGAAAGCTGCTTCACAACCTCGGAGGCTGCTGTAAGCAAAACCTTTGTTTTCAAGGCTGACCCCGTTTATGCTGCCATTTTGTCCGAAGGCAGCGTTGAATTTGCAACTCTCGCAAACAACCACATCCTCGACTATGGCGAGCAGGGTCTTTCAGACACCAAGGCAGCGCTTGATGTCATCGGCGTTTCATACGTCGGCAGGAATGAATACACAGTTTACGAAACCGACCGCGGACTAAAAATCGGCATCTACGCCGTGAGTTTTGGCACAGTCGCACAAATTGAGGCTGGAATTGCCGCGCTTCGCGAGCTTGATGTTGACTTTATCATCGCCGCAATCCACTGGGGCGACGAAGGAAGCTACACCCCAAACGCCGACCAGATTTCCCAAGGTCGCGCCGCAATTGACGCCGGAGCCGACATTGTTTACGGCAGCCACCCCCACACGCTCCAGCCCTTTGAGGAA
>JGI994J12354_10004476_pt1 | contig 12540 bp, 11 predicted proteins | sample IntmicLarv3ML3BL_FD_12354 | JGI IMG/M metagenome (IMG submission 12354)
GCATTGCTAGCCTCTATTACTTTCTGCTTTCAGATTTTTGGTTTAAAAAGAAAGTAGCCAAATAAAAGCTTCCCAAAAGGGTCAGAGACCCTTCGATATTTGTTTGTTCTGTATTCTTCAGTTTCGCTCGTTCCAATGTTTTGGCCATTTCCGTTCTAGACTATTTGATTTATCCAGAACAAATCATTCGGCTAAATTGCCGAATGTGGAACTCATGAGTGCAACGAAATACCTTGAAACCCCGGGGAATAAGTCGAGCGTAGCTGAATGTTTCAAGTAGCGAGCGCAAAGCAAAGCTTATTTTGCTTTGCCGAGTCACGCAGAAACGGAAAGCGTGGAGAGACTTCCTCCCCGGAAGGCTTTTTGGTTACTTTTTTGCCGAAAAAAGTAACAAGAATGATATGGCAAAAAGGAAAAAGTAACAGAAGGGCCTCTGGCCCACTCCCGCGGAAGGCGAAAGCGAAAGAAATTGAGACAAAAGAAGGGAAAAAACAATAAAGGGCCTCTGGCCCAAAAGAAATTAATAAAATACAATAATTTTTTCTAACTTTGGGGGCAATTAGCTTTCGCTGAACAAATGATAACTCACTAAGTAATAACATAATAAGCATTAATCATGAGCGACAAAAAATTCCCAGCCGGAGTGCTGACAGGTGAAAAAGTAGGTCAATTGTTTGCCTACGCCAAAGAAAAAGGATTTGCGATTCCGGCGGTAAACGTCACCGGAACCGATACTATAAACGCAGTGCTCGAAACGGCTGCCAAAGTAAACTCACCGGTTATCATTCAGGTATCCAACGGAGGCGCGGCCTTCTATGCAGGTAAAGGTCTCAAATTGGAAGGCCAGGATGCTGCTGTGCTAGGTGGAGTTTCGGCTGCAAAACACGTACACACCGTTGCGGTAGCATACGGAATCCCTGTTATTCTTCACACCGACCATGCGGCGAAAAAGCTTCTTCCATGGATCGACGGACTTCTCGACGCCAGCGAAAAGCACTTCGCCGAAACCGGAACACCGCTTTACTCCTCGCACATGATCGACCTTTCGGAAGAATCGCTTACCGAAAATATCGAGATATGCAAAAAATACCTTACCCGCATGAGCAAAATGGGCATGACCCTAGAGATCGAACTCGGCATCACCGGCGGCGAAGAGGATGGCGTTGACAACTCACACGTAGATTCGTCTAAACTTTATACCCAGCCCGAAGAAGTATGCTATGCTTACGAAGAGCTACGCAAAATTTCTCCTAACTTCACTATCGCCGCTTCATTTGGTAACGTACACGGCGTTTACAAACCAGGTAACGTGGTGTTGAACCCTAAGATCCTTCACAACTCCCAGGAATATATCCAGAAAAAACTGGGTACAGGTGTAAAACCTGTGAACTTCGTATTCCACGGTGGTTCCGGTTCGACCCAGGCGGAAATCCGCGAAGCTATCGGTTACGGCGTTATCAAAATGAACCTCGATACCGATATGCAATGGGCATTCTGGGACGGTGTTCGCGAATTCTACGTGAAAAACGAAGGCTACCTGCAATCACAGCTCGGTAACCCTGAAGGCGCCGACAAACCTAACAAGAAATTCTACGATCCACGCGCTTGGTTGCGCAAAGGCGAAGAGTCGATCATCGCGCGACTCAAAATATCGTTCGAAGACCTTAACTGCATCGACGTACTGTAAATATCATAAAAGGGCAGGGAAGCGATTTTTCTGCCCTGATCTTTTACATGGCCGTCCGGCTATATGGAAAGGCTTGTTAAAGCTTTTTTCCGAACAAAAAACTCACAACAATTAAATAAATCCAAATTTATATCATGAAAAACAGTGTAGCAATACTGTGCGCAGGAGGCCCTGCACCCGGCATCAATACCGTTATCAGCTCGGTTGCCAAAATCTTTCTACAGAACGGCTTTCAGGTTATCGGCCTGAACGGCGGATACAAAAGCCTTTTCTCGGACGAACCCGACTTTATCTATCTCGATTTCGATATGGCCGACAAAATCTTCCCTCAGGGCGGTTCGGCTCTTGTGATGAGCCGTTTCAAACCGACCGACAAAGATTTCAAGACCGATTTCTTCGAAAAGTACAACGTAAAACTTCTCGTTACCATTGGTGGCGACGACACCGCCTCTACGGCGAACCGCCTTTCGAAATGGCTCAAAGAACAAAATATCGATATCCAGAGTATTCACGTGCCCAAGACTATCGACAACGACCTTCCGCTTCCTGCGGGATATCCTACTTTTGGATACTACTCGGCTAAAGAAGAAGGCGTTAAACTTTCCAATACTATTTACGAAGACGCCCGTACCAGCGGTAACTGGTTCGTGGTTTCGGCGATGGGTCGCGAAGCCGGTCACCTTGCTTTCGGTATCGGCTCCGCATGTCACTATCCGATGATCATCATCCCCGAGATGTTCGATAAGACGCAAATCACCTTCGACAAAATCGCCAAGTTGGTCATCTCTTCTATGGTGAAACGCCGTATTATGGGCATTCCTTACGGAGTCGCTATTATTTCTGAAGGNGTGTTCCACTTTATGACCGACGAAGACATAATCGGAACAGGCGTTCAGTTTACCTACGACGAGCACGGACACCCCGAACTCGGAAACGTAAGTAAATCGCATATCTTCAATATGCTGGTTCAACAGAAATTGCAGGGCACACGCTTCAAAGTTAAGAGCCGTCCTAACGAACTCGGTTACGAACTTCGCTGCTGCCGCCCTATCGCCTACGACCTGTTGTATGCAACTCAATTGGGCCTCGGCGTTTACAAACTATTCAGTGAAGGATGCACCGGATGTATGGTGACAGTCGGCCGCGATGGAGCTATCGAACCTATGGTACTCGATTCGGTTGCGGATGAGAAAGGCAAGATCAAGCCACGCCTTGTAGACGTTAACTCGATGAAGGTACAGATGATAGTGCGCAACAACCTGCACTACATCACTTCCGAGGATTACAAAGCAGCGGCAAAATATGTCGATAATCCTGAAGAGTACGATTTCATGAAAATCCTCGAATGGGATAAATAATCCTCCTTTTTGGACTACTNTTGATATGCGCCCGGCAAAATTTGCCGGGCGTTTTTGTTGGACCTCNGACTGATTTTTATCTTTTGTTTTATATAAAAATGTTATCTTTAGGAAGATAAGANATTANGGAATTATTGTAATCCAATAATCGAATTTTTTTTAANGAATCTNNTCAGAGTAATATGAAATACAGGAGATGCGGACAAAGCGGTATTCTACTGCCGGCTATTTCACTGGGCTTATGGCATAATTTCGGTGAGTACGACCCTTATAAAAGGAACCGCGATATAATTATGGAAGCTTACGACCGGGGCATCACCCATTTCGATCTGGCGAATAATTACGGCCCTCCTCCCGCAAGCGCCGAAACCACTTTCGGGCGTGTATTGAAAGAAGAGCTGGGAGCGCATCGCGATCAAATAATTGTGACCACAAAAGCCGGACACCTGATGTGGGACGGCCCTTATGGCGACTGGGCATCCCGCAAACATCTAGTCGCAAGTCTGGACCAAAGTCTCAGCAGAATGGGGCTCGATTACGTCGATATTTTTTATTCCCACCGTTACGACCCCAATACACCGCTGGAAGAGACGATGCGCGCGCTGGACTATATCGTCCGTAGCGGGAGAGCCCTTTATGTAGGGCTTTCCAAATATCCGTCCGACAAACTTACCGAGGCGCTCCGGATACTCAAACAGATGGGTACTCCGGCGATCGTCAACCAGCTCAGCTATTCGATGATCAACCGTGGGGCGGAAAAATCCCAGTTTGACGTAAACCGCCAGAACGGGATAGGTTGCGTATCTTTCTCGCCCCTGGCCCAGGGAATGCTCACGGATCGATATCTCAACGGAATTCCTGAAGATTCGCGTGCCGCAAAGGAAAGCGGCTTCCTTCAGATTGCCGAAGTCGAGGAAAATATCGAAAAAATACGGGCGCTCAAAGAGATAGCCGACGAACGGGGAGAATCGCTGGCGCAGATGGCTCTTGCATGGCAATTTACCGACGACCGTATTACCTCGGTTATAGTAGGGGTAAGCTCCTGCGAACAACTAAGGACAAATCTCGGGGCCTTGGAAGCCGCTCCCTTTACTGTCGCACAACTCGAAGCGATCGACCGGATCACATTACCGTAATTCCTTAATTCCCACCTCAAAATCAAATACCATGAAATACTTAGCTGCATTTTTTTTGTTTTTTTCGGTATGGACTGCCCAGGCGAAAGTTACGCTTGTGCGTGAAGGAAAACCCGTAGCCACAATCATCGCTTCGGGAAAAGATAAATTCGCCTGCCAAGCCGCCACTCTGCTTCAGGATTTCGTACGGCGCATCAGCGGTGCGGAGCTTCCGATAGAATACGGAAAGGAGATCGTAACCAGTAGCATAGTTTTCGTCGACGGACCGATTAGCAGATTTGGCGAGGATTGGTTTCATTTGAAATCTGAGGACGGATCGCTCTATATCACCAACGCGGGAGACAAAGCGGCTCTTTACGCGGTAGTAACGCTGCTCGAAGATTATATGGGAGTTAATTATTACGGCCCTCATGCTTGCGTTTTCGAACCCCGAAAGGATATCGCGCTCGGCGAGATAGACCGTACCGAAATACCCGCTTTCCGCTACCGCCAAAGCCAGTGCTACGGTTTGGCCGAAGATCCGATATATAAGATATGGATGCGTTTTGAATATCCGTCAGACGAATTTGCAGGTAATATGTGGGTACATACTTTCGACCGGATATTGCCTTCGGACGTTTACGGGAAGTCGCATCCTGAATATTACTCATTTATCAACGGCGAGCGCCGCCCGGGGAAAGCCAGCCAGTGGTGCCTGACCAATCCCGAAGTTTTTGAAATAGTATCCGAAAAGATTGACTCTATTTTTAAGGCTAACCCCGGTCGTGATATGATATCGGTAAGCCAGAACGACGGAAACCATACCAATTGTACTTGTCCCGATTGTAAAGCCCTTGACGATTACGAGGGAGGGCCGTCGGGAAGCCTGATCCATTTTATGAATCGCCTGGGCGAGCGATTCCCTGATAAGCAATTTTCGACCCTGGCTTACCTCTATACGATGCATCCGCCAAAGCATGTCAAACCGCTTCCAAATGTGAATATAATGCTGTGCGATATCGATTGCATGCGCGAGGTTCCATTGACCGACAATGCTTCGGGGCGTGAATTCATGAAGGCTATGCAGGGCTGGGCGGCTATCAGCGAAAATATATTCGTGTGGGATTATGGGATCAATTTCGACAATTACGTCGCTCCGTTCCCTAACTTTCCGATACTGCAAAGGAATATCCAGTTGTTCAAGGAGAATAACGCTACCATGCACTTTTCGCAAATAGGTGGTTCGAAAGGAGGTGATTTTTCTGAGATGCGCGCCTGGATGGTCAGCAAACTGATGTGGAATCCTTATCTGGATGCCGACTCGCTTATGCGTTCGTTTATGGACGGATACTACGGCGCAGCAGCAAATTATATCTACCAGTACGAGAAACTGCTCGAAGGTGGGTTGCTGGCTAGCGGAATCCCTCTGTGGATTTACGACTCGCCTAATTCGCATAAAAATGGTATGCTGAACGCTAATTGCCGTAAACGATATAATGAACTTTTCGATCAGGCGGAGCTTGTGGTCGCGCACGATACGGTGCTGCTGGACAGGGTGCGGTTGTCGCGCCTTCCACTCCAATATTCGGAGCTTGAAATAGCGCGAGCCGAGGGAATTACCGATCCTGACGCTATTCGGGAAAAACTTTGCCTTTTTGAACGAAGGACGCGTGAATTCGATATATCGACACTAAACGAGAGGAATAATCCTCCGGCGGAATATTGTGAACTTTACCTTGAACGCTATATGCCCAAATCGGTTCGTAACCTGGCGCGAAATGCCAAGGTCAACTGGCTGACCGAACCTACGGGAAAGTATAGGGCGGTGGGGGAGTCGGCTCTGACTGACGAACTGTTTGGCGGCACTACTTTTGTCGAAAGTTGGGTCGGCTGGGAAGGTGTCGACGGTGCGTTTATTCTGGATTTGGGTGGTGAGGTTGAAATCTCATCGATCGAGGGGGATTTTCTGCACCAATTAGGACAATGGATATTGCTTCCTGCTCGTGTAACTTATTCGGTATCTTCGGATAATGAAAGGTATAGCTTGTTCGGAGAAAAAGTTTTGGAGGAGGACCGCTCTGCACAGGTGAAATTTGTGGGTGTGAAATGCTCATCGCCGCAACCTGTTTATGCCCGGTATATAAAAGTGGAGATCGAAGGGGTCAAGACATGCCCGTCATGGCATTACGGGGTAGGATATCCGGCCTGGTTCTTTATCGACGAGGTAACGGTGTTGTAGTTTCTTTTTGGGTCAGAGACCCTTCGATATTTATTTGTTAGGTATTCTTCAGTTTCGCTCCGATTTGAAGTTTTGGCCATTTAGTACTAGCCTAATATCTGATTTAGTATAAGCAAACCATTCGGCTAAATTGCCGAATGTGGACCTCATGAGCAATAGCGAAATACCTTAAGACCCGGGGAATAAGTCGAGCGTTTAGTAAGTCGGTTAAGAAACAATAAAGGGTCTTTGGCCCAAAAAGAAAGATTCATCATCGAGAGATGATGAATCTGAAAATCACCGGATTATGATCGGAGTTCCGGAATCCAAGATCGACCGTTTCGACCGAAACCGGGCGGATTCCCGCCCCGCACAGGGCGAAATCGAGCAATGTCCTAGTGGTGGTTTCCGGATCGTAAGGTTCGTATCCATACCGATTCGAAAGAGTAGTGGGATCGTAAACAAAGCTCATCGACGTCGGAAAATCTGATCGTTCGATCTGCATCGGACCGAAATTTTTATCATTCGTTTCCGCCGCGACCGGAGTATATCCCGGAGGGTTGCAGTTCCAGTCGCCCGCAGTCACGGAAAAAAGTTTCCCGTCCAGGTATCCATTTAGAAATTCCAGTTCCCGGATACGTATCCCGCCCGTATCGTAAGCAGTATTGTGCGTGTTGTTGATATACAGCATATTGCCGCTGCCCGAAAGCGGAAAAGACATTGTAAGAAGGCATCTCTTTAGATTAAATAACCTCACAGGAAACGCAAATTCACTAGGGTATTGCAGACGGGTTATCTCCGCGGGGATATGCCGCGAGAGGGTGACAATTCCCGATTTCACCTTGCCGATCGGCCTGAACACAGGAATAGGTACATAATCCGTGACATAATTCAGTCCCCACCAACCCATAAACCGAGGAAGGGCCAGCCGGATAGAGTCGTATTCATTTAGATGGAAACTGCGTTTCGAATCGAAATCCACCTCTTGAAGCAGTATAAAATCAGCGTCGGCATGCTGCTTGAGGAAAGAAGTGATACCTCTGAGGTTTTCCTCTGTCCGTTCGCGCGAAGTCCTCACGCTGCGGCCGCCGTCATAAAAGAAATCCATATCGTCCCCCAATCCGGCGTATCCTATGTTCCACGAAACTATCTTAATGGTATCCGCCGAAATAGTGTCCGCCTCCATTGCGGTTCCCATCCGATTCTCCACCTCGGGCGGATTCCACTCCCTGACCCACATAAAAGCTATGAAACCGCCGAATATAAACAGTAATAGAGCCAGCGTCCTCAGTATGATTTTTATGAATTTTTTCATCGATCGATAGTTTGCCGTTAGCCGGTAATTTCCTTGCCACCAAAAAAACGCTTGTCCCAATTCACCAGATATAACTTACCTGTCGCCCGCGTAAGCGCGGTATACATCCACCGCTGGAAATCTCGCGTCATCATTTCGTTCCCGAAGATCATCGTGTCCACGAATACATTGGGCCATTGCCCGCCCTGTGCCTTATGGCAAGTGGCGGCATAAGCGAATTTCACCTGCAGGGCATTGAAAAATTCGTTCTCCTGGATTTTCTTATAACGGTTTCGGCGGTTTTTAATATCCAGATAATCCCCTTCCACCGCATAAAACAGCCGCGAGCTCTGCTCGCGAGTCAAGGCCGGGGATTCGCTGTGCAGTGTGTCGAGCAGTATCCAGCATTCCAACTCGTAATCGTCATAGTCCGGAAGCGATAATTTTACATAAGCATAACGAAAACCGTACATTTCTGCGTTTTTGTATATTCTTTTCACAACGGCCACATCCCCGTTGGCTATAAATTCTATCGGGGAATTTTCCTGATCCTCGCCGTAGAAATAGTTGTTCTTTACGATCATAAGTACATCCCCGCTCGAAAGCTCTTCGTCGTAGCCCAGAATGTTTCTGCGCACACCTTGGTTATATTGGTTTGCCCGTTTATTGGAGCGGGTAATGATCGCGGTTCCGCCTATGCCTTCTCCCGCGTAGCTGTCCTGAAGCGCTTCGATCAGTTCACCGCCGGTGATGCGTTGGATATCCGGAAATCCTGCGTCAAAAGTTGGAAAACCTACCTCTCCGTCGTCTAGCATTTGGCGCACGATGGTGGCATTGTGGAGTATTCCCGAATCTTTCTCTTGTCGTACGACTTCAGTCAGCGAAGCATAATCTATCTCGCCGTAGCGCTCCATCTGCAGGGGGTTGAGCGCCGGGCTGAAATCCAACCCCACGGGCGGAAGCTGTGCGTCGTCGCCAACCAGGATAAGGCGGTTGTCGCTTCCCGTATTGATATATTCCAACAGGTCGTCTATCAGCCTGCCCGAGCCGAACATCGAGGTTTCCGACGAATGGTTGGAAAGCATAGATGCTTCATCTACAATGTATACGGTGTTGTTATCTTTGTTGATATTCAGGTCGAACATGGCGGTTTCGGCCCCTATTTTCTTTTGGCGGTATATTTTCTTATGGATCGTGAATGCGGTAGTGTCACAGTATCCGCTCATCACTTTTGCCGCCCGCCCGGTAGGGGCCATAAGTACGGACTTGATTTCCATGCCCGAAAGCGCCTTGACCAAAGCTCCGATAAGAGTAGTCTTTCCTGTGCCGGCATAGCCGTTAACGATGAATATGGACTGCTCTTGGGCTGAGACGATATACGAAGATAAACGGGCTATTAAATTTTTTTGTTCCAAAGTTGGTTCAAATCCAAAATAGCTGTATATTTGGGACGCAATATGATCACAAAGCATAGTGTACCGTTTGGGAGATTTAATTACAAAGAACAAACTTAACTAAAAAAATAAGATGAAAAAAACTGTTATACAGATAGTCCTGATTGCGGCTGTCCTGGGCTTGGTTTACTTGCTGTATTCCCAGATTAACACCCCGATGGAGTTCGATAAAATACGCGAAAGGAGAGAAAAAGTAGTTGTCGACCGCCTGAAGGATATACGTACGGCACAGCGTTCATATCGCCAGAAATACAGTCGTTTCACTCCCAGTTTCGACACACTCATAAATTTCGTAAAATACGATTCAATTATACTCGAAAAAACCATCGGCTCGGAAGACGACTCGCTGGCAGTTGCCCAGGGACGCGTTTACAAAAAGACTTTTGCAGTTGCAGTTAAAGATACTATCTTCCCTGCAGGTTTCAATATCGATGAAATACGTTATATCCCATTCTCCGAGATGGTAAGCGCTAAACTTAACGATGGTAAGGGAGAGTTTTCCCAGTTCGTTATGGATACGGTTTCCATCGAGACCGAATCAAAAGTTGTCGTTCCGGTATTCGAAGCATTTGCTCCATATACTACGTTCCTTGGTGACCTCGACAAACAAGAACTTATAAATTTCCGCGACACCCGTGTCAATACTCTTGGCCGCGACGATGGTCTGAAAGTAGGATCGCTGAAAGCTACTACCAATGAGGCAGGAAACTGGGAATAATACAGCAGGTATATCAAAAGAATTATCCATTCAGATCGGTCTGGATGGATTTTCTTTTTCGGTATCCCAGGGAGCAGACTTTTTCCAAAGCTTGTATTACCCACATCTGGATATGAAGTATGCGTATGGTGCGGAACCAAAGCTGGGCGGTGATTTCTCGGCCGTGAATATCGGATGGTCTACCGATATGGTGTTACTTGTTCCCGCTGAGGTTTTTGATCCGCAGATATCTCAAAGCTATATGGAGGCTGCTAATATGGCATCTCCCGGATGCGCTACTATGCATCATTTGGATGCAGGAAGTTCAATTGTCGCCGTATGGCAGGCCGATGAACAGCTATTGCAATTGCTCGGTGAACTTTATCCCCAAGCGACCCATTCACATTTTCTGTTGGCCGGGATCGACGCACCGCACCGGGATACGGTCGAAGTTATAATCCAGCGCGAAGTGGCGCATATAAAAGTATATAATTCGCGAGGGCTTTTTGCCGCCGAAACCGCTAAATACGCTTCGTTGGAAGATATTCTCTATTTTGTAAAGAGATTATCTGGCGCTGACAGTTTCGCGCAATATACCTTAAATCTTATTGCGCCTGGGATGCCTGATGCCGCTGAGTTTTTTGCCAGATATTATCGCAGGATCGAGCTGTGCGAATTACAAGGATTACTCTAAAACCAGATATTTCTATGCGGATTATTGGCGGACGTAACAAGAGAAGGACTATCAACCCTCCGTCGAACCTTCGGGCGCGGCCAACTACCGATTTCGCCAAAGAAAACTTGTTTAATATCATCAGTAACAACTTTGATCTGGAACAGGTCGAAGTGCTGGATCTTTTTTCAGGAACAGGTTCGATCAGCTACGAATTCGCCTCGCGCGGGGCGCAGCGGGTGGTTTCGGTTGAAATGAATCCCACTCATCACCGTTTTATTACAGCAATGGCCCGTGAACTGGATTACGGGCAAATGTCGGCTGTCCGCACCAATGTTTTTGTTTATCTCAAGAGTATCAAGGACTCTTTCGACATTATATTCGCCGATCCTCCATACGATCTGGATGGTATCGAACAGATACCCGAAATGATCTTCAATCGCGGCCTCTTGCGCGCGCAAGGGTGGCTCGTATTGGAACATTCTTCGGATAAGGATTTTTCGGATTACCCGCATTTTCTGGAAGTCCGCCACTATGGAAGTGTAAATTTTTCCATTTTTCAGCTCTGATAGTTTATCAATTTCAGATGAAATAACTATATTTGAATAGTTAATGATAGGATGCGCCCCTGGGGCCAGAGGCCCTTTATTGCATTGCAAGCCTATATTATGCTCGGTTTTCTCTAATATTTGAACAGTTTTAACTTATTTTAAAGATATAATCCCCTTTGGTAACCTTTGATAAAGATCGCCTATAAATCTCAAAACGCGTGAAAAACAGACAGATACTGACTCTCATCCCGATTTTCCTGGCTTTCTTTACGATGGGCTTCGTCGACATGGTTGGAACTATCACCAATTATGTCCAGAAAGATTTTAAACTGTCTGAGACTATAGCCAACCTGTTGCCTTCGATGATATTTCTGTGGTTCCTGGTACTTTCGATCCCTACCGGAATGCTTATGAACCGCATAGGCCGCCGCAAGACGGTGCTGCTTAGTCTGTTGGTAACTGCGGCTGCACTTTTGGTTCCGTCATTGAGCTATATACCCTTTATCGGGTATAATTTTACCGTGATGATGGTCTGTTTCGCCCTGTTGGGAATAGGTAATACATTGATGCAGGTATCGCTGAATCCATTGATTTCGAATGTCGTGAGCGGAGATAAACTTGCCAGCACGTTAACGTTCGGGCAATTTATCAAGGCAATCGCGTCGTTCCTTGCACCCGTCCTTGCACCGTGGGCGTTGCTTACTTTCGGCGATTGGAAACTTCTGTTTGTGATTTTCGGAGCGGTGGCTGTAATAGCTTTTATATATCTCGGCTTGACTCCTGTCAAAGAACAGAAAATCGAAGGGAAGGCGTCTACTTTCAAGGAATGTTTTGCTTTGCTTGGCGACCCTCTCATCCTGATGCTGTTTTTTGGAATATTGGTCCATGTCGGAATAGATGTGGGCATTAATCTGACTTCTCCCAAGCTGCTTGTGGAAAGGGCGAATATGGAGCTGGAGCAGGCGCTTTCGGCCGCCCAGGTATATTTTGTATTCCGTCTGACGGGTTGCCTGCTGGGATCTTTTATACTGTCGAAGTTTGTTGCGAAAAAGATCTTCTTTATCAGTGTTGGACTTCTTTTAGCGTCGTCGATCGGATTGTTCTTCAGCCATACGGCAATGACGATCTATATTTGTATCGCTATGATCGGGCTCGGAAACTCGAATATTTTCCCGATGATCTTCTCGCGCGCTCTATTGCACAAACCTTCGTATGGTAACGAAATCTCGGGACTTATGATAACGGGTATTGCGGGCGGCGCTGTTTTCCCTCTGTTTATGGGTGTGGCCAACGATGCTATAGGCAGCCAGATGGGAGCGGTTATAGTGCTGACGCTATGTGTTCTTTATCTTGCGGTGCTCGCCCCGAAGATTAAATAGGTTCTTTTTGGGTCAGAGACCCTTAGATATTTGTTTGTTCGGTATTCTTCAGTTTCGCTCCGATTTGAAGTTTTGGCCATTTAGTACTAGTCTAAACTTTCACAAAGACATAAG
>JGI994J12354_10004477_pt1 | contig 12540 bp, 13 predicted proteins | sample IntmicLarv3ML3BL_FD_12354 | JGI IMG/M metagenome (IMG submission 12354)
ATTGCCATGGTGAAGCGTGATGATAAAAGCAGCCATGAGGCTGACGAAGACCAAACAGGCCGTCCGCCCCGGTAGAAAGACGGCGGTGGCGAAGGGGGCCGAGGCGCAGGCGACGAGAGAACCGACGGCCACAATCTTGGTGCCTAGGGCCAACCCAAGGAAGCATAGGACGGCCACGGCGAAGACCCGCCAATCGAGCCAGAGGAGAATAACGGCCCCCGAGAGGACGCATTTGCCCCCCTTAAAACGATGATAGATGGGGAATGCGTGGCCCAACAACACGCCGGACGCGGCCACGACGAAGCCCCAGTCACCCCCGGCGATGTAATACCCCGCAGCCAAGGCGGCCACCGTCTTGAGGGCATCCATGAGACTGACCCACACCGCCGTCTTGGCACCGAAGGTGCGCAGAGCGTTGGTCATCCCGGCATTGCCGCTGCCGTATTTGCGGACATCGGTCTTATGGAATAGGCTGCCGGCTGTGATGGCTCCGCTGAAGGAGCCAAGCAAATAGGCCACAACCAAGGTGATTCCCAAACGCGCTAAAAATGGCATCACTTTTCCCCCCGCTGGCGGACGACCATACGCACCGGCGTACCTGTGAGGCCGGTGGCCTCGCGGATTTGATTTTCCAAATACCGCAGATAGGAGTAGTGGAACAGCCGATGATCGTTACAAAAACAGACAAAGGTGGGCGGCTGGACGCTGACCTGGGTGATGTAGTAGACCTTGAGGCGGCGGCCCTTGTCGGTGGGCGGCTGCACCCTGGCGGTGGCATCGGCCAGAACCTGGTTGAGGATACCGGTGGTGATGCGGGTCGTCGCGGCGGCGTAGACCTTCTCAATGAGCTCGAAGAGGTTCTCCACCCGCTGGCCGGTGAGGGCCGAGATGAAAACCATAGGCGCGTAGGGCATATAGGTCAGCCAGGTGCGCACCTTTTTTTCATATTCAGCCTGGGTGCCCGTCTCTTTTTCGATGAGGTCCCACTTATTGATGACGATGATGGTGGCTTTCCCATTGTCGTGGGCCAGGCCGGCCACCTTGGTATCCTGCTCGGTGACGCCGTCCTCGGCATCGATCATCAGGAGGCAGACATCACTGCGCTCGATGGCCATCTGGGCCCGCATAACCGAGAAGCGCTCGATGGCCTCATCCACCTTGCTCTTGCGGCGGATGCCGGCGGTATCGACGAAGGTGTAGCGGGCATCGCCCCGGATGACCACGCTGTCGATGGCGTCCCTCGTGGTGCCGGGGATGTTGCTGACGATGACCCGCTCCTCCCCCAGCACACGGTTGATGAGGCTGCTCTTTCCGGCGTTGGGCTTGCCGATGACGGCGACGCGGATGCCGGTATCCCGAGCCTCGCCATCGCTGAGGGCGATGGGCAGATACTCGAAGCAGGCGTCCAGCAGATCACCAGTGCCATGGCCGTGCATGGCCGAAATGGGCATGGGATCACCCAGCCCGAGGTTATAAAACTCGTAGAGCTCGGCGGGAGGCGCGCCCAGGCCGTCAATCTTGTTCACCGCCAGCACCACCGGCTTTTTGGCTTTTTTGAGCATGGCGGCCACCTCGACATCGGCGGCGGTGACGCCCACTTTAACATCGGTAACCAAAATGATGACATCGGCGTGGTCAATGGCGATGAGGGCTTGCTCGCGCATGAACTTCAAAATCTGATCGTCGGTGCGCGGCTCGATACCACCGGTGTCGATGACGACAAAATCACGCCCGGCCCACTGGGCCTCGGCGTAGATACGATCCCGCGTGACGCCGGGGGTATCCTCCACAATGGCGTGGCGGCGCTCGACGATGCGGTTGAAGAGCAGGGATTTGCCCACGTTGGGCCGCCCCACAATGGCGATGACTGGTTTATCCATGATGTTCCCTTCTATGGTGGTACTGTATGTTTGCCTCTTGTGGAGGCGGGTGGTGAAACCCCATGGCCTCAGCTAATCAATACCCAAGTATAGCATCCAAAAAGGCCCCGCCGTCCACCGGATGGACAAGAACGCGCACGCCGAGGGCGGCTTCAATGTCGGCCACCGAGGTATCGTCCAAAAAGACGGTCTCGCCATGGCGCAGCATGACATCAGGGATGAGCAGCCGGGGCGCCAGCGGTTGCCCCGCCAGCTGTTTGATGATGTCGCCCCCGGTCACGAGGCCACTGACATCGACGGTATCGCCGAAAAAATCGTTGTGGATGGGACGCACCGTCCACTCTAGATTATCGCATTTTTGAGCCACTCTGTCAATCATAGCGGCTATAAAGGGCCCCGCCGCCTCCCCGCAGACCACGGTCAATGGCTCCGGGGTGAGGCCACCGCCCTCCATGCGCAGGGCGGCCTCGAGCTCGCTCTCGAAGAGGGCCATGAGGCCGACGCCGTTCTCCAGCTGCTCAAAATCGCCGTAGTACTCGGCACCGGGCAGCGGCAACCCGGCTTTGAGGTACATCTCATCGGCAGCCGAGATGAGGGGGGTGCCAAAGGCCTTCACATTCTCGGCCCGGGCGGCATCAATGATGCCAATGCAGGCCCGAGCGCTTTCGGCGTTCATGGCCATCAGAGGATAGAGCCCCTCCCGGAACCGCGTCAGACCCACCGGCACGGCGGCAATGCTGCAAACGCCGGGGTGCAGGGCGGAAAGCTCCCGCACTGTCCGCTCAAGCTCGGTGCCGTCGTTGAGGCCGGGACACACGACGATCTGGGCGTTGATGGTGATACCGGCGGCGGCAAATTGATGCAGATACTTGAGGCTCTCTCCCCCTCTGCGGTGCCCCAGCATGAGGGTGCGAAGCTCGGGGTTTGTGGTGTGCACCGAAATGTTGAGGGGCGAGACCTTCATGCGGATGATGCGCTCAGCGTCACTGTCGCTCAGATTCGTGAGGCTGATGTAGTTGCCGATGAGGAAGGACAGCCGCGCGTCGTCATCCTTAAAATAGAGTGTCGGCCGCAGGCCTTTGGGCAGCTGATCGATGAAGCAAAAGACACATCGGTTGGCGCAGCCCTTTTGCGCATCCATGAGGTAGGACTCAAAGTCGAGGCCCAAATCCAGCCCTTCGGGCTTGCGGATACGCAGGCTCAAAATCTCCCCTGCCCGCTCAAGCTCGAGGGTCAAGGCGTCCTCGTAGGTGTAAAATTTATAGTCGAGCACATCGTGGATCGGATGACCGTTGGCCGAGAGCAGCACATCCCCGGGGCGTATACCGGCCTTCTGGGCCGGGCTGCGCGGGGTGACTGCCGTGATGCGGGCCGCCATGGCGCAGCCTCCTTTCCCGGGGAATAAAAAACAGAGAAGGACAAACCTTCTCTGTTTTTTCGCAAAGTCAATCAGTCCTCGTTGACGGCCAAAACCGTGCGGCCCTTATAGGTTCCACAAGCCTTGCAGGCCCGGTGAGAAAGCACGGGCTCGCCGCATTTGGGGCACTTATTCAGGCCGGGAAGGGCCAGTTTCCAGTGCGCGCTGCGCCGCTTGTTACGCCTCTGCTTCGAAATTCGTGATCTAGGTACTGCCATTAGGACACCTCCTCAGTCTCTCTTTTATATAATTTATTCTTTCTCGCTATCATCGGGCTCAATTTTGAGCCCTTCCAGAACGGCCAGCCGCGGGTCGATGGAACGGCGGTCACACCCGCAGCCTCCCTGATTGAGATTATGCCCACACTTGGGGCACAGGCCAGCGCACGCTTCGCTGCACAGCACCGACATGTCCATGTCCATGATGAGTTCGGGGACGAAAATGTCGTTGAGCTCGACATCGTCACTGTCCACCACCCAGATGTCATCGACATCCTCATCCTCCAGCGCGGTGGCCAACATGAAGCGGACTTCGACCTGCTTCATGTAGCTGACAGGCTGATCGCACCGGGCACAGTGGGCCGAGACCTCGGCTTCGATGACACCTTCCAGGCGAACCATCCCGGCGCTGTCCGACACCATGCCGAAAATGCGAACAGGGCTTTGGAAGGGATTTTCGAAATGGACTACCTCTTGGGAAAGATCTGTGGTATAATCGAACTCGAGCCTTCCCCCCGGCGCGTTTTGGGCCGACGGCAGATGGATTTTCATGGCCGTCCTCCCCGTTGCCTCAAGGGTTTGATGGCGTTTGGACACACCTTGCCCATAAGCGCACAACTCATTATATGTAAAGGCTCGGCAAAAGTCAAGAAGAACTTTGCTAATCTTCGAGGTATTTTATGCAGGAAATCATCATCGGCCAAAACGACGGCGGCCAGCGGGTTGACCGCTTCCTGGTCAAGGCCTTCCCGGCGCTGCCCCAGGCGCTTTTATATAAGTATATACGCCTCAAGCGCGTCAAAGTCAATGGCAAGCGCACCGAGCTGAGCTACCGCCTGGCTAAGGGGGATATTTTGCAGCTCTACATCAATGATGAGCTGCTGGCCATCCCTGCCGAGGACGAGGCCTGGCGCAGGGCGAGCACCGAGGTCAGCATTGTCTACGAGGACGCCCACATTCTGGTGGCCGACAAGCCGGCAGGGCTTTTGTGCCACGAGGACGAGAGCGAGCGCGTCAACACCTTAATCTGCCGCATCAAGGCCTATCTCTGCGAACGCGGAGCCTGGAACCCCGAGGACGCGCATAGCTTTGCCCCCGCCCTGTGCCACCGCATTGACCGCAACACCAGCGGCCTTGTCCTGGCCGCCAAGAGCGCCGAGGGCCTGCGGGTGATGAACGGCCTCATCCGGGACCGTCAGGTGGACAAACGCTACCTCTGCCTGGTGCATGGCCGCCCGAGGCCCCCAAACGCCACCCTGACCGGCTACATCAGGCGGGACAAGCGTGCCAAACAGGTCACCGTCCTTGACAAACCGGGCCCGGGGGCCCTGACGGCCATCACCGAGTATCAGGTACTGGACAGCCGCAGGCTCCCCACCGGCGAGTGGGTGTCCTTGGTGGAATGCATCCTACACACCGGGCGCACCCACCAGATTCGCGCCCAGATGGCCCATGCGGGCCATCCTCTGGCCGGGGACACCAAGTACGGCACCGCAAGCCTCAACGATGCCCTCCCCTTCCGCCATCAGGCCCTCCACGCCTACTCGCTTACCCTGGGTGAGCATGGCGATTGGGGCGAGCTTGCCTATCTTCGGGGTAAGGGCTTCCGCGCCGGACAATCTGGGTTTATGCCCTGGCTTGAAAATTTGTCAAAAAAATAGCGCGCGAGCATTTGCGAATAATAGCGAGTATTTCGAAGGAAAACAGAGCTTTCCCAAAAGCCGTTTGTTTTCCTTCGATTTTTTGCAAGTTTTTTAGGAAAAATCATTGACTTTTGCGGGTTTTGTGCTATCATGTGATATGTTTTATGAGGAACATCAAAATTAACTAAATCGCAGAAAATACGCAGATTTTCTGCGAAGCTAAAGGTGGTGGCAACATGTCCGAGCATCTCATCTTGCTTGAGAACATCCATAAAGATTATGGTGGCGTACAGGTGCTTAAAAACATCAATCTGTACGTCCGAAACAAGGAGTTCATCACCTTGCTTGGGCCGTCGGGCTGCGGCAAGACCACAACTTTGCGCATTTTGGCGGGGTTCGAGACCCCCAGCGCGGGTGTGGTCTATTTTGCTGGCCAAAAAATTAACGACCTTCCGCCCCACCGGCGGCAGGTCAACACGGTTTTCCAGCGCTATGCCCTCTTTACCCATATGAATGTCTATGAGAACATCGCCTTCGGCCTGCGCATCGGCAAGCGCGATGTGGACGAGAACGGCAAGCGCCTCAAGCTTCCCAAACTGGCCGAGAGCGAAATCGGCAGCCGTGTGGGCCGGATGCTTGAGCTGGTGGGCCTTTCGGGCTATGAGAAGCGCGATGTCTCCTCCCTCTCGGGGGGCGAGCAACAGCGTATCGCCATCGCGCGGGCCCTGGTCAATCGCCCCCGAGTGCTGCTGCTCGATGAGCCACTGGGGGCCCTCGACCTCAAGCTGCGCAAGGAGATGCAGCACGAACTCAAGGCCATTCAGCAGGAGGTCGGCATCACCTTCGTCTACGTGACCCACGACCAAGAGGAGGCCCTGACCATGAGCGACACCATCGTCGTCATGAACAAGGGGCAAATCCAGCAGATTGGCACGCCAGAGGACATCTACAACGAGCCCAAGAACGCCTTTGTGGCCGATTTCATCGGTGAGAGCAACATCATCGATGGCATTATGCATGAAGACAAGCTGGTCTCCTTCTGTGGCAGAAGGTTCGACTGCCTGGATGGCGGCTTTAGCAGTGATGAGCCCATCGACGTGGTGGTGCGGCCCGAGGATATCGAAATCATCGCCCCCGAGCAGGGCCAGCTGGTGGGCACGGTGCAGTCCATCGTCTTCATGGGCGTCCACTACGAAATTATGGTGGAGACCGAGCACTTTACCTGGATGATTCAAACCATCGAGAACCAGCAGGTGGGCAGTCAGGTGGGCCTGATGATGACGCCCGACGATATCCACATCATGCGCAAGCCAAAGTCGAGCAGCGGGGAGGCCGAGGAATGAAGACCCGTCAGGCCCGCGCCGCCGCCGTGCCCTATGTGGGCTGGATGGCCCTGTTCGTCGTCATCCCCCTGATGCTTATTTTGGTTTATGCCTTCACAGCCAGCGATGGCAGCTTTACCCTGCAAAACTTCACCTCCATGGGGGACTATGCCGGGGTCTTTGGCCGCAGTCTGCTGCTGGCCGCCATCGCCACCATGATTTGCCTGCTACTTGGGTATCCCGTGGCTCTGGCCATATCGAAGGAGAGCCCCACCTTCCAAAAACTGGCCATGATGCTCATCATGCTGCCCATGTGGATCAACTTTTTGCTGCGCACCTATGCCTGGATGTCCCTGCTGGAAAACACCGGCCTCATCAACCGCTTTCTCGGCCTGATGGGCATCGGCCCCTTCCAGATGATCAACACTCAGGGGGCCGTAGTGCTGGGCATGGTGTACAACTATCTGCCCTTTATGATTTTGCCCATCTACTCGGTCATCGTCAAAATCGACCGCAGCCTCATCGAGGCCGCACAGGATTTGGGAGCCGATGGTGCCACCGTCTTCCGCAAGGTCACCTTCCCGCTCAGCCTGCCCGGTGTGCTCTCGGGCGTCACCATGGTTTTTGTACCGTCGGTGAGCACATTTATCATCTCGACCTTACTCGGCGGCGGAAAAGACATGTTGCTGGGCGATTTGATTGAGATGCAGTTCGTCGGCACGGCCTACAATCCCCATCTGGGCAGTGCCATCTCCCTCATCATGATGGTCATCGTTATCGCGTGCATGCTGGTGATGAACCGCTTCGGCGAGGGCGAGGAAGGGGCGGTGATGCTGTGATGCGCAAGCCGACTATCATGGGCCGCATCCTCAATGCCCTGGTGCTCATCTTCCTCTACATGCCCATCTTTGTGCTTATCGCCTTTTCCTTCAACGATAGCAAGAGCCGCAGCGTCTGGGCCGGATTTTCCCTGCGCTGGTATGAGGATTTGTTCTCGAGCACCGAGATTCTCAACGCCCTCTACATCACCCTGCTGGTGTCGGTGCTGGCCGCCATTATCGCCACCATGGCCGGAACCTTTGCCGCCGTCGGCTTTTACGCCATGAAGCGCCGGCCCCGGCAGGCCCTGCTGGCCGTCAACAACATCCCGGTGATGAATGCCGACATCATTACGGGCGTCTCCATGAGCCTGCTGTTCTTCACCGGCTTTGCTTTGATTAAGGATTGGTTCGGCCTCAATTTGGAGTTTGGGTTCGGCACCTTGCTCATCGCCCACATCACCTTCAACATCCCCTATGTGATTTTGTCGGTGAGCCCCAAGCTGCAGCAGCTGGACAAAAATCTCTTCGAGGCGGCCCAGGATTTGGGCTGCACCTGGATACAGGCCTTCCTCAAGGTCATTTTGCCCGAGATCAAGCCGGGCATTGTCAACGGTCTCATCATCGCCTTTACCCTGTCGGTGGATGACTTTGTCATCAGCTACTTCACCGCCGGATCCAAGGTGCAAACCCTCTCCATGGTCATCAACTCCATGACGCGCCGGCGCGTCAGCCCGGTGATCAATGCAGTGTCCACGCTGCTCTTTGTGGCCGTACTGCTGCTGCTGGTGGTCATCAATGTCCGGGAAATCCGGCAACAGCGCAAGTTTGACAGCCAGAAAAAATCATCATAAAGCCCGTAAATTGAAAGGAGAACGACATTGAAAAAACTGCTCTGCGTCCTGTGTGCCATTTTGATGGCCCTGCCTCTGCTCACCGCCTGCCAGCCCGCACCCGCCGCCAACACCGGCACCGAGGGTGACGGCACCACCGCGCCCGTTGAGACCACCTTTAAGCCCGGCGCCAACGGCGAGGTCAATGTCTATAACTGGGGCGAGTACATCAATACGGATGTCCTGGATGCGTTCGAGACGTCCACCGGCATCAAGGTCAACTACACCACCTTCCCCAGCAACGAGTACCTGTATTCTAACCTTCAGACGGGCGGCTACGATGTCATCATCCCCTCGGATTACATGGTGGCCCGGCTCATCGAGGAGGACATGCTCGAAAAGCTGGATTTTGCCAACATCCCCAACTATTCTCTGGTGGGCGATGCCTATAAGGGCCTCGAGTACGACCCCGATAACGCCTACTCCGTCCCCTATATGTGGGGCACGGTGGGCATCATCTACAACCCCAACATGGTGGAAGAAGACATCACCAGTTGGAGCGCCCTTTGGGATGAGAAATATAGCGGCAACATTCTGCAGTTCGACAATCCCCGGGACGCCGTGGCCACGGCCTTGCTCTATCTGGGCTATAGCATCAACACCACCGACGAGGGCGAAATCCGCGCGGCCTTTGACCTTCTGGCCCAGCAGAAGCCCCTCATTCAGAAGTATGTCATGGATCAGATTTATACCCTGATGGAGTCGGGCGAGGCCGCCATCGGCCCCTACTATGCCGGCGATTATCTCATGATGCTGGAAAGCAACCCCGACCTCCTATTCGTGGTGCCCGAGGAGGGCAGCAACCAGTATGTCGATGCCATGTGCATCCCCAAGGACGCCAAGAACAAGGCCAACGGCGAAGCCTTCATCAACTTCATGTGCAGCACCGCTGTCTGCATCGACAACATGGGCGAGACCGGCTACGCCAGCCCCAATCCCGAGGCCAACGCGGCCTACGGCGATGAGTACGACCTCGAGAACGAGGACGACCTGTATGAGTACAACATCATCTTCCCCAGCGAGGAAGTGCTGGGCACCTGCGAGGTGTACAGCCATCTGCCGGCTGCTACCAACGAGCTTTATAATGATTTGTGGGTTAAGCTGAAGTCGTAGTACGGTCAAGGGCCTAAGGACATTTGTAGAAGGGACGTGGGATTCGCCTACGGCATGAATCCCCATGAAGTTGCTTCGCAACTTCACCTTTGAACATGATTTTTTAAAGGGGGATACCCGGCATCTTCGATGCCGGGTATCCCCCTTTAACCCCTTCTTTTAATTCGACTTCTTTGTAGGGAGCGGCATCCTTGATGCCCCCCTTCATGCCTCCATCATCTCTCGTATCAGGCCGACGGCCTTGCGCTCAAGCCGCGAGACCTGTACCTGGCTCAGGCCCAGCGTCTGGGCCGTTTTCTGCTGGGTCATGTCCCGGAAATACCGTAGAAGGAGCACCTGGCGCAGCTGGCCGTCCAAGCTCTCCATGGCGGCCCGCAGGGCAATGTGCTCGACCATGCGCTCCTCCTCCCCCGCCACACTGAGGGCGGAAAGCAGCCCCCCGCCGCCGTTCTCAGCGGGGGCATCCAGAGAGGCGGTGTCGACATTTGCCTGGAGGCAGGCGGCGATGTCCTCGGCGCTCAGGCCGGTGAGCTCGGAAAGATCGCTGAGCCGCGGCGCTGCGCCATGGCGTTTTTCGAAGGCCTCCCGGGCGGCCCACACCTTATTGGCATTCTCTTTAAGGGAACGGCTCACCTTGATGAGGCCGTCGTCCCGAAGAAAACGCTTGACCTCCCCAGCGATTTTTGGCACGGCGTAGGTGGAAAACTGTGTGCCAAACTCGCTGGAAAAGCCCTGAACCGCCTTGAGGAAACCCATGGCCCCCAACTGATAGAGGTCGTCGGCCTCGACGCCCCTGCCAAAGAAGCGGCGCACGACGCTCCAAATCAGGGGGCTGTTGCCCGCGATGAGGGCATCCATCGCGGCACGGTCACCCCCTTGGGCGGCGGCGATGAGGGCCAGGGTATCGCCCCGGCCCTCTCGGGTGGCGACAGTGCTCACGCGCCCCCTCGCACAGCCCGCAGGCTGAGGGCCTTTTGCATCCGCACCGTGGTGCCCTTGCCGGGGGCCGAGCGCACGGTCAGCTTGTCCATAAAGCTCTCCATGATGGTAAAACCCATGCCGCTGCGGTCACTGCCGCCGGTGGTGAACATGGGCGTACGCGCCCGCGGGATGTCCCCGATGCCGCAGCCCTTGTCCCGGATGGTGATGTCCACCGTGGCGGGCGGCATGAGCTTGATGCTCATGGTGATGGGCCCCAGGGTGTCGCCATAGGCGTGAACAGTGGCGTTGGTCACGGCCTCGGAAACCGCCGTCTTGAGGTCGTACAGCTCGTCGATGGTGGGGTCAAGCTGGGCGATAAAGGCGGCGGCCGCCGCCCGGGCGAAGCTCTCGTTGGCGCTGCGGCTCAAGAACCGCACCGTGAAGGCGTTGAGCGTTTCTTTTTGTGGCATATGTATGTCCTCCTCTTTGCTATCGCTTCGCGAAAACCCTGCGGATTTTCCGCGAGGGATTGATTGGGTATATCGCTCACGCCGGAATGAATCCGGCTTCGCGATTATGGCTTAAGACGCCGTTTCGCCTCGCTTTGGGCAAGGCCAAGAAATTTTAATCTTTTTTATCCAGCAATTGTGTGAAACACAATTGCATAAAGTTTGTGGGGCTTGGGGTGACGCCCAAAGGTCTGTTCATCGCCTACCTGAATGTTACCGCGCGGTCGATACCGGCGGCTTTGAGAATGCGCATGGCCTGACGGGGCGTGCCTTCCACGGCAAAGCCGGCCCCGATGTCGCGGCAGCGGCGAGAGGCCTGGACGATGACGGCGATGCCCGAGCTATCCATAAAGCTGAGGCCCGAGAGATCGAGGGTGACGCTGGCCGGCAGCTCACGGTCTATGAGCCCGGCGAACTCCCCCATGATGTCGATGGCCTCGTGATGGCCCAATTCTCCGGCCAGGGCGACGCACAGTTGTCCGCCCACCCGGGTGTAAGTGATTGCCATGGGTTGTCCTCCTTCAATGAAAAAAAGCCCTATGCAGTGTGTACTGCATAGGGCTATTGTATGGAATGGGGCCTGTCCGATTCTGTCGCTTTGGCTGGCTGGGGCTATTTTTTGCCCAACTGAGCACTCAGGAAGCCCTGACGGGCCTCACCGATGATATAGAGGGAACCGCAGGCCAGCACCAGATCATCAGGCCCGGCCAGCTCGATGGCTAGCCGCCCAGCCTCACAGGCGCTTTCGCGGACATGAACTTCCCCGCAGAAGCCGGCGGCCACCTTAGCCGTTTCGGAGGCCGGCAGCGCGCGGGGCATCTGCTGGGGCGTCGCCGCGATGAAGACGGCGCAGCGCCGGGCGATTTGCGGAATGCAGGTGAGGTAATCCTTATCGGCCTTCATGCCCATGACAGCGACAATGCGGCGGCCCGGATAGAGGCTGTCCAACGCCTTACACAGGCTTTCGATCTTCTCCGGGTTATGGGCGCCGTCGATGATGCAGCGGGGCCTCTCCCCCACCGTCTGCATCCGCCCCACAAAGTGAGTGTTCGAGAGACCGCGCTGCACGGCCTCTCGGGGGATGCGCCAACCGGCCTCCCGCAGCTCCTCCACAATGGTCAGCGTTGTGAGGGCGTTCATCACCTGATGCTCCCCGGCCAGGGAGACACGGTAGGGTGTTCCGCAATAGCGGAAATCCGAACCATCGGGATCCATAGAGACCGTCTCGAGCTGCGCCCTATCGGCCATGCGGGGTATGATGCCGAACTGCGCACAGGTACTCTCGAGCACGGCCCGGGCCTCCGTCGGCAGGGCACCATAGGCGGCCACGCGGCAATTGGGCTTGATGATACCGCATTTTTGCGCGGCGATTTCGGCCAGTGTCGAGCCCAAAATGTCGGTATGCTCCAAAGAAATCGAGCAAATGGCAGCCACCTCCGGGCTGTCGATAACATTGGTACGGTCGGTGAGGCCGCCGATGCCAACCTCAAGGCAGACGATGTCCACCTCCTCGGCCCGGAAAATCATCAGGGCCAGGGCGGTGACGATGTCGAACTCGGTGCACAGCACCCCCTCAAGCTCCATGGCTGTAATGTGGGGGATGAGGGCCAGGACGGCGGCGGCCAGGGTGTCCTCGGCCACCATGCGGCCATCCAGCTGAATGCGCTCGCGGAAATCGAGGACATAGGGTGAGACAAAGAGCCCGGTGCGGTAGCCGGCGGCTCGGAGCACGGCCTCGGTGAGGGTGGCCGTGCTCCCCTTGCCGCTGGAGCCCGCGATGTGGACGATTTTGAGGCCCTTTTGAGG
>JGI994J12354_10004478_pt1 | contig 12536 bp, 11 predicted proteins | sample IntmicLarv3ML3BL_FD_12354 | JGI IMG/M metagenome (IMG submission 12354)
AAAGCGCTGGGAACACGCGAGCATTCTATCAGAAAAATAAGCATATAATGGGAAATCACCGGGTTTGGCGAAAAATCCACATCTGCAAACAAAACGAAACCCCTTGAAAACCTAGTGTTTTCAAGGGGTTTCGTTTTGGAGCTTTCACCCGGACTCGAACCGGGGACCTCATCCTTACCAACGACCAGCGGTATATGTTATCGGGTGTTACAGCGTGTTATCCAGTCCCGAAATCGGGGAAAAGACAGGCTTTTGGTGTTGCTGGGTGTTATCTAATGTTGCCTAGTTTTGTGGGATAATGGGATAAATAGTGGGACGGGGGAGGGTGTATACTTCTCTCGACATGTCGCTATAACTAATCAGACTACAAGGAGGACACCCATTGGCGACAATACCGCGCGAGAATATTTTCCCATTCATCCTTATACCACCTTGCTCCGTTTTTGCGGTTCAAAAGAGAAAGGTCTCGACGGTGTACCTTTCCAGCTTTTCGGGGTCGGGCAGGACACCAAGGCCGGGCGCTTTGGGTATTTTCATCTGGTCCTCGGCCATGTGGAAGGGGGCGGTGGTGATGTCGTCGCTCAGGTAGTCTAGGGGCGGGCGCAAATCACCCGCGAAGTTGATACCCTCCAGCGAGGCACAGGCCAGATTGAGGGAGCGCCCAATGCCGGTTTCAAGCATACCGCCAATCCACGCGCCGATGCCCTGGCTTTGCAGATACTGCGTCATCTTTGAGACATTGCGCGGCCCGCCTACGCGGGGCGGCTTGAGATTGACCACCCGACACGAGCCCAGAGCAACGGTCGCCTTGATTTGGTTCATATTATGGGCGCTCTCGTCGATGCAGATGGGTGTCTTGAGCTGCCGTTGCAGGACAGCATATTCGATAAGGTCGCCGTTGCCGAAGGGCTGCTCAATCATGATCGGCCGCATGTATCCAGGGCGAGGGAGACATCGTTATCCCGGATGGTGTAGGCCGCGTTGGCGTCCACCGTCAGATCGATGTCCGGGAAACGGAAGCGCACCACCTCGATGACACCGATGTCGTGCCCGTCTCTTGTCCCAGCACGGTGGGCAGGATGAGCTCGCGCAGGAGCAGCGATGAGGTGCCCAGGGTCTCGGCCGAGTACCAGGGGGATTCAAGCTGGACGCTTTCGCCGTAGCCCAAAGTTCTGTCCTCGCCGGTCAGGGTGAGGATGTGCCCCACACAGTTGACAAACCGATGTTTACTCACGGTAAAGGGCTCCTTGAGGGGCAGACGAACCGTTCTCATTTCAATATGGGTTATCTTCATCTAAAGCCTCCTAACAGAGATGAATAGTGTCAGACAAGGGAAAGGCCGAGGATGCAGGGAGTGTATATTGAACAACTATTAAGGTGCTTAATGCATAGTATCATATCATCAAGTTCTAGACAGCACAATACTATACTGCCCTGTTTTTTGGAAAAATGTTCGCGCAAAAAGTGTTTCGGATAACACCGCGAAATCGACATTGTCTCTCATCCGCGGCTATGCTATGATATGCAGAGAATAGGAGGGATCAAGTTGAAATCAAGTGATTTTGTAGTGCCGAAAGACCGTGGGCAGGAGGCCATGTATGAGATGTCTTCCTGTGTCTTTCGTCTCTATCAGGCCACCCATGAATATCAGGGGATTACGCGGGATTATGCCCGGAATGGCATCACCATGGGCCAGGCCGAGGCACACCTTCTCACCGATATTGCCGACAATCCGGGCATCACCACCACGCAGCTGGCCGAGTGCTGGCGCAAGACGACGGCGGCCATATCCCAGATGATTACCAAGCTTGAAAAAAAGGGCATGGTCGAGCGCCGACGCACGAAGGATAACGCCCTCAATGTCTGGATTTATCCCACCCCGCTGGGCGAGAAGACCAGCGAGGCCCATCTGCACTTCGACGTCGACTCCATTCAGGTGACGCTGGAGAGTATGCGGAAGACCTGCACCGAGGCGGAGATTTCCGCCTTTTTCAAGGTTCTCGAAGTCTATATTGACATCATATATGAAAAACTGGGTTATAGCCGGTAACCCTGCAATCCGGATGCCCCGCACAAGCTTGACAAAGTGCCTCCCCTTTTGGGAGGCGCTTTGTGTGTTATACGATTTCGGCGATTTCACTTGACAAGAGTCCGCGATGAGCGTAATATGAATGCATTCATATGAATACATTCATATTACGGAGGTACACCATTGCCGAAACAAACTTTCTTTTCTCTGCCCGAAGAAAAACGACAGGGGATTATCGAAGCGGCCTATGATGAGTTTCTGAACAAGAGCTACAAATCGGCCAGTATTGCACGGATATCCAATAAGGCCGACATTCCGGTGGGGAGCTTCTACCAGTATTTTGAGGACAAATACGACTTGGTGCGTTTTTTGTGCAACCAAGTGGTCAACTTGTTTGACTCACCGTATGAGGCCGGGTTTTGGAGTGGGCTCGACCGGGACACGGCCATGAAAATGGGGCTTGATGAAAAACAGTATACTTTCATGTTCGAGGTCTCCAACAGCTTCCCGGCCGAAGTACAGAACCAACTGTTTTTTGATTCCATGGGCGAGGCCTACACCAAAAAAATCAAGGAGGAGCTGGTCGCCTTGCAAAATGCCGAAGAGACGGTGGAGATACCAGACATCGACTTCGCGGCCTATCTCTTTGCCACCGCGCCATTTATCGTTCAGGAGTTCGCGCGGCGCTCCAATTTGTCTCCCGGCCAGCGGTTCGCCTATAACAGTTGGCTCAATGACATACTTAATTACGGTATAAAAAAGAGAACATAACAGGAGGAGAAGAGGATGAAAACAACGGCGGGCTCCGAAGCTATCCGTCAGCGCACCACCAAGGATATCATTCAGTTGAGTATGGGGGCAGGCATGGCCGAGCTCATCGGCGCCATGTTGACGGCGCTACTCAACTACTACTATGTGCGCACCATGGGGCTGAGTAATAGCTACTTCTTTGTGGCACAGACCATTTATGCCGTCTACATTGCCTTTGCTGAGCCCTTTATCGGCTATTACACCAATCGTCGCTTCCGTTTCACGGCCAAACTGGGCAAGACGACCCCCTTTATCCTGCTCGGTGGTCTTTTCACGCTGGTCAGCGCTATTCTGGTCTATCTGACACCGCTGCGGGCCCAGCTTGGCCTCTTTTTCTGGATGCTGGGGACACTCGCCCTGAGCAGCACCTTTTTCTCTATGTATAATGTCAACTACCAGTCGCTGCTTCCCGTGGTGCTTCAAGACAAGGGTCAGCGCATCAAGTACGGCACCATTTCGGTGATTTTCGGAACCACCTTTATGATTATCGGCTTTATCATCCCCGAGTTCGGCGACATCACATCCCAGTCAGGCTATATCACGCCCATGCTCATTACAGCGGGGCTGGGCATCGCGCTGCTTCTGGGCCTGCTGCCCGCTGCGCGGGAGGAGCCTGCCCTGACCCGGGAGCTTCTGCGCAAGGACGGGGGCGGGGCCGGCACTTTTTTCTCGGCTATGGGGCAGCTTGTGCGCATGAAAAATTTCCTGGTATATATTCTGCTTTTCCTGGCTTTTCAAATTATCAGCCTGACGGCACTCTCAAGTCTGCCCTATTTTGCCGAATATGTCATGGGCATGCCCCTTGATCAGATTAATTCAACACGCACCCTTCTGGTGCTGGTTGAGTTCGCCGGGGTGTTCGTCAGCCTGCCTATCTGGTCGCGCCTGGCCAAGAAGCACGAGTTCAAGAGCATTCTGGGCTATTGCGGCATTGCGCTGGCACTCTCGTGCTCACCCATGCTTTTCCTGAGCTCTCTGCCTGCCCTGCTGGTTTCTTTCGCCTTCCTCGGCCTGAGCGTCGGAGGCTTTTGGTCGCTGCTTACGCCAGTTTTCAACGACATCATGGACGAGGCCAGCTATCTGAGCGGCGGACATATGGGCGGCGTTTCGGCTGGAGTGCGTACCTTTTTCGCGCGCTTCGCCCTGGTGGCCCAGGCGGGCATCTATCTGGTGGTTCGAGAGGTAACCGGCTTTGTGCCGGGTGAAATGTCGGCTGCGGCCGCGACGCCGGCAATCCGCTTCGGCATCCGTTTTGAGATGGTGGGTGTCAGCATCATACTGCTTGTGTTGACCTCCGTTATCTTCCTGATTAAATATGACTTGACCGGAGACAAATTCAAGGAGATTAAGCGTGCGCTGGAGGAGCGGAGCGCCTCGGCGCAATAAATCACGCCTGGAGGGATTGTGATGAAAGGACAGGGTACCGAGCATGTGCGGGAACGGGGCAGGCTGGATATCTTCCGGCTGAGCTTTGGCATGGGGTTTGGAGAATTGCTCTCTGCCTCTCTGGCCTCGCTGCTCAACTACTACTATGTGCGCACCATGGGGCTGAGTGATGGCTATTTTCTGCTGGCCCAGACGGTGTATGCCATCTACAACGCCATCAACGACCCGCTGATTGGTTATGTCACCAACCGGCGCTTCCGCTTTACCGAAAAATTGGGTAAGACGACCCCGTTTATCATGGCAGGCGGCGCCCTCAGCCTTTTTATGGCGGTTCTGGTGTACAGTGCACCCCTGAACGGGCAGCTTGGCATGATGCTGTGGATGCTTGGTACGCTATGCTTGTGCGACACCTTTTATTCTATGTTTTACGTCAATTACACAGCGCTGCTGCCTGTGGTTGTCCGGGGCAAGAAGCAACGCGTGAATCTCGGGACCGGCACGGCGGCCGTCAGCACGGTGTGCATGCTGCTAGGGTTTATCCTGCCCGAGTTCGGGGATATCACAAAGTCCTCGGGCTATCTGCTGCCCATGCTGCTCACCGCCGCCGTGGGCCTCGTGTTGCTGGTCGTGCTTTTCCCATCTGTTCGGGAGGAGCCCGCCTTGACCCGGGAACTGCTGCGGAAGGAGGGTGAGGGCAAGAGCTTTTTCGAGCTGCTCAAGCTGACCCTCCGGCTCAAGAACTTTATCTGCTATATCCTGGTCTTTCTCTCTTTCCAGGTGCTGTCTCTGACAGCCATCGCCAGCTTACCCTATTTTGCGGAGTATGTCATGGGCCTGCCTCTCGACCAAATCAATTCGGCCCGTACAATGCTGATTTTGGTGGAGTTTGTCGGCGTTTTCGCCAGCCTGCCTGTCTGGTCGAAGCTGGCGAAGAGGTACGAGTTCCGAACCATTCTGGGCATATGCGGTGTCGCGCTCTCCCTCTCCTGTCTGCCCATGTTCTTTTTGACATCCCTCATTCCGCTCTACATCTGCTTTTTTCTGCTGGGTCTCAGCGTGGGCGGATTTTGGTCTTTGTTGCCGCCGGTGTTCAACGATGTGCTGGACGAGGTCAGCTTTATCACCGGCACCCATGACGAGGGTGTCTTTGCCGGCATCCGCACATTTTTTGCGCGCGGAGCGCTGGTCATCCAGTCTTTCATCTATTTCATCGTTCGCGGCATCACCGGCATCAATCCCGAGGTGACCGCCGAGACTGCCACAGGCTCCATGCGGCTGGGTATCCGCTTTGAGATGTTTGGCATCGGTATTCTGATGATTCTGGCGACCTCCGTCCTATTCCTCCGCAAGTATGACCTAACCGACCAAAAGCTGGCCGACATCCGCTACGCCCTGGATACCCGGGACGGAGCTAGCAAAGGAGAACGCTATGACCAAGCTTAGTCATGCCGCCCAAGCATTTGAGGGCCTTGAGCCGCAGATGGCGGGATTCCTCCGCGCCGCCGGCATCATTGGTGCCCATGTGTCCCTGCTGGATACTGAGGGTCAGATGGCTCAGTTCAGTTTTGGTTCAGCCGACCGTGACATCCCGCTGCCGCCGGATGGCGAAACCCTCTTTATGATCGGCTCTTGTTCCAAGGCCTTTGCCGCCCTAGCAATCCTGCTGCTGTGCCAGGATGGGCGGGTGGCATTGGAGGACCCCATCGCCCGGTACGTACCCTTCAAGCTTGATCGTCCCGAAAACCCGGTGACCATCCGGCATATTCTAACCCACACCTCGGGTATTCCCAATCTGGGGATGGGTGAGGTGCTCATCGCCCGCCTGCGGGGGGAGAGCGGCGGGGACTGGTTCGACAGCATGGCGCGCTTTTATGCTCATCTCAACGCCGCAGGCGGCCATCTGGTTTTTTCGCCCGGCGAGCGGTATATCTACTGCAACAGCAACTACACACTGGCCGCCGGTATTGTCAGCGCCGTCACCGGCGGGCGGTACGAGGATTTTGTCGCCGAACGCATCTTCCGGCCCCTTGGCATGGGGCGCAGTTGCTTTGACCGGGCCGATTACGAGGGATTCGACAACAAGAGTCGGCAATACTTCCCGGACGGCGAGCGATGCGATGTCTATTTCGAGCCGGTTATTGCCGGTTGCGGCGGTATTATCTCATGCACCCGCGACCTGGGGTACTTTCTGCGTATGCTCATCAACGGTGGGACACTGAACGGAGTCGCATTCCTCCGCCCCGACCTTGTTCGCGAGATGCTGGCCGGACACACGCCCATGACAACAGCCAGAGATTTACTCGGCCCCGGCTTCGGCCCGGAGAAATACGCGCTTGGGTTCATGGAGTACGCCGACTTTTCCGGAGCCCGGGTTGTCACCCACAGCGGAAGCACGGGAATCGGATCGGCCAACTTATTTATGCTGCCCGAGCTCGATCTCGCCCTGGCAAGCGCGTGCAGCACCCCCGCCGGGGAGAGCATTTTGCCAGTTATTGGCTTTATGATGACCTGTGTCCTCGCGGGGAGGGATTTTTTTGCCGAGGTGCCCTACTTCGCCACCGAGGCGCACATGCAGGCGCTGTGCGGCCGGTACGGAACATACTGTGACATTGTGCAAAGCGACATCCGCTATGAGGATGGGCTATTGTGGATAACCCCGCTTGACCGGAATGAAAACAGCCCGAAGAGGGCCTCGCCGCTCATCCCCGATGACCCCGGAGAGCCCTTCCCGCTCCGCTTCCGCCAGTACACCGGCCCTCAGGCCTACCGTATGGCAACCTTTTTTTCTACAGAGGATGGCGAAGAACGCCTGATTCTGGAGCGCAATCTGTACACAAAAAAGAAATAGGAATCCGGGGGGCTTTATATGTATCGATACGGCGGCACTCGGCTTGAGCCCAGCGAGATTATGCGGCATGAGGACTGCTTTCTGTACCGCTACGAGGGAGAGGATACGCCGGACATCCTTTTCCTCCAGGGCAGCCCATATCATCGGGGTTACGCCCATGGGGTGCTTCTGGCTGACCGTATAGCCCTCAGTTGTGCTCACATTCTGACCATCCTTTACGGCATGGCGGGCGGCTACACGGGCGGAGAGGGTACACCGCCGGCGCCCGGGCAGATTGCGCAGGGCAAAGCGCGTATGCTGGCCACCGTTGAAGAGAACCTTCTACCTGCCATCCGGCAGGAGTTGCCCGAGTTTTTCGACGAGCTGCGCGGGCTAACCGAGGGCGTGCAGACCCGGTATCCCGATTTACCATGGGAGGATATGCTCATCCTCAACACGGTGCCCGAGAGCGTGGAGAGCCCCCATGGGTGCAGCAATGTCATCGCCTTTGGGGATGCCACTGCGGATGGCGGCCTTATACACGGCATCAATATGGATTATAACTCCCTGGGAGTTTTCCACAGGGGTGTCAGCCTGTGTTTTGTCAAATCGGATCGGGGGAACGCCTATCTGTGCACCAGCTTCAACGGCTCCATGGCCCCCATGTCCTTCCTCAATGACAAAGGAATCAGCTATGGGGAGATGACCTCGAACACCACGGAGCGACACTGGCCTCAGCTTCCTCATTGGCTGCAGGCCAAGCTCTATGCTGGCTGCGCCAAAACGCTGGACGACGCCCTGGCCATCGGCCGGCGCACAGGCGGTACCACCGGTTTCGTCAATTTTTTGTGTCAGGGACAGCAGGGGATATCCATCGAAACCGCCGGGGAGCTCATGTCAGTCCGCCATCCCGGTGAGGATCGCCTCAAGCTGCCCGGCCTGATGTTCACCACAAACTTTTTTGGTGTCTTCACACCGGCGGATGCGCCGGGCAGCCTGATTCGCGGGCAGATTGAGGCTATGGACAGGGGACACCCCGCCCTGATGGGAAGGCGGGCAGAGCTGCTGACTGTACGCAGTCTTTCTCAGTGGATTGACCTGGTGGACTGCCCCAGATATCACGCTTTCGAGTCGCGATTGCCTATGTTGTACGGCAAGCTGGACGCCCAGAGTATGATGGCTCTTATGTCGGGCTTCCCAATCTCCCGCGGGGGCGAAAATCTGCCGCCTCTCCATATATTCTGCGAGGATGCACCACTGCCTTACGGTCTGCCGCCAGAGCGGCTCTCCAGCCGGGAGCTGGCCAGTGTCTATTGCTTGGTCACCGAGCCCGAGAAGGGTGTCGTCCATATTGCCGCAGGCCTTGAACCAGCCCAAGCTGGCCGGTTCCTCGCAGTGTCAATAGAGGAGGGGCTGAGTATACTCACAGATGGGTGAGGGTTGGCATACCTCATGTGTTAGGTCGGAGGGTGTCCATAGGGGATATCGACTTGAAAAAGGTAAGCCCTGACGATATTCAGTCGCTCTATCAGAAGATGACCCTGGCGGGGGCGAAACCGGTTACGGTGCACGAGGGCAAGTACATCATCGGCAATGTGCCAACAGGCAGTGAACGGTTCGGTCTATTGTATCAAAGACTGCTACACCAAGGTGTCGCAGTCTTTTTGACTTATTTTCGTAGGAAGACAGGTTTATTATTGAGAGCCTGCCATATAAAAAGCACATACACATTGTGTTATGGGGTGTTACATGGTGTTATCCAGTTTTTCGAGGCTCTGCAAAGTGTCGAGCGTATACACATTCATGCAGATATGCACACATTCAGGAGTGCTATTAGAAAGAAAGTGGCGACTTGCAATCAAAATCTGGGAGGATTTGACCTAAAATAAACACTTCTGCCAGCCGATATTCTGATGACATCTTTCGTGTATCCATACAATGTCGACCTCCTCGGTTGATTTTGTTGCATTACTTTTTTAACCGCTTTGTCTCAATTGTACTATTGCCTCGCTTTGCTGGCCATGTGCCCTTTCCCTTGACGCTTACAGTTTATGTGCACCACGCTGGCGCTTTTCTGTGCGCTTTATTTTACCATTTACAGTTATCTGATGTTGCTTAGTTTCACGGGATAATGGGAAAAAGTGGGATGGGGGAGGGCTAAGGAGTGGATTATGTAACTCGCTTGTGGCTGGGAAAAGGGGAGAAAATGGAGTGAAATCGGGTGAAAAGGATATATTATGCATATGGGGATAATTATTCATGTAACTCAAGCGCATATAACTTGACCCTGCGATTTCTGTGAATAAGACAGGGCGGCCTTTAATGCCACCCTGTCTTGCGTATTTACTGTGCATTCATTCCCTGTGCGTTGAGCTTTGGAGGATTAATCAGGCTAGGCCGCCTGACATTTTGTCGCTTTCGAGCTTTTGCGGCCAACGACAAAGAGGATATCAAGCGCGGGGTGTCATTGTGGAGAGTAGTCCGCCGTAGTGGTTATATCGATGACCCCTGGCCATTCAGCAGAAAGCGCCACCTTGAAGTTGAACAACTGGGCAATATCCCGCAGCTTGAAATAGTTGTTGCCCTCGATGTTATAGGCTGTGATAAGGGGAGAGAGGTCGAAGCCATCTACATCGAGCCGGAAAGGATTTCCGGCAACCCAATAGGCAGTGGGAAACTGACCGGCCAGGTCGACGAAAGCTACGCCACCCGTTGGGCCTTTCACCAAAAGCATGCCCTGGGTGGTGGCAATATAGGTGAAAAAGGTGCCGGGCGGAACAACAAAATTGCCGGCGAGGTCAATGACGCCAATCCCCTCCTCGTTCCCTGAAATGGCATGCCCATCCAAAAACGCACCGATTCCGTGAAGTGTCTGCCCTGCCGGGATGACCTCTCTCCCAGAGGCGTCAATAACACCGTTCCGATGCACCAAACCACTAACTCGCAGCATTCCCTCAACAGGAGGGCCGTACTCTTGATGCTCGGGTATGAGCTGTGTCACGGTAGCATAGCCATCGTAGAATGGGTAAATAAATATCGACCGAAAGGAACGATGATGTTCTCATGGGCATCGAGTGCGGCATACTCGCCCTCCGAGTCGCGCACAACAACGGCGCCGTCGCCGGGGCGGATTGTATCATATTTTCCAAAGGGGAAGAGCACCTCTCCGCCCTTGCCGATGAGGCCAAACTTGCCATTGGCATCGACGGCGACAGAAACGCCCCCGCAGAAGCCATGGATACCCTGATAGATTAAGGGGATGACCTCCTCGCCTGCACGGTTTATGGCACCACAGGCATCGCCCCGCCAAATAACAATGACATCATCAATATCGCTGTGCTTGTAGTAGCTATATCTGTCGAAATAAGTGGGCATAGTATATTCGGTATACCGTCCATAGGACACCAGGAGGTTTCCGTTAATATCCATAAGGCCAACCTGCCCATTTTTGTGGACGGTCATAACCCGCCCAGGATAAAGGAAGCCAAGGTTATATCTGCCAAAGGGAATGACCACCGCACCGGTTTTATCCAATGCCCCTCTATTACCATCTTCATTTGTGGCCAAAGTCATCCCATCAGTAAAATGGATTAAAATTCTATATATTGCTGGGATAATGAGTTCACCGGCTCGGTTGATTGCCCCTTTCTTTGTACCAACTGTCACGATGGCAGCATCCTCGTAAAACGACTCAGCGTTGTCATACATTCCGAAGGGGACGGGTACGGTATATTGCTGCGCCTAAGCCGCGATGGGGAAGCCGATAAGCAGGATGCATAGTAATAGTGCTGCGAATCCTCGTATTCTTCTCATAGTAGAAAATCTCCTTTTTTAGTCTTTCTAAGTGAGCCATCTTGCCATCGCAGCGTATACGACGACCTTGGCTCAATTCCTTTTCTGTAGCGTTTTCTTAGTTTCGGAAACATCCCTTGATAGTGTCAACGCCAATCTGAAAATGCCGAAAAGTGCCGGTTAAAATTCGCAGGTTATCGGCGGTGAAGAGATGTGCGAAAATTAGTTATTGCCTTGGTCAAGGAGGGTATTGACGATGTGCTGTTTCTGCTTCATATACTCCTTGCGCTCTTTGAGGCGGTAGCTCTCGCCCTTGATGTTGATGACAGTGTCGTGATGGAGTATTCTGTCAAGGATAGCGGAGGCAATGGTGACATAGGCAAAGACCTCGTTCCACTGGGAGAAAGCCTTGTTGGAGGTAAAAACGGTGGAAACCCTCTCGTAACATCTGGCGATGAGCTGGAAAAACAGGTTAGCTCCTTGAATGTCCATCGGCAAATAGCCAATTTCGTCAATAACGAGCATCTTGTACTTGCCGAGCGTCTTGAGCTTGTCCGGCAAATGGTTCTCGAGATGAGCCTTTTTTAGTTGCTCAATGAGGGTGTGGCAGTTGATGTAATAGGTAGAACAGCGATGTCTGGCGGCAACCATGCCGAGCGCCGAGGCGAGGTGCGTCTTACCGACACCGGGTGGGCCGAGAAAGATAATATTCTCGTCATTTTCAAGAAAGCGCATGGTCGCCAACTCGTCAATCTGCCGTTTGTCGATGGATGGCTGAAAGGCAAAGTCGAAGTCATCCAATGTTTTCTTAATTGGAAAACCGGACATCTGCACCTGCGAGCTATCTCTGTGTAGCTCATTCCTTTTTGCCGGTCGCTTCGGATATCCATCCAGTGTGCTCCTTCCATTCCTATACCCTTTCTGTCTGCTCTTTTACAGACAGTTTTCAGTGTAGCATATTTGCATCCTGCACCGCTGGAACCCTACATTTTTTCTCCGGCGTTTTCTTGCATTTTATCACTGGCGCTGACAATCAAGATTGCGCCTAGTATCTGGAGTTGTGCGGCCTGGAGGTGCTTGAGCCCGAATATGCAGACAATACAGTTTTGGAAGTGCTTTACGAGATGATTAACAAGCGCACGGCGCGCCGTGTTCGGCTGCCTGCGGGTGTATTTGATATGGTGACCACCGTGCATGGGGTGTATGACGAAGATGCGTGAAGAAAGCTCCCCATCGGGGAGCTTTCTGTTACGGCTTATTCTTCTGTTTTGCGATGGGATTCAATATCCCGTCCGCCATAGAAAATACGAACAGTAGCTACGGTTTGGTCTGCCTCGTTGGGCAAATAGAACGCCAAAAAGCTGTCTATTGGCATGACGCGCAGACCCTTGCTGTGCCAGGGCTCCTTCTCAAACAGTCGATGGCGCAGCGACAGTTGGCTGAGCCCGGTTATGGCTTCCAAAATACGAGCCGTTTGCTTCTCTGCTGTTCCGGGCTCTAACAGGGAGAAAGCGATATATTCATAGATATGACCATTCCTTTCTGTCGAAAGGCACAAAAGGTTAATGAAACCGGAGTGCCTAACGCCTAAGCATATTTTGATATACTGGTGCTTGAGGAAACGGGTACACTTCAAGAGCGCGTGGAGGTGAGCGCGGCAGCAAAACTGCTGTGCCGTATAGATATGTGCGC
>JGI994J12354_10004479_pt1 | contig 12532 bp, 10 predicted proteins | sample IntmicLarv3ML3BL_FD_12354 | JGI IMG/M metagenome (IMG submission 12354)
GTTGCTGCCGACAGTTATCTTTAGGTCGAGACCGGTTGCATTAGTAAAGTTTTGGCGGAAATTAGCCATTCGCACCGATAATACTTTTGGTATTTTAGTATTTTGCTTTTTTGCTGCGGCTTTTTTACTATTAATCAATTCTTCGGTTTGACGAACAGATAAATTGTTTTCGAGAATAATCCTAAGGTATTCAATTACAATATCTTCGTTGTCAATTGATGATAAGGGTTTTGCGTGACCTATAGTTATCTTATTTTCTTTCAGTGCACTTTGAACTAAATCGGGAAGATTTAGCAAACGCAAGAAATTGGAAATTGTTGAGCGGTCTTTGCTGACTTTTTTAGCTAAGTCTTCTTGTGTGAGATGACATTCATTGATTAGCCGTTGATAGCTCAAAGCTATTTCAATCGGATTGAGATTTTTCCTTTGAATATTCTCAACTAAAGCCATTTCAAGCATTTGCTCGTCGTCGGCAATGCGCACGTATGCGGGAATAGTTTTGAGTTTGAGAATAGTGGCTGCCTTGTGTCTTCTTCCTCCGGAAATGAGTTGATATTTGTTATTGCCAATTTCTCTAACAGTAACAGGTTGAATAATACCGTGTTCTCTAATTGAGTTGACAAGTTCGGTGAGTGCGCTTTCTTCAAATTCCGTTCTTGGTTGAAACGGGTTTGTTTCTATCAAATCGAGAGCAATTTCGGAAACTGCTCCAATTCCAACATTACTTGGCGTGTCATTATTAGTTGTATCTGTTACAGGGTTTTCTAATATCGCACCCAATCCTCTTCCTAAAGCTTTTTTCTTTGAATCTGCCATTTGTTAATCTGTTATTTCTTCTGTTGTTAAATTATTTTTCTTTAAAATTTCTCTTGCCAAGTTTAGATAATTAATTGCACCTGTGCTACTTGCATCGTGCATAATCGCGCTTTTTCCGAAGCTTGGCGCTTCCACCAATTTAATATTTCTGCTAATTATCGTGTCAAAAACCAAATCTTGGAAATGAGTTTTCACTTCATCAAACACATTCCTTCTCACAACTTCCCGCTTGTCGTACATGGTAACCAAGATTCCTTCGATTGTTAGCGCAGTATTCAATCGCGACTGTATGATTTTGATTGTGTTAAGCAATTTTCCCAAGCCTTCGAGAGCGAAAAACTCTGCTTGAACCGGAATAATTATCGAATCGGCAGCAGTTAACGCATTGACTGTGATTAAGCCCAGCGAAGGCGAACAATCAATAATAACAAAATCGTAATTATCTTTAATTTTGTCGATTAGTGTTTTCATTTTATATTCTCTGTCAACAATGTTAACTAATTCTATTTCAGCACCGACTAAATTAATATTCGACGGTAAAAGGTCTAAATGAGGAGTATCTGTTTGAATAATAGCTTCTTGCGGGTCAATTTCTTCGAGCAAGCATTCGTAAATACTATTCTCAATACCACGAGGGTCGTAACCCATACCTATCGTTGCATTTGCTTGAGGGTCAGCATCTACCACCAAACTTTTGTATTCGAGCACAGCCAAACTACTTGCCAAATTAACTACCGTAGTAGTTTTTCCTACACCACCTTTTTGATTGGCTACTGCAATAACTTTTGTCATATTTTATTTATAATAAATTGATAATGATATTCTTAATAAAAGTAAATTATATATTTTCGCTTTCGTCAAAATTGATTTCCTTTAAAAAATCTTCATCCGACATAATAATTTGCTGATTGGCAACTCCGTTTTCTTCAAAGTGCTCATCTTCAAGGTCAATATTTTCCTTCATATACTCAACAATGCTATTGAACGCCTTAGCGAAAGTCAAAATACTGTTTTTGTAAATGAAAATTTTCTGTTTCTGAAACGTGCTTTTTACCTGAGAATCATCAAATTTTTTGTGGCTCTCAGTTATCACTAAATAGTGATTATTGCTTTTTGTTTTCTTAAGATCAAAAAAATATGTTCGCTTACCGGCTCTGAGTGGTATCGAGATAACGTCCTCATCTCTAAACTTATCCGCCTGTTCTTTCCTGTTAAAATCTTCCATCATATTTTGCGTTTAATTGCAGGTGCAAAGTTACTAATCTTAGTGGATATTACATTATATTTAGCTAAAAAAATCTTAAATAGAAAAAAGCTTGGAAAATACGCTTGTCGCATCATTTAAAATCGTACCTTTGCAGTTTGTTATTTGAAATTTTATGCTGAATAGAAGACAACTAAGAATGAAAGTCTTACAAGCTCTGTATGCTTTTATTTTTTCGGAAAATGATAATCTCATTAAAGGAGAAAAAGAGCTGATGGATAGTCTTGAAAAAACTAAAGAATTGTTTTTGTGGCAAATATCTATTGCTTTCGAGCTTTCGGATATTATGTCGCAAAAATTAGAAGATAGGCAAAGAAAGTTTTTACCTACCCAAGAAGACCTAAATCCTAACTATAAGTTTGTTGATAATAAACTTATTGCCCTTTGGCGTAAAAATACAGATATTCAAAGACTTATAAGAAATTACAAAGTTTCTTGGATTGAAAATAGTGAAGTTTTTAGAAGACTTGCCAACGATTTTGAAAACTCCGATGTTTACAAGCAATACCTTGATGCAAAGGACAGTTTCAAAAATGACAAGTCAATTATGATTAGCTTGTACACAGATTTCATTTACGAAGATGATTTCTTTATTGATTTTTACGAAACGAAAAGCGTTTATTGGCATACCGATTTTTGTATGATGAATTTTATGATGAAGAAATTCATTGAAGACTACAAGGAAAGTTATGATGAATCAACAAGTTTGCAGGAAATTTTTCGCGAAAACGAAGAAATTTCGTCGAACGAAAAAGAAGATAAAGACTTTGTAACATCCTTGTTTTCAAGGACTATTATTCATCGAAATGAATATACAGACTTGGCGAACAAGTTTACAAAAAATTGGGATGCCGACAGAATTTCTGCTATGGATATGCTCATTATCACGATGGCAATTACGGAAATGCTTCATTTTCCGTCAATTCCGGTTCGTGTTACAATGAATGAATATATTGATATTTCAAAAATATTCAGCACTCCGAAAAGTAAAACCTTCATTAACGGAGTTTTGGATTCAGTTTATAAAGATTTGTCAGAAAACGGTAAAATTACCAAAACAGGTCGCGGACTTGTTAGTAAATAATTTATATACAAATATTTGCAAAACAATAAAGCCATAAAACAAATAAAACCGATAAAGGGCTGAAAGCCCGCCACAATTCAGCCCAATGGCAAGCGCAGCGCCGCCTTTTGGTAAAATAAAAATTAAAAATATAAAATGAAATAGATATGAAAAATAAATTGATGATTATAAGCGTGTTGATGACAGCAGTAATCGCATTATGTGTTTCATGTAACAAAGATAAAAAAATTACAGGCGCATTGATTCACAATCCGATTACCGCTTCGGGAGACACGGATTTGAGCAAATTGCCGGTGATTACATTCGTGAAAACTACTCATGATTTTGGCGATGTCTCTGCAGGCGAAAGCATTAGATATTCTTTCAAATTCAAAAACGAAGGAAAGTCGGATTTGATAATTTCCGCTGCCAAAGCAGGATGCGGCTGCACAGTTGCAAATTTTCCAAAAACGCCAATCAAACCGGGAGAAGAAAATTATATTGATATTACTTTCGACTCTAAAGGAACAGCAGGATTTCAAAACAAAAGCATATCAATAGTATCTAACACTCAGCCAAATACAACAATTCTTTATATAAAAGCTAATGTCAAAAAAGGACGATAATATTAGTTTTAACAGCTATCTTTTAAAACAGTTTCTGTCGGCATATAAAGCTAACAAGCAGTTTTATTGGTCGGAAGATGAGTTTGAGTACCTTCTCAGATATTGCTTCGATAACAATAAACTTCCAATGTTGCATTATGCCGTAACTTTAGCTTTGAAATATTATCCGGAAAATGCTGATTTTCACTATTATTCGGGGAAATATTATATGCTCACAGATAAATTGCCAAAAGCATTGATGCACTTCAAAAAGTTCCTGTTTGATGATCCGGAAAATGATTTTATCGTTTTCGAAATGTGCTTCTGCTGGGAAGTGATTGATGATGACGAGGATGCGAAAAAAGTATTGAGCGAATATTTGGATAAATTTAATCCAAGTTCTGCTGCAGCTTGGTTCGCTTTAGGCACAGTTTACATTAAAAGAGATGAAGTTGATAATGCGATTGATGCGTTTGAATTTTCCATAGCTCTAAACCCCGAAAGCATTGCTACATACTACAATTTGGGCAATTTGTATTGCATCAAACAAATGTATGATAAAGCGTATTTGGTTTATTACGAAGCCTTGAAATATGATGATGAGGATGCCGGAATTTATGCCAATCTTGCAGAATGTTGTTTCTATTTAGATGATTGTGAGAAAGTTATCGAATATGGAAATAAAGCGATAAGTTTGGACGATGCAACTGAGTACGCATATTATTTTCTCGCAAAAGTTTATTTGAAAGATGAAAAATTAAAACTTGCATCCGATTTTACTGAAAAAGCAATCAAGTTGAACGACCAAATAAGCGAGTTTTTTTCTTTAAAAGGCTATGTTGAAGTTTGCTTGGAAAACATGGAAGCTGCTGAAGATGCGTTTGCTAACGCAATAAAACTCGACCCTACACTTTTCGACTGTTACTTTGATATTGCCATTTTTTATTCCCAAATTGACCGCCACAGTGATGCTATTGATATTCTGGAATCTAACTTGGCTTTTTTCAGTGATGAAGACAAAATAGTGGCAAAATATTTGCTTAGCGCATGCAATTACATGTTGGGAAGGAAACAAGAGGCTTATGCACAATTCCTTGATATTGAAAATATTAATCCGGAATTGTTCGATTTCTTGTACGAAAATTTTAGTGAATTTATCGGCGACCAAATAATCGCAGATTTTATCAGCGAAATGCAGTCATAATATGGCATCTTTAGCTCTAATCGGCAGAAATATTTCCTACTCGCAATCTCCCAAAATATACAATGAACTGGCTGAGAAATCAGGAATAAATCTTAATTACAATGTTTTTGATATTCAAAGCATAAAGGAAGTTGTTCATATCATAAACACCCACAGCGATTTAATCGGATTTAATGTTACAATTCCATATAAAACTGAAATTATAGAAATCTTAGATAGCATTTCTGATGATGCTCGGGAAATAAATGCCGTAAATTGCGTTTTAATAGATAAAAACAAAAAACTTTCGGGATATAATACTGATTGGAAAGCTTTTAGAGATACATTTGTCAATATCAAAAAGGATTTTCACAACAAAGCAATCATATTAGGTTCGGGCGGCGCAGCAAATGCAGTAGCTTATGCTTTAAAGTCTTTAAATATTGATTATCTTGTAGTTGTGCGTAATAAAAATAAAATTGTAAAAGATAATATAATTTCCTACGAAAATGTAAAATGCCTCGATTTTAGCGAGTACAACATAGTTATCAACGCAACTCCTTGCGGCACTTTGGGAACAAATTTCGATTTAAAAGACTTGTTTCCCTTTGATTTGATTAAAGAAAATTCATTGATGTATGACCTTGTTTATGAGCCAATTATAACTCCATTTATAGAAGAAGGAATAAAGCGAAATTGCTTTGTTAAAAACGGATTGGATATGCTGAGATTGCAGGCGGAGTATGCTTGGGAAATATTTCTACCCCAAATAAACCTCATGTATTAGGAAAATTCTTGCTGGCGCGGATTTACGCAGAATGAAATCCACTCTCTCTGCGTCCTTTGCGCTTAAAACTCTGCGTTCTTTGCGGTTAAAAAATAAAAAAAACCGGCGCAAAAATTACGCCGGCAACTCTCTGACAATAATAATTTTGGGAAATTATCTCTCTTCAATGCGTGTATATTCTCTGTCTATTCTTTCACAAATATTATATTGCGGTTCACATAATTAATATTGTAAATACCTTTTGCCAAATCGCCAACATAAATTTCAGCGGTCTGACCAATTTGATACTCAAGCTTTTTAATTAATTTTCCTGTAAAATCAAAAATTTTAATTTCGCTTGAATTAACATAAAGATTATCGCTAATTCTAACATGCACAATATCTTTTGCAGGATTTGGATAAACATTTATTGCGGAAGAATATTCTTCAATGCCGTCGAAATTTATTCTAACTTTGGATATATAGCTAATTCCGTCGTTAACAAAATAATCGTGATTGATTGTGTTTTGAGCAAATTGAATATTAATGCTATACGTTTTGTTGTCGCGAGTAATTTTAAATCTAACGCGCTCGTTTTCAGCCAAACCGTCAATGCTTGAAGTTGTAAAATCATCGCCGAAAGCTTTAAAAATAGCTGTGAAATTTCCGCTAACTTCGCCGCTTCCCACGAGCAAACCATTGCTTGTGAAAGCCGAAATTACATCCCCAACTTTCAGATTTTGTGCATCAATAAACACAAACACATGGTCGGAAGAAGTTTGCGCCACATCTTCTTGAACACTTTTCTCCAAAGTTTCGGTGTATTCGTGGATGCCGTTTCCGGAAAAACCCTTACTAAAGCCGAAAGTAACTGTTGTTGCAGTATTCATCCGCGCTTTGTAAGCTTTTCCCGGAATTAGCATAAAATCGCCGGAAATTCCCGGAATATAAATCTCATTATAACCGTAACCCTTCACAATATCAATATTATTCAGCATTCCGGAAAACAAATCAGCAATCAAAATCGGCTCATTTGTTTTGATTGGGAATAAAGTCCAGCCGACGGGAAACGAGACATTCATATTGTTGGTTAAACCTCCCGTAAACGGCACCACGATATTTTCAGTACATTTTATAAGCCAGCCGCTTTCTGCATTCCAATTGCTCAATGTGCTATTTGGATTGCTTGGAAGAAAGATGCCGTTGTCGTTGGTAATTGCGATAATTTTGCTGAGATGATTTGAGAAAATGCTCTCAAGTAGCAGATTATCAGGAATTACGTAAGAAGAAATTCCGCTCCAACCTTCAGGAATTACCAGAGTTTGCGTAGTGATATCAAGATTGAAACTATTAATTATACTAAGTCCATCGTTTTGAAACACAGTGTGTCCGGAGGAATATTCTACATTTACATCTGTAATTGTGCCGCTATTTGAGTCGAATAATTTCCAAATAATTTCACCACCTTCCGTATAACCTTCATCACCTGTTTGAGAATTTGCTCCCCATGCGTTTAAACAATAGGTGTCAATTGTTGTGTATTGTATTGCACCACAGCACTTTTCATTATTGCTTGCATCTTTATAAAATACGCCTATCCATGAGCCAAAAGGAATTTCATTTCCGGAAGGAAAAGCATTATTTAAAATACAAAATGAATGAGAATTAACAGTTTTGTGAAAAATCCAACCGCTTGGCAGAAGTGCTGCCTCAAAATCCAAATCTTCAATATCTGCTTGGATGTCAATAATTTGATGATATTCCGGCGAATAAACATACTGTGGATTCTCTGCTCTCACAATTCCAGACCACGATTTTTGCACAAAAAACTCATAATATCCACTTTGATTAGTATGAGTGCTTGTTGTTGGATTAATACTAATTAGCAGATTATCAATAAGATTGCTGTTTGCATCTTTAATATAACCGGATATTTTGAATGAATTTGCAGGTCTATTGCTAATGGAAAAATCATCAATGAAAATAGCAACATTATTAGGTTTGTTTATGGCAGTAATTGCAATATACGAAGTTGAAACACTCAATAATTGAGAATATTGCATCCAACTGCCTGCTGTCAAAGCAATGTTTTGAGAGTTAATAACATTCATGTTTTCAGAAAACTCAATTATTTTGATTATTGGCGGTGTGCTACTGTTTATATCAGCAAAATATTTAAAGTTAAGATTGACAGATGGAAGCGATGAAAAATTCAGCTTTGGAGTAATTGCTTTACTTGTTGCATTAGCGGGCAAAGCAGTACAATCGAACTTGATAGAAGTATTATCTTCATATCCAAAATTATTACTTAGCGCCCAGCCGCCGCCACCTACTGCGCTTTGCATAATCCAACATTGCGGCGCAGAATTGAATGTTTCTTCAAATGGAAATGATGTTATCGGTTGACATTCAGTATGAAAAATTCCGATGTAATTTTCTTTTGTCATCGTGCTCATTCCTTCTGAATTTGTTATAGTTAAGCCTACATCAAAAATTCCATAATTTGAATATAAAACTGATGGATTTTGCGTTGTTGAAGTACTCGGATTTCCGCCTTGAAAGTTCCAACCATAAGTTAAATTATCTCCGAAAGAGTTGTCTTGGAATGAAATAGTACTTCCAATATTTGCAATTCTTGTTTGTGTACTGAAATCGGTTTCAGGCAGATATGGGAGATTAGCTTGTCCGGGTGAACAACATAGCGTGGCACCATTGTTTAGTAATGTGCCGAAAGTCGTAGATAATTTCCATCTTGCTCCATCTGAATTATCTGAAAATGTGTTGTTTAATTCAATTGAGTGACCGCCTGCGTTTGTGCCAATTGCAGGCCAAGGGGCAACATTGTAATAATGCAAACTATCAACCAAATTTTGCCCGGCATCAACGATTTTAATCATCCTGTCTGCGTTTGCCAATGAATTTGATGTACCCCAATGCCCTGTAATAAGCCCAAAAACTCTACGCATTCTCGCAGAATCATTGGCAATAACGTAATACGTATTAGGTTGAATATCAACCTGTCCGAAAGTGTAATTGAAAGGACCGGATAGCTTGTATCCGTTGAGATTGTAAGCTGCTGAGCCCGCATTATAAATCTCGATAAACTCTATAGTATCATTACCGGGAGGATTGTACAGAATTTCCGTAATAATAATGTCTGACTCGTTGCTTTGAGCATTTGCTAAATTTATCGTTGCAGTAGTAGCAACAATAATACCGATTAAATAAATGATAATTTTTTTCATATTCAAAAATTTTAAATTAATATTTATTATTAATAGTCGGAAAAATGCAAAATATACCCATAATTGAGAAAAAAAAATTAAATTTGCAGAAAAATTATGACATTAATACCGTCCATATCGGGCATAAGAGGCACAATAGGTGGGTTTTGCGGCAAATGCCTTTCCCCTTTAGATATTGTAAAATTTACTTCTGCATACGCGTCAATCTTAAGAAATCTTAATGAGAAACCTAAGGTTATTCTTGGTCGTGATGGAAGAATTACTGGGGAATATGTGCAATCTATAATTGTTAATACGCTTATAATGAGCGGTGTAGATGTTTTGGATTGCGGATATACCACAACTCCTACTATTGAAGTTGCAATTCCGCATTTCGAGGCTGATGGCGGAATAATGATTTCCGCAAGTCACAATCCGATGGATTGGAATGCGCTTAAACTTTTTAATGAAAAAGGCGAATTTATTGATGCAAGTGTCGGAAAGAAAATCAATGAACTTGTTGAAAATGAGAGTGCTTTTGAATATGCTGAATATAAATATTTCGGTAAGATTACGCAATTGCCGGATATTTTAGATTTACACATTAAGCAAATTTTAGCGTTGCCTTATGTTAGCAGAAACTTAGAAAAGATTAAAAATTCCAATATAAAAATTGCTGTTGACGGAATAAATTCGACAGGTGGTTTCGCTGTTCCACGTCTTTTAGAGAAAATGGGCGTGAAAAAGGAAAATATTTTCATGATTAATTGTGAAATTACCGGCTCATTCGCGCATATTGCAGAGCCTTTGGAGGAAAATCTAAACGAACTTGGCGCGCTTGTTGCAAAAAATAATTGTGAATTAGGCATCGCCGTTGACCCTGACGTCGATAGGCTCGCATTGATAAGCGAAAACGGAAAATATTTCGGCGAGGAATACACTCTTGTTGCCTGCGCAGATTTCATCCTTCAGAATAAAAAAGGAAGTACTGTTTCCAACTTGTCATCATCGAGAGCTTTGAGAGATTTGACGCATAACTATGGTTGTGAATACTTTAGCTCGGCTGTTGGCGAAGTTAATGTTGTGGAAAAGATGAAAAAAGTGAATGCGGTAATCGGTGGCGAAGGCAACGGCGGCGTAATCCTTCCGGAACTTCATTACGGCAGAGATGCTTTGCTCGGAATTGCGCTAATTATCTCATATTTAGTGGAATCGGGCAAAAAAATGACAGAACTTAGAGAATCATATCCGCAATATTTTATGAGTAAAGAAAAAATTGATATAAATAAAGGTATCGACTTCAATTCTATTAAAAACGAAGTAAAATCTCATTTCAATGAGGGTGTTTTTAATGAAGAAGACGGATTGAAAATTGATTTTGAAAATTCATGGATTCATCTTAGAACTTCTAATACTGAGCCTATTGCGAGAATTTATACAGAAGCAAAAACGAAAGAAGAAGCGGATAGAATTGCGCAAAGTACAAAAAAAATAATCAAAGAAATTATTGATAAACTTGAAAACGAAAGAAAATAAAATACACATCGGTATTTTTGGTAGAAGGAATAATGGCAAAAGTTCTTTTATCAATGCCATTACAGGTCAGGATGTTGCGATAGTTTCGGAAGTGCCCGGAACAACAACAGACCCTGTAAAAAAATCGCTCGAAATTCACGGCTTCGGTCCGGTTGTTGTTATTGACACTGCAGGCATTGACGATTTCGGCGAGTTGGGTGAGAAAAGAGTTGAAAAAACACTCGCCACATTAGAGCAAATTGACATTGCAATTCTGATAATTACAGCTTCCACTTTCGGCGCAGAGGAACGAAATTTGATTGAAAAGTTTAAAAATCGGAATATTCCGTTTTTGCTTATATATAATAAGGTAGATGTTGATGTTCCGACTAAAGAATTTATTACCAAAGTTGAAACGGAAATAGGGGAGAGCGTACTGCTTTTTTCATCTAAGAAACCGATTGTCAGTGATTTTGTTAATGAACTATTGAAGATAATTCCGGAAACTTCATATAATTCCAATGATTTATTTCGCGGAATTATAAAAGCAAAAGAGCTTGTGGTTTTAGTTGTGCCGATAGATTCAGCCGCGCCCGAAGGAAGATTGATTTTGCCTCAAGTTCAAGCAATTAGAAATATTCTTGATAATGACGCTATAAGCATCGTTTGCAAAGAAACTGAATTGGAAACGCTTCTAAATGAATACAATATTAAACCAAAATTGGTTGTAACCGATAGCCAAGTTTTTCATTTCGTAGATAAAATTGTTCCTGAAAATATTCCTTTAACAAGTTTCAGCATAATTTTGGCACGATTGAAAGGCAATTTCGAAAAATACTTGGAAGGAACTCCTGCGATTTCCGATTTGAAAGATGGCGATAAAGTTTTGATATTGGAATCGTGCACGCATCACGCTACGTGTGAGGATATTGGAAGGGTGAAAATTCCAAATTTGTTAAAGAAATTCACCGGCAAAGAATTGGAGTTTGAAGTTATCTCCGGTTTTGGTGCAATTCCTGAAAATATTACGGATTACGCTTTGCTAATTCAATGCGGCGGATGTATGTTTACCAAAAAACAATTGGATGGAAGATTGAGAAACGCACTCGAAAATAATATTCCAATTACAAATTACGGAATGGCAATATCTTATATGACAGGCGTTTTCGAACGCGCTGTGAAAATATTTACAAATTAATAGCATGGATGAAATCGTAAAACATAGCGGTAAAATTATCGCAATAGACAAAGAAATAATCAAAGTCGAAGTTGAGGCTCACGGCGCTTGTGGCAGCTGTCAAGCAAAGAAAATCTGCGGAATGACAGAAACGAAAGCAAAAATCATTTCAGTAAATGTTGCGAAAGGATATGAAGATGAGAGCAATATCGACATATCCAAATTATCGCTCGGGCAAAATGTTGAGCTCGGTATGGCAACTTCTGCCGGATTATCGGCAGCAATAATATCATATTTGTATCCGATTATCATTTTAATATCCACGCTAATTCTTACTATCAAACTAACAGGCAATGATTTAATCGGCGTATTGGTTTCTTTTTCTGCTTTAGCATTATACTTCATCCTCCTAAAAAAATTCTGGAAAAACAACGGAAAAATTCGTTTTTTCCTAATTAAAAACACATGAAATTTCGATTTGATTTCCCAAGGCGGCGCTTTGCTTGCCATTGGGCTGAATTGTTGTGGGCTTTCAGCCCAAAATCTGAAATATAATCTTTAATGCTCTTAACTTACTTACTAATTCACTTATTTACTCATTTACTTATTAATTATTAATTCAATATGGAATTTTTCAAAGAAACCCCCTTCTCAGTAACGATATGCGATAAAGATGGCATAATCCTCGACATGAACGATAAGTCGGTAAAAACTTTTGTAAGAGACGGCATAAGCATTATAGGTCGCTCATTGATAGACTGTCATCCTGAGCCTGCGAAAGGAAAGCTCAAGGAATTGCTTAAAAATCACAATGTTAGTGTATACTCGATTGAAAAAAACGGCATCAAAAAGCTCATTTACCAATCGCCATGGTATAAAGACGGCGAATTTGCGGGTTACATAGAGCTTTCATTGGAAC
>JGI994J12354_10004480_pt1 | contig 12532 bp, 11 predicted proteins | sample IntmicLarv3ML3BL_FD_12354 | JGI IMG/M metagenome (IMG submission 12354)
GCTGATGAATTTATTGTCATCACACGATGTTCCGAGAATTCGCACAGCTTTAGGTACAGACATATATATGCTGAAAAAAAGCAGGGAAGAACAAGCTACTTTTAAGCTGGATGACAAGACAAATAAAAGAGCAAAAAAACTGCAAAAGCTCAGTGCTGTACTTCAGTTCTCGCTGCCTGGTGTGCCATGTATATATTATGGTGATGAACACGGCATGGAAGGAGCTTTTGACCCGTTTGACAGAGCACCATTTCTAGAACTCGACAATAATCTTATGGGATTTTATATGCTTTTATCCGAACAGCGAAATGAGTCTAATGCACTTAGATCAGGTGAAATTGGGGTATATGCTCCTAATGACAATGTGCTGTTTATTTTGCGTGTTTCTGAGTGCGAAGCAGTCATAATCGCCGTGAACAGGGGAGAAGCACCATATCAAAATGAAGTAAATATCCATTCAGATTTTAAAGGTTGCTTGGGTGAAATGGAATCGTTTATAAACAGGAAAGTAAAAATAGAGGTCGAACCGCTGGACTATAATATCGTGAAGATATAAAAAAGCTTCCCGTAAAATGGTGTTGAATTTGTAGGGGCGGTCTGTGACCGCCCGCGGGCGAACGCAGTTCGCCCCTACAAGATTTCATAAAACAACACCATTTTACGGGAGGCTTTAAGTTGTTGGCAATTAATCTCCAAGAAATCTATCTGTGTAGTGTTTATGATCCAAAAACGATGAGAGTTCTGTCAAAATACTGTTTAAACCGGACGCACGGTATTCAAGCTCTGTAGTGCGCAGAACAGTATAGGTGTTATTCTTGATGGGGATAATGATTCTAGCGGTTGTGCCGCTGCTTGCGCTGCTTTCAACTATGATGATTCCATTGTGAAGTTTGGCGATTCCCCGGGCAATAAAAAAGTTGAGACTTGATTGATTATTGGAAATATCGGGAATGCTGGAGCTTTCCGTTAAAGAGAAAAGCGAACTTAGAAGCTGCGGCGGAATTTCAGCTCCATTGTCAGAAACTGTTATTGTATAATCAGTATCTGAAGTTTCAAGAGATAAAGAGATACGCCCTCCGGAACTCATGCTCCTAAGACTGTTAGACATCAAATTCAGCAGCATTTGCTCAAAAAGTGTTTTATCAATATCTCCCTGGAAAAAATCTTCCTCACAATGAAATGAGATTTGAACATCATCTTGAGATACAAAGCTGTGGACAGAGCTTACAAGATCCTTACAAACAGAAACGATATCAGCAGAAATCGGCTGAAATGGCATGGTTCCGTTTAGAAGATTCTCTGCTGCGTGCAGATTGCCTGTATAATGCAGCAATAAGTGATAGTTGTGATAGAGGATTGCACTGTATGTGGGAAGATTCTTATTAGACTCCATGTCAACAGCAGCTACAAGCTTGTCCATTGCCATTCTAAGAGTGAAAATAGAGCTTTTCATCGAAGCTATCATTGTTGAAGGAGCTACACACAGGCGTTCGTTATCCTCAAAGTTGAAAGTATATATGTTATATCCACTGATGGATGCACACGAAATTATAGTGGTTTTTCCATCAATTACAGCAGAGCTGATATAGCTGGATGAGTCGAGCTCCAGAAGTTCTGCCGGGATAATTCTATCAGCCTCATCGTTGACTTTTAAATTGCTGAAAATCTTTTCAGCAGCAGGATTTATAAACATTAGTTTATTATTTTTAACCACCAGTACAGGGTCGAGTCCAATTGAAAAAAGTGAGCGAAGTTTATTAAGAGAGTCGGACATATGACCGCACCTCCATTCTTGTCTTAGCGTTTGCAAAATGCCTGAAAATAATGATACCAAATCTTTCGGCAAAGCACAACGGGTAAATAATAATTTTGACGAAAAAGGAATGCTTATGTCAAAAAAGAACATCACAATATGCGCTGCATTAATTCCGCACGCCGGAAAAGTGCTTAATTTTCAAGGAATGCCTTGATTTTTGCGGAGAATTGATGTAAAGTAATACCCGCTTCATTTTTCCGGATTTGCACTTCACGGCCTAAAATAAAAGTGAAATGAATATAATTCTCCTGAAGGGAGTGTTACAATTGGCTGAAAAGAAACAAAACTATCTGCACGGAGCAAGTATACTTGCTGCCGGTGTAGTTATAATGAAAATACTGGGCGCGGTGTATAAGCTTCCCCTGGTGAGAATTATCGGGGTTGAAGCTAACGGATACTTCAATGTGGCATATGTTATCTATCAGGTTATGCTGACGGTTTCCACAGCCGGACTGCCGGTGGCTTTATCACGCATGATAAGTGAAGCCACCACTTTGGGAAGAGATGCACAAGCAAAAAAAATATTTAACGTGTCCATGACAACGTTTATAATAATAGGTTCTGTTTTTTCGGCACTTATGTTCCTGTTTCCTACAGAACTGGCAATTCTCATGAAGCGTCCTGAAGCCGCTCAAAGTATACGTGTGTTATCCGCATCCTTGCTTCCTGTATGTATAGCCTCAGCGTATAGGGGATATATGCAAGGGCATTCAAATATGATCCCAACTACCGTTTCACAGGTGCTGGAGGTCTTAGCAAAGGTAATTGTTGGTCTTGCTGCTGCGTGGCTTCTTGTCCGAGCAGGCAGGAGCGATCCCATTACGGCGGCAGGTGCGGTAATCGGTGTCGTTATAGGTTCATTTGCTGCGCTTATTTGCCTGCTCTTCTACTATAGGCGGGATTACAACCGCAAAATAGCTGCAAGCAGTGAAAAAACAGACAGTGCCGGAGTAATACTAAAAAAGCTCATGAAGATTGGTATTCCAATCACACTGGGAGCTTCTGTCATGTCCGTTATAAGCATGATTGACACAAGTCTGGTTAACATGCAGCTCGAAGCCAATGCTGCAATACTGGCAGAAACACCGAGTACGCTGTGGGGAACATATTCAGCGCTATTCCCGCTATACAATTTGCCTTCGGCATTTATAACCCCACTGACAATCAGTGTTGTACCTGCCATTGTCTCCCATATGACCAATAAGCAGCATCGTGAGGCGGGGCTGGTGGCATCGTCTTCACTTAGGATTACATCAATTATTGCATTTCCGATGGGTGTTGGTCTGGCTGTAGTTCCGGGACCGATTATCAAGCTTCTTCTCCCAACTGTTACAAGTGAAACCGCTCCTCTGCTTTTGACTATTTTAGGGATTGCTTCATTTTTTGTGTGTATTTCACTGGTCTCAAATGCGATTCTGCAGGCAAGCGGTCATGAAAAATACCCTATAATTTCCATGCTCATTGCCGGAGCGATAAAAATCGGAGCGAACTTGGTACTGGTTGGCAATCCAAAATTCAACATTTACGGAGCTCCAATCGGATCAATTCTCTGCTTTGCGGTGATATGTGTACTTAACTGGTTTTTCATGCGTAAATGCATGCCTGTTAGACCGCGGTTCTCAGATACAATGCTAAAGCCTATTGTCAGCTCAGTTGTAATGGGCGGAGGCGCTTGGGCAGTCTATGGACTGGCATCAAAACTGCTTGCTTCTGGAGGAGAACTGAGCAAGATTTCAATGCTATTCTCATTAGTTGCAGCGGTCGGAACCGGCGTTGTACTCTACCTTGTGATGATAATTACCACAAAAGCTATAACATTAGACGATATGAAACTCATACCTGGGGGAGAAAAGGCAGCCAAACTATTAAAAATAAAATAATTTACAGATATTGTAAGTAGTTTCCCAAAAAATAACTTGCAGAAGGACAGAAAATATGTTAGATTTTGTATATATGTCGTCCTATAATGTTGATGATTTCAGAAACATTATGAACATCCTCAGAAGTAAAGACGGATGCCCTTGGGATAGAGAGCAGACACATACCTCAATCAGACGCAATCTTCTGGAAGAAGCATACGAGGTATGTGAGGCAATCGACAATGAAGATGCTGAGCATCTAAAAGAAGAACTCGGGGATCTGCTAATGCAGATAATATTCCATGCTCAAATGGAAGAAGAGATCGGTTCTTTTAATCTCGATGATGTGGCTGACAGAGCATGTCAGAAGCTGATTTTACGCCATCCTCATGTTTTTTCAGATGTTAAGGTTGACAATGCAGATGAGGTCCTGAAAAATTGGGATGATATAAAGCGCCAGGAAAAAGCGCAGGAAACTGTCAGCTCTGCGATGGACGGAGTTGCAAAAAGCCTTCCCGCTCTTTGGCGCGCAGAGAAAATTCAGAAAAAAGCTCAGAAGGTGGGATTCGACTGGCCGGATATCTCCGGTGCTTTGTCAAAGTTGGATGAAGAGTTAAATGAGTTCCATCAGGCAGTGGAAATTAACAAAGGTGTTGAAGAAGAACTAGGAGATATACTTTTTGCCGCAGTTAATGCTGCCAGGTTTGCTGGTGTAGATCCAGAAGATGCTCTTCACAAATCGTGTGATAAATTCACCAGACGCTTCCGCTTTATTGAAAAAGAAGCCAAGCTGAAAGGCGTTGATTTGGATACAATGTCTCTGGACGAGATGGAAACGCTGTATCAGCAGGCTAAAAGCAGGGAAGCATAGTATCGGGAAATTTTGCTTTTAAATAGCAAGATTCTATATAAACGCGGTATGACCGCATGACTATTAGGAGGTTCACCAATGAATAAGGCAGAACTAATTACTGCAGTTGCCGAGAAGACGGGTCTTTCAAAGAAGGATAGTGAGAAGGCCGTTAACACTACATTAGAAGCTATTACCGCCGCACTCGAAGCAGGTGAGAAAGTTCAGCTCGTAGGTTTTGGCGTATTTGATGTCAAGGCCCGCGCCGCCCGTGTTGGACGCAATCCAAAAACCAAAGAAGAAATCGAAATTCCAGCGTCCCGTGTGCCCCAGTTCAAAGCCGGTAAGGCTCTGAAAGACGCTGTTGCGAAGTGATTCTTTTGCAGTATAGTGCTGCGGATTGCCGTGGGTGAGTGTCACCCATGGTGTATAAATTGCGCCTGGGAGAACTCCCGGGCGCTATTTTTTGGGAGGTTAAAATGCGTCTTGATAAGTATTTAAAAGTATCGCGTCTAATAAAAAGGCGTACAATTGCCAATGAAGCCTGTGATGGTGAACGTGTATCGGTCAATGGAAAAGTCGCAAAAGCTTCTTATGAAGTTAAAACAGGCGATGTAATTGAAATGCGTTTTGGACAGAGAACGGTAAAAGTAGAGGTTATAACCATTTCGGAGCACACAACCAAAGCGGATGCGCCGGCGATGTATAGAGAAATATAAAGAACCCCACCAAAATGGTGGGGTTCTTGCGTTTTTCACGATTAGAAGTATTTCTTGATACGGTCACTGACAGCGTCAGGATCTGCTGTGGCACTTATAATAAAATCAATACTCTCTTTTTCACTGAAAGCACTGAGCCAATCTAAGAAATCTGCAACTTTTTCATAATCTGCATCATCTAATATCTTAAAGAAATTATCAATGAACACATGGGTTATGTCGTAGTTACCGGTGTGAAGTCCGGTGAGATATCCTTTCAAAAACTCATAAGAACCAAAACAATAATCTGACGCATGAATAAGACGTGCTTTATACGGAATATCATATGTTAATTTTCGGTCTTTTTCAATACACACAACGTCCCCATGCTCCTTATCGACAGTCTGGGTAACGAGTTCAACAAGTTTTTTTGTTTTGCCGGTACCTTTCAAACCCATGATTAGCTTGACCAAGATGACCACGCTCCTTTTTCATATCGTGTGCAGGCGTTAGCCCCACCTTATGAAACTATTCTATCATCATTTTGCATTAAATTCAACGGTCAGTTTTGCAATTTGTAGCTTTTTTGACAGTGGTATTATCCTCTCAATCAGGTTTTCCCAGCATTTTGAACATATTTTGCTTATATGCCTCAACTCCGGGCTGATCAAAGGGGTTAACGCCGGAAATATACCCGGAAATTGCACATGCAATTTCAAAAAAACAGACCAGAGAGGCGAAGCCTTCTTCATCCATGTTCGGTACAGAAATACCAATGTTAGGAATTCCTCCGCTAATGTGTGCAGCCTTAACTGCTTCAGCCGCAGTGCGATTCACGTAATCAAGGGGTTTGCCCGCCAGATAGTTGAGTCCGTCAGGGTCTCCCATTGCAAAAGGAACATTGACACTCATTCTGCTGTTTTCAAAGCTGACAACTGTTTCCATCATACGGCGCGGACCGTCTTGAATGTACTGACCCATAGAATGAAGATCAGCAGTATACTCCACGGAAGCCGGGAATATACCAATCCCATTCTTACCTTCACTTTCACCGTAAAGCTGTTTCCACCATTCTGCCATATAGCGGAATGATGGTTCATAATATGCAAGAATTTCAATATATTTTCCCTGACGATACAAATGCTGCCTTGCAGCGGCATACTGCCATGCGGGGTTTTCAGGAGAACCATGGCTAAGAGTGCGCATTTCTTCAACAGCTACATTAATTATCTTCTCAATATCAATACCGGCAACAGCAAGAGGCAGAAGCCCAACCGCAGAAAGAACACTGAATCTGCCGCCCACATCATCGGGTACGACGAATTTTGTGTATCCATCTGCATCTGCAAGTGTTTTTAAAACGCCCTTTGAAGAATCAGTAGTTGCATAAATACGCTTCTTTGCAACAGCGGTACCATATTTGCGCTCCAATAATTCTTTAAAAATGCGGAAAGAAATTGCAGGCTCAAGAGTAGTACCTGATTTTGATATAACATTTACAGAAAAATCTTTGTATCCCAAGTTGTCACTGATTTCGTTGAGATAGGTAGAAGAGAGATTATTCCCGACAAAATAGATCTCAGGAGATGTTCTGCGGCGGATATCGTCATCTGATTTCTTAAGCAGGTCATAGGCAGCGCGCGCACCTAAATAAGAGCCTCCTATTCCCACAACGACAAGAGCCTCGCTGCGGCTGCGAATACGTTCAGCGGCGGCCATAATTGATGAAAGCTCAGAATTGAGAATCCGTTTGGGCAGTTCCAACCAGCCTGTAAATTCAGCACCGGCACCCTCGCCGTTCAGCAACTGTCTGTGGGCAGAAGCAGCAGCACCATAATCAGGCCCTACAACATCGAAAAAATCTTTTGCCCCAGAAAGATCAACCTTAACCATAAAATGTTCCCCTCTTGTCCGTGTTTGGCTAATAATTAGATAATAATATCTAATATCCGAATTATCAAAGTAATAGGTTGGTATTGAATATCAATTTTACAGTATTTTCAGTGTAAAAACAATAGTGTTATGTCACCCGTGCCTAGAAGAGCGGTTACAAATGCATTACTTTTTAGAAGAATAATAAATATTTATTAAAAAAGTGCGTGCAGCAACGAGGTGAAAACCTGCCAGGATTTTATCCGCTCGACTTGATTAGACGCAAGCAACGGGATTTCAGCAACAATTCCAAGCGGAGAAGTCACGGTCAATAGACCGATTTGTGTACCGGCGGATATGGGCGCATCAACATATTCTGGGAGCTCCACCACATATTCCAGTTCAGCAGCCTCGCTGCGTTTCATTAGGATATTTTGGTTTCCCTCTGTTGTCAGTGTGACAATATCAGTCTTTCCCAGCTTTATCGGTACATTCCCAAGACCATCCTCCGGCAAAACCGACACAAGAGTATAATTCGCAAAAGCATAGTTCAGCAGAGTTTTTGCGCTCTCAAATCTATTATTACTGCTATCGGACTTCATTATGACAGCAATGTATTCAACTCCGTCTCTCTCAGCAGTTGCAGCAAGGCAATACATCGCCGTGCTGGTATAGCCGGTTTTCAGACCTGTCGCTCCGCTAAAATAATAGATGAGCTTGTTTGTATTTGAAAGACCGAACTCACCATCACGGAGACTATCCATCCATATTGTAGTATACTCTTTGATGAAATCATGTTTAATCAGTTCCCGTGACATGAGGGCAATGTCATAAGCGGTGGTCAAGTGGTGTTCATTTTCAAATAAGCCGGTGCAATTTGAAAATTCTGTATTGACCATACCGAGTTCAATTGCCCGTTCGTTCATCTTTGCTACAAATGATTCTTCAGTGCCGGAAATATGCTCTGCCAGAGCAACGGCGCAATCATTAGCAGATACAACGACAACAGCCTTTAGCATATCGTGGACAGACATTTTCTCGCCGTCTTCCAACCAAATCTGACTGCCTCCCATACTGCGCGCATTGGCACTTGTGGAGACTAAATCATCAATTGACAGGTTTCCGCGCTCTATCTCTTCCACGACTAATAGAATCGTCATGACTTTTGTGACGCTGGCAGGGGACAAGCGCTCATGGGGGTTCTTTTCGTAGATAATCGCACCGCTTTCTTTTTCTAAAAGTATAGCAGATGGTGCTGAAATAGTAATATCATTCCCCTCGAGTGTTTCAATTGCGATAGCTGGTGTTGCAAATAAAACAAGTGCAATAATGACAGACAGTATTTTTTTCATTTTCACGCCTCCATACAATATCTAGTTAAAGACTATGGAAAAACGAACATGCTTATTCAATATATGTTAGCTGTCTGTCAAGAAATATTTTAGTTATTTCAAAAAATGAAACATCAAATCGGCATTTGATTTACCGCGTTATGGAGCATGCAAAAAGAGATGAATATTCCATATTTTAGCTCATAAAGACAAGGCACTGATTTTACAAGGTTTTTAACATTGTCAACATAGTTATCAACATTACTGTGCCTACGAACATTTATGAGTATTCATTATCGTGTTTACATAACAACTATATATTGGGAATATTGACGATAAAAAAACAAGAAAATAAGTGCTTGACTTTTTTTTCGAAAGGGTTTATAATGCGCCCATTAACCGATGAACGAGAGAAGTAGTTTCAGTGAATGATGTTGCAGAGAGTTGCCGGTGGTGTGAAGGCAGCACGGAATTCAGAGACGAATGGACTCGCGAGGGCAAACCGAAAGTCTATGATAAGTAGGGGCGACGGATTAATCCAACGTTAAAAGGATTAGCGTATGATTGTACGCACGAGTGGGCGCGTGAGCGTCAAGCTGGGTGGCACCGCAGGAGTTATGGCTCTTGTCCCTGCAAATATTTTGCAGAGGCAGAGCTTTTTTTGTTGCCTGCCTCAGAAAGGACGTTAGTAATGGCAAAAGTACCTTACAAAATTTTTCTGACAGAAAATGAGATGCCGCAGTTTTGGATGAATCTTCAGGCTTATCTGCCCGAAGCTCTGCCGCCTATGCTAAATCCGGGAACCGGAGAAGCAATAACAGCGGACGAATTGAAAGCAGTTTTCTGTGATGAGGCAGTAGCACAAGAGCTTAATACCACCGACAAACTCATAGAAATTCCAGACAGCATAAGAAAATTTTACCAAATGTATAGACCAGCTCCCGTTGTCAGAGCGTATAACTTAGAGAAAATGCTGGATACACCTGCTGAGATTTATTATAAGTTTGAAGGCACAAATACTTCGGGAAGCCACAAGCTAAACAGTGCTGTTCCGCAAGTATACTACGCCAAGGAGCAGGGTCTTACCCATGTGACAACAGAAACCGGAGCAGGCCAGTGGGGCACAGCTCTTTCAATGGCATGCGGCTTCTATGGAATGGATCTAATTGTGTATATGGTAAAAGTCAGTGCAGAACAGAAGCCGTACCGCAAAGCGGTTATGGAGACATATGGTGCACAGGTAATTGCATCTCCATCGGAAACTACCGAAGTTGGAAAGCGTATTTTAGAGGCAAATCCCGGAACCGGAGGCAGTCTTGGCTGTGCAATTTCTGAGGCGATTGAAGTCAGCGTAAAAATGGGCGCAGACAAATGCCGATACGTTCTTGGCAGTGTGATGAATCATGTCTTGCTCCATCAGAGCATCATTGGGCTTGAAACAAAAGCAGCATTGGATAAGTATAACGTTTCCCCTGATATGATTATCGGCTGTGCAGGCGGGGGATCAAATCTTGGCGGTCTGATAGCGCCGTATATGGCTGAAAGGCTGGAAGGTAAGAATGATATCGAATTCATCGCAGTTGAACCAGCCAGTTGTCCGTCCTTGACACGTGGAAAATATGCCTATGACTTTGGTGATACAGGAAGAACCACTCCTCTTATGAAGATGTACACCTTAGGCAGCGGGTTTATGCCAAGTGCTAACCATGCCGGCGGATTGCGTTACCATGGTATGAACAGCATCCTGTCAAAGCTTACACATGACGGATATATAAAGCCGCGCGCGGTAGAACAAACACGGGTTTTTGATGCCATAACGAAATTCTGCCGCTGTGAGGGGACTTTGCCAGCGCCTGAAAGCGGTCATGCCATATGTGCAGCCATGGAAGAGGCAATTAAGTGCCGCGAGACAGGAGAGAAAAAAACAATACTCTTTGGGCTCACGGAACCGGATATTTTGATATGAGTGCATATATGTCCTATAATGCCGGAAATATGAGTGATTATATTCCAACAGATGAAGAGCTAAAAGCAGGATTTGAGTCACTGCCGATAGTCTGAATATAAGAAATTAACTCCCGGAATATTACAAAAAGCTTGCATTTTTATGTTTACATTGACTGTGAACTGTCAAACAGTTAAAATGGTTTGAACGGGCTTGACAGATTGAATATGTTTCGGGAAAGGAACTCGGCTTTTGAAAAAGTACAAATGGGATGAAAAATACTTATATTGGGGGATAACTGCATTCCTGGTAATTGTCAGCTCAATCTTATTCTTTTGGATTCTACAGCGCTGGCATGGTATTTGGGATACTATCAAACTAATACTAAAAATACTTTCTCCGTTCTTCTGGGGTATGGCGATTGCATATCTTCTGATGCCTTTAATGCGAATTCTTGAGAATAAAGCACTACTGCCCCTTGCGGAAAAGGTATTTAAGAAAGAGGAAGGGCGCAATAAACGTATTCACTCCTTTGCCAGAGCGTTTTCGATTTTAGTTTCTGTTGTCTTAGGCGTTGTAATGATCGTGTCCCTCCTGTGGCTTGTCCTTCCGCAGCTATATAATAGTATTGAGAGCGTTGTTATTAACATTCAGGAGTATGTACCTCAAGGCATAAAGTGGATTGAGGAAACTCTGGAAAATAGTCCGGCAATAGAGAATTTTGTAGTATCAATTATCGGAAATATCTCAGACACAGCAACAAACTGGATAAGAAACAGTCTTATGCCCCAAATGTCCAATGCGCTGGCAATAGTATCAAGCAGTCTCCTGTATGTGGTAGTCGGTCTGGCAAACATCCTTATTGGAATCACCATTTCCTGCTACATTACTTTTAATAAGGAAAAGTTCAGCGCCCAGATTAAAAAAATGCTGTATAGCACCTTATCTGAGAAATGGGTAGAGCATATTTATGATGCGGCCAAATGTGTTGATGAAGCCTTTACCGGATTCCTCAGCGGGAAAATTCTTGATTCACTTATTGTCGGCATCATCTGCTACATTGCGTGCATAATAATGAAAATGCCATACCCAACACTTGTAAGTGTTATTATTGGCTTTACAAATATTATACCGTTTTTCGGTCCCTTCATAGGCGGTATACCTTGTATACTCATAATCTTCATGGTATCTCCGATTAAAGGTCTGATTTTCGCCATATTCGTTATTCTTTTGCAGCAATTCGATGGGAATGTGCTAGGTCCTAAAATTCTCGGTAACTCCATTGGACTCAATGGTTTTTGGGTTATGTTCGCTATTATAGTGGGAAATGGTCTGTTTGGTATATTGGGAATGATCTGTGGTGTTCCGGTATTTTCGGTCATATACACCGGGATTCGCTATATTGTCAACACAAGGCTGGAAAAGCGCGGACTGCCTCACGAAACAGAAGTTTATATGACTCCGGGATATCAGAGCTTTGGAGATAGTATTCCAATAAAAAATTCCCCCGCTGATGAAGCGGAGGATGATACTTATGAATCACCGAAGAATGGTGAATAACGATTCACGCGCAGTCTTTATACCGTCACAAAAGGCATTTATTTCGGCTATAGTACTGTAGCGGGAAATGCCAATACGGATAGCGCCGTCAATTATTTCGTTTGCTATACCCATACTTTCCAGAACATGGCTCCGCCCGCCTTTTTTGCAGGCGGAGCTTTTGGACACAAATATACCTTTTGCTTCAAGAAAATTCATAATAACTTCGCTCTTATATCCAGGCAGAGAAATGCTTAATATATGAGGAGCACCGCCGCCAATCACAAGCAGATTTGGGTTTTCAGCCGCAAGACGGGTAATTGCATGGTTTTTCAATTCACACATGTGTTTTACGGAGTATTTAAATTGATTTTTACCTAGCTCAGCCGCTATGCCAAAAGCTCCAATCAGAGGCAGAGCCTCTGTACCGGCGCGTTTACCGTTTTCCTGACTTCCGCCATGAAGCATGGCAGGAATTCTGATGCCGCTTTTAAGATAAAGTGCGCCGATGCCCTTCGGAGCATGAATTTTGTGCCCGCTGATGCTGAGAAGATCTGCCCCCAGCTTTTGGGGAGAGAATTCTGTTTTTATAAACCCCTGCACGGCATCAGTGTGAAAAACA
>JGI994J12354_10004481_pt1 | contig 12530 bp, 12 predicted proteins | sample IntmicLarv3ML3BL_FD_12354 | JGI IMG/M metagenome (IMG submission 12354)
GCCCGCCAAGCCCTCCGTAAATGTGGAAAGTCGTAAATCCTTTTGCCAATCCGTATTCGAGCGCCGCCAGAGTGTCGGTAACATCTTTTTCCGCAGGAAGCCTCACGATTTCTATGCCGTCGGGAATTCGCTCGATACTGTCGAGGTCACCGATAATCACGTGCGGAGTAATCCCAAGCCTTTCGGCATGGGAATACCCTCCGTCTACGGCGATAATCAAATCGTCAGGATCGATTTCATATTGAAAGTGTCCCTGACACCCTGCGCAGAAAAGATAACAGTTAGACATTTTTTTTAGGTAAGAGTTTAAGTGCAGGAATGCCTGCAAGGACGAGCACGCCGACCAAAGCAAGCGCCACGTCGGGTCCGCACCACAAAGCATTATAACCAAGAGAATAAAGCGGCAGGTTTTGTGTCCAGGTTATATCGTCCGGACGTCCCCAAATCAAAATCCCCGAAAGGAAACTGCAAGCAAGTCTCCCTACACCGGTCAAAAGAACAGCGGAAATAATACCAATAGTCCGATTTCTGAATTTGCGGAAAATCAAGCCCGCAAAACCTATGATTGTGTATGCGACAATGTAATCTAGCAAAGCAGAGCCAAGGATAGGGAAAATAGAGTTAGGCAACCAAGCAAAGTTACCAAGTCCTAACAAAAGTTGTGTGAAGCTGAATACAAGAGCCGTGGGAACACCCCATTTCCAGCCATGGCGCATAGAGGCGATAAGGATAGGAACGGTAGCAAACCACGACCAAGACCCGCCAAAAGGCAAAGAAAAGGTGGGAATAAGTGAAAGCACAAAAGCAAGTGCCGCGAGGATTGCACATTCTACTAATATGCGGGTTTTTGAAAACTGTTGTGTCATAAAAAAATCTCCTTAATTTGTTGAAAATTAAAGAGAAGAAATAAAGATATATTGGCGCCATACATCAATTCCTTCTCTACGCCGGCATTAACCGGATCAGATACTTTGGGTAAAATCTCAGCATGGCTTTTTAAGTTAATTTGCGGTTAACTTTCAAACCCAAAAATTCATACGAAGTATAAATTTTACAAGTCTTTTTTGCTCGCAGACTCCGAAAATCGCACGTCAGTGTAGCTTTTCAGAATTTTGTTTGTAGACTCTGGAAATCGCACGTCAGTGTGATTTTCAAGAGCCGTTTTTGCTTGCAAAAAAGGCTTTGCACCCCAAGGAATAAATGTATAATATCACAATATCAACTCATTGTCAACATTTTTTTACAGGCTTCGCCATTTTCGCCCGAATGCTGTCGTCCGTTCCGAAGTTGAAATACGGCGCAAGCTCGTCAGCATACTCCCATCCGAATTGCGTCGGCTCATAACCTTCCATAAGCTCCCACAGCGTGTCTATCGCCTCGCAAAAATCTTCGAACTGCGCTCCTTGAAAATAAAGCATTGTGCACGGCGAGAGCTTGATAATCTCATAGCCGTCGGGGATCGGTTTGTCGTAATCAAGCGGAACTTCTACTCCTGCCGCAGTATTCCCCGTGCCTTGCGTGATAAGGTTCGACGGCAGAGTCAATATTGCGGGGGAGTCGAACTTTTCGGCAATGCTGTTAAGCATTCCCTCCCAGTCGCAACCGACCTCTTCGCAGAAAGAAAAATAGTCGGTCGCCTTTACCCCGCGCAGTAAAATCAGCTTTCGCGTGGTACGCTCGACAGCGGTAACAGTCATAGTTCTTGAATTTTGTTCTTTTGACATGGGTTCTGCTCCTTCTTTAAGTTGATAATAGTCGAGGATAGAATAGGGAACAAACCACCTCACCGCAGGCGTTTCACGCTGATATTTCTGCGGAGTGATCGCAAATCTTTTTGCGAACGCTTTGGTAAATCCGTCATGCGAGTCAAAGCCGCTGTCCAACGCGAGCTCCGCAATTTTTTCGTCTGAAGATTGCAAACTTTGAGCCGCCTTGGTAAGGCGCATGGCGCGGATTGTTTCGAACGGAGTTTCGCCGAGAAGTTCCTTAAAAAGACGAGCCGCGTGATACTTGCTGTATCCCGCGGCCCCAGCCAGAGCGTCAAGCGAGATGTCCTCGTCCAAATGCTCTGCGATATATCTTTGCATTCTGTCCACGGCGGTGATTTTTTCTTTCATCAAATACCTCTGTGAATAGAATAACATATTTTTGGTCAGATTTCTCGACCGTGATTGCTATAATTTACTTAGTTAATGGTACCGTGAATACTACCGCCGCGTCCAGAGCCCCACGGAATTTTGTCGTTGTATGTCGGTATAGTTCCGCCGTTTTTCCAGTACCATGCGTGAGGATAAAGAGGGTTCGGATTAAGCGACGCTTTACTTACATCTACGCTTGCATCTTCGCCCGGACGAACGCGGCGCGCAACCACGCAAAGTCGCCCGTCATCAATCTCGTAAGTGCATGTAGAAAGTGTCAAAAGCTTGTCGCCGGGGACTACGTCAACATTAGTGTTGATGATACTGCGGCGTTTTACTTCGCGAATGTATCTATTGAAATGGTCGTCATTGTCAGCATCAAAAAATTTGTGATAATCGAATATAGGCCCCTGATCGCTGTTGGCATTAGAGATAAATACTCCGAAAATTTTCCACTTGCCCTTTTCATATACAGTGTCAAATTCGATTACAGGTCTGGCTTTGTAATAGTCAAGCTTTTTGAAGTTTACAAGATTTTGGAACATCAAATTAGAACTGCGAATATTGTGTCCGTAGATTATTGTATTGTCGCTTAAACCGCCTTGAAGTATTCTATTGTTATAGTCGGCAAACGGCCAACCGTTTACGTTATAATTCTTTTTGAAATTGTGGGTAAGATAAAAATCGTTGTTGTTAGCCTGTGCAACCGTGTGGTTAATATTAGTATCAGGTATGCTTAAAAAGCCCACAACATTCGGATTTATTGAGTAATACTTTGCGAACTCGGGCAAATACCCGGGAGGAAGTGCCGCAAGTTCTTCCGGGGTCGGAGGTTCGTTCTGAAGAATTACCAGTTTATTGGTTTCGTCTATTGTTTCATAAGTGGTTTTTACATATTGCACAACCAAAACGCTTCCGAAAATAAACGCAGCAATAACCACAATCATCAAAATCTTGCGGATGATTTCGCCAACTTTGTCGCCCGCCCACGGAATGAAATATTTAAGAAAGCGAATGAATATATTCCCTTTCTTTTCCTTTTTTGAAGTTTTTTTGATTTCTTTAATCTCTGAAACTTTCGGAGCCTTAGCATGTTTAGAAGCCTTTGCTGCCTTCTGTTTTGATGTAGGGTTTTTCGGTTGGTATGTGTTGTTATCTGTTGACATTTTTGTTATCCTAATGTTTTATATATAAGCCAAAGAGCATTGTACGCGGCGAGAAGCCTTATTCGCTCGCGCTCGTTTTCAAGATTTCTAGACAGCTTGAATTCGTAACTTTTCGTTCCAAGTTTCGTAGCAATTCCGATATAAACAAGACCCGCCATGTCGCCGTCCGCATAGCCCGTAATGCCAATACCGATGTCAGAGTCAGCGAAGGCATGAACGCCTTCTGCCATCTGCTCTGCAACCTCTGCGGAAACTACTCCGCAACGCTCTATAGTAGAAAGCGAAACGCCGAGCATATCAGCTTTTGCAGAATTGGAATAGGTCACCAGACCAAGCTCGAAAACCTCGCTCGCTCCCGAAACTGACACAATCAAGTCGGCAATCTTACCGCCGGTAATGCTTTCAGCGATAACTACTTTTTTGCCCTGCTGTCGAAGTTTTTCTACAAGAACAGAGGGCAAATCAGGAACATCAATTCCATAAACGCAGTCGCCCAAAAGCTGTGATATTTTGTCCGCCATTCCGTCAACTAACTCTGCCCTCTTCGACGAAACGCGGCAGTGCACCTCGAACTCTTTTGCATAAAGCGCCACCGTCGGGTCAGCACTGTCGGTGAGTTCGCCCAAGATTTCTGCGACTCTGCTTTCACCAATGCCGAAGATTTTAAGCGTTTTCGAAACAAGCTTTGCTTCGGTATAGTCGGACAAATATGGAATAATATCCAGCTCTGCCATCGGAATAAGTTCGCTTGGAGGACCGGGCAATAGTATTATTATAGCACTTTTTTCTGGAAAATGCAAGTTTATTATGACCCCGGGCGCAAATCCGGAACGATTGTCAACAACTTTGACCTCATCAACATAACAGTCTTTACCAATGCTCTGAGTCTTCGATGGCAGTATAGCCTGATTGATATTATTTTGCGGCATTTCCACCTTGCGGTCGGTGAAAGCCTTTTTTATCTTATCGAAAGTGGGTTGATGAAGTGAAAGCTCTATATTTTCAGCACCCAAATCTCGCAGTGCACATACAACGCTTTCAGAGGTAATATCGTCAGTCGTAGGTCCGAGCCCTCCGCAAACAAAGACAATATCACTACGAGTGATTGCCGTCGAAACAGAGTCGATTATCCTGCTTTTATTGTCGCCGACCGAAACATGGTAATACACATTCACGCCCAAACCTGCCATCTTTTCTGAAAGAAACTGAGCATGAGTGTTCACAATATTGCCAAGGATTATTTCCGTTCCGACGGTTACAATTTCTGCTGTCATCTCTCTGCGAACTTCCTCTCTGCTTCTTCGATTTCTTCAATCGTAGGACGTGTTTTCGGATGTTTCGGCGTGAATATAACACAGCAATCCTGATACGGCTCGCAACTTGTTTCGTACGTCCCGATATTCCGCGCAATGTTGATAATCTCTGCCTTGTCAAAACCAATCAGAGGACGGAATACAGGAAGACCAACCGCATTGTCAGTGCACTGAAGCCCGCCAAGCGTTTGGCTTGCGACCTGCGCAAGACTTTCGCCTGTAATGAGAGCACCACAGCCCGTTTCTTTCGCAATCTGCTCTGCCTGTCGCATCATTTCGCGGCGCAGGAGTATTGTGAGCAGTCCCTCGGGGCAATGTTGCTTGATATTCTCACAGAATTCTGTCAAATTTATCGTGAAAAGCTTGATTTCGCCTGCGTATTGCTCGACGAGCTTACCCAAACGCTCAACCTTGTCGAGTGCTCGCTGAGTAGTATACGGAGGAGTTTCAAAGTACACGGCGGCGAGTTTAAGCCCACGCTTTGCCATCATATATCCCGCGACAGGGCTGTCAATTCCGCCCGACAAAAGCAACAGAGCTTTCCCCGATGTCCCCACGGGAAGTCCCCCCGCGCCTGTGATTTGCGGAGCGCGAATGAATGCTTTGTCCTCGCGCACCTCTACCGTGATTGTGAGGTCGGGGGAGTGCACGTCAACAGAAATATGCGGAAAGTTGTCCAATATGTAGCTACCGACTTCTTCACATATCTGCGGAGAGGTAAGCGGAAACTTTTTGTCGGCACGTTTAGAAGCGATTTTGAAGGTTTTAGCTTTCTCGATTTCGTCTTTAAGGTACTCCGCCGCGGTGGCTTGTATGACCTCAAGGCTCTTTTCGCATTCGGCAGCACGACTTAGCGCGGCAATTCCGAATACTTTTTGCAAGGCTTCAAACGCTTTTTTTATGCTGCTTTCTTCGTCCTTTGCCCGAATGACAGCGGTCGATTGAACCGAGCGTATTGAAAACTGTCCGACCGAAGCGAGCGAGTGCCGTATGTTTTGTTTAAGTGCGCCCTCAAATGCCCCGCGGTTGAGCCCTTTAAGCACGATTTCGCCGTATTTTAATAAGATAATTTCAGTCATTTTTTATGTAGTTTGTAGTTGTGAAAGTCGTTTTTCGGCTGTGTTACAAATACCGCTGTCAATGTCGGTTGTAAGTTCACGAAGTATTTTTACTGAAGCGGATGGGTTATCGGCAATCGCGCGGCGAACACCGACATTGCTGTCGGTCGCTAAATGCTCAAGTACATTTGATGGAGCCGATGGATTGCCAGCGACATGAACGCGAACATTCCAGTCGCCGTCAGTTGATAACTTTTCAAGAGAAGCCGGCGGAGTTGATGGATTACCGACAGTTACCCAACGAACGGCGAAAGCGTTGTCGCTTGCTAATTTTGCAAGAGTTCTGATGTAGTTGACGAGTGCTCTGCGACAGCCTGACGAACGTCGTAAAGAAAATCATTCGCAAGTTCTGCGAGCCGCTCCGGCGAAGTGTCAGGCGATTTCGCCTCGGTTAATCTATCCATGATTATAGTCTTTTCTTTTATGTAGTTTTATAGTTGTGCAAGTCGTTTTCTGGCTCTGAAGCGAACAGCATTGTCGCTGTCATTCGCCAGTTTTTCTAGTAAATCGTTCGGAGTGTTCGGGTTCTTGGCAACTGCACAGCGAACTCTCCACCCTCTGACGGTCGATAGTTTCTCAATCACCTCTAGCGGAGTTGACGGATTATCCGCAACTGCCACAAGAACTTTATCAATAGTGTCATTCGCAAGCTCTGCAAGCCGCTCGGGCGATGTGTTAGGGGATTGTGCTTCAATAAGTCTATCCACAATCTGTTACCTCCATATCCCCGTCTTAATATACTTCTCTATAATCCTGTCAATCGCCGCCAACAGAGCGTTCACATCGTCCATAGTCGTGTCAAACGCAAGGCTTACGCGCAGGCTTCCATTAAGCCGAGCGGCGTCAGTAATTCCCATAGCAGTAAGCACATGGCTTGTTTTGCCCCTGCTGCAAGCGCTTCCTGCAGAAACGAAAATATTCTCTGCTTCTAACGTGTGAATAACATTCTCCGACCGCGCTCCAAGTAGAGAGAAATTGAGAATGTAAGGAGAAGAACTCTTCGGAGGAGCAGAATTTATAATCACTCCCTCGGTTTCAGAAAGTCGAGTGCGCAGGTGCTTGTTAAGTTCTGCGGCATTAGCAAAAGCCGTACGCTTGTGCTCTGAACAGTACTGCACAGCCGCGGCAAATGCGGCAATGAGAGGAACGCTCTCTGTGCCCGGGCGAATGCCGTCCTGTTGATCGCCGCCGAACATTATGGGCGAAAGTCGCACTCCGTTACGCACAAACAGAGCGCCAATCCCTTTCGGCGCATACGCTTTATGCCCACTTATAGTAACAAGGTCAACGTCCGAAAGGTCGATATTAAGTTTGCAGAACGACTGTGACAAATCAGCATGGACAAGCGCTTTCGGAAAGTGTTTTTTAACAATCCGAGCAATCTCGGGCACGTCGCAAACTGCCCCTGTTTCATTGTTCACGCTTATCATAGTGAAAATCGCAGGATAGTCCTCTGCACCAAGCCCCGCAAGAACAGCTTCAATCTTCTCGGGGTCGTATATTCCACTTTCATCGGGCTCGCCCAGTATAACGTTCGCGCCGAGTTTGTCGAGTTCTTCTACTGTTAGTTTCACTGACGGATGATGAGTAGCAAAAGATATGATAGTATTTCTCTCTCTCTTCGCCGCATTGTATCCGCCAAGAAGGGCGATGTTGTTCGCTTCAGTAGCACTTGCGGTGAAATAGAGTTTCCCCTGTCCCACAAGCCCAAGCTCTGAAAGGATAATCTCTTTCGAGTCTTTCACAAGCTTTTCCGCCTGAAAGCCAAGCGAGTAAAGCGACGACGGATTGCCGAACGCGTGCTCCATAGACTGCACGCATGCAAGTGCAGACGCAGGGCAGACTTTAGTAGTCGCGGCGTTGTCAAGATAGATAAGTTTTTCGTTATTCATAAGATTTGTTTATTTTTAAGTAAATCATTACTATTATAGCACTGTTTAAGGAATATTTCAACTATTTAAGAAAATTTTCAACCATATTATTTAATTTCTCCGCCCTCGACTTCCTACCCTCATACGGAACGAGCAAAATCCGCGTTCCCCATGGCTTCCATCGCTGTTTCGGGAACACAGCATAAACCTTAGTTTTCGTCTTGATTATACTTTCTGTAGAAGAGGAATAGAAAAGATATTTATTATGCCCGTTCACCTTTACAAGGTCGCAGTATTTCTCGACTTGAAAGTCATAATAAAGATAAAGCGTCTTGATAACTCCCGCTACATATCCAAGAAGTAGTGCCAGCAACACAAACGAGCCCGCCTTTGGCAGCATATCAAGCGTGAGCGAGTGCTGCATTTCATAAAGCTTCCCCGCGGTTTCAATAAGGTCAATCCTGAGATTTCCGCCGATTATATTCCCCGTCTGAAATAAAACAGTTCCAAGTAAAATCACCCCGGGAAGAGTTCCGCGAATGCCCATAGCATGAAGCATAATATTCTGCCTTGACGGAGTATAAACCGTAGGAACGTTAGATTTATCACAGTTCTTCAGAAACGCATTTTCAAGACAACGCACTTCAGAGTTCGAAAGAGTAAAAGAGAAAGTTCTGTTTGCCGTTTCTATTTTCACTTTCTTCGCCTTAGCGAACACAAGCGTTTTGATGTTGATAAAATGAATTTCACTGAAAGGCAGAAAGAGTTCTCTGCGGGATATAATATATCTTGTGAAAGTAATTCCGCTTTCGTCTATGCGGTATTTGTTGCTTTCTCGCCAGAACACTCCGCAGAGGATTATGAGGAGTATGATAAATACGTCGCCGTATATTCCCGAAAGCCAGTCGCTTACGCTGTGGTCGCGCAAAGCGGCGATAAGCCCTCGTGCGACAGGAACCGCAAGCATTGGCAGAAACCTGTTCACAGAGGACAGAATATAACGGGGGTGATACTTTCTCATTATATAATAGTATAGGCAAAGATAGTGTTAATATTTCTTGACTTGATATTGGAATTTTGGTATTATATAAAGAGATTACAATGCAGTAATGATTGGGAACATGAATATGAAATATTTTTGCACTGAGGAACAGCGCAAAGCCAGTGGCTCGACCGGCTACTTTGAATTTCAAAAAGGCAGATATAAAAACAAATGTTGGCTTAGTGATTCATTGAATTTGCGTGACGAGACATTTGATAAGCTCGGTCTGGAGTTGTTATTTATCCAGGCTGTGCCGAAATTCGATTATATGGGTTTTACGAAAGTGAAAAAACCTCAATGGAAAAAGATAAAACAGATGGCTCATGCCGCAGGCGGAGAAGTTGAAGATGCCATAGCAGAGCTGACGCCGTGGGCGGAAGAGTGTTTCATGGAAGAAACAATGTTCACGGTATGCGGAATGTAAAAAGGTCTGAATACAAATATCATTAATAAAAGGTTGCTTATACCATGACCGTTGCGCTTGTTGCCGTTGAAAACACTCTGCCGAAATTCGACAAACTGTTCTCATATCTTGTGTCCGAGGGGGAAGCGCCCCTTGCGGGGGCGCGAGTTCGCGTGCCCTTCGGCAGAAGCAATAAGCTCCGCACGGGCGTAGTATTCCGCCTTGAAGAAACAGACGATATAGCAAACCTGAAAACAATCGAAAGCATAGTGGACGAAGAACCCGTGCTGTCAGAAGAACTTTTGAACTTAGCGCTCTACCTGCGGGACATATGCTTCTCAACCTATTATGATTGCGCTTCAGCAATGCTGCCGCCTGCTCTTTTTATCAAGGATGACAAGCAGCGGGTCAAGGATAAAACCCTCTCAATGGTTCGTCTTGCTGACTTTGGCGAGGATGCAAAGTTCAGCACCAAGCAGCGGGACGTGGTGGGACTTCTGGAAGAGGTAGGCACAGCGTCGGTGAAAGAGCTGACATATATGTGCGGTTGTACTTCGTCTGTGGTCGAAACGCTCTTCCGCCGCGGCGTTGTCGAGATATACAAAAAAGAAGTCCTGCGCGGCGGCTATGCCGATGCAACGGCAACAGAAAACCCTACGGACATAGTGCTTTCAGACGAACAGCAAAAAGTGTTCGCCGAGCTATCGTTCCGCTATGACGAGAAAGAGCCCGCCGCGGCACTGCTTTTCGGAGTAACGGGAAGCGGTAAAACGCTAGTGTTTATAAAACTTATTGAAAAGTGCATAGAGCAAGGCAAAACCGCTCTGTTGCTCGTGCCCGAAATCTCGCTTACTCCGCAAATGATGAAGCGTTTTCAAGGACTGTTCGGAAGCAAAGTCGCAATAATACATTCCTCCCTTTCGCTCGGCGAACGTCTTGACGAGTGGAAAAGGCTCCGCAGAGGAGAAGCCGTGATTGCCCTCGGCACACGTTCTGCAGTGTTCGCTCCCGTCGAAAACCTCGGTCTTGTGATAATCGACGAAGAGGGCGAGGGCACATACAAATCAGAAAACGGAGTCCGCTATCACGCGCGAGATGTGGCGAAGTATCGCTGTGTGCAAAGCGGAGCGATGCTTCTTATGGCTTCGGCAACTCCGTCTGTCGGCAGTTTTTACGCCGCTAAGACAGGAAGATATTCCCTACACACGCTGACCAAGCGCTATGGCAATGCTCTTCTGCCCACGACCGAAGTCGTAGACATGAAGCTCGAAAGCGACCCGATTGCGGCAATCCTCTCTGAAAAGCTAGAGAGTGAACTTCAAACCAATCTTGACAATAAAGAGCAATCTATCCTGCTCATCAACCGCCGCGGCTTCAACGCAAGTGTACACTGCATGGAGTGCGGCGAGCCCGTGGGTTGCCCCAACTGCTCTGTTGCGCTTACCTATCACAGAGCGAACGAGCACTTGATGTGCCACTATTGCGGCTACATGGCTCCGTACGGTGGAGAGTGCAAAAAGTGCGCCTCGAACAAGCTGCACGCAATAGGGCAGGGAACGCAAAAAATAGAGGCAGAGCTCAAAGCGCACTACCCGAAAGCGAACATCCAACGGCTCGATGCCGACACTGCCAACAGTCGCTATGCCGCAGAGAACACTCTCGCAGCATTCGGCAGAGGAGATATAGACATCCTCATCGGCACTCAAATGGTGGCGAAAGGGCTCGACTTCCCGAACGTCACGCTTGTCGGAGTGCTAAGCACTGATGTCGCGTTATATACAGGCGATTACGCAAGTGCAGAGCGTACGTTCTCGCTCATCACGCAGGTGCTCGGGCGCGGAGGCCGCGGTGACAAGCCCGCGCGAGCGTATATTCAGACATACTCGCCCGAACACCCGATTATTTCGGCATCCGCTACGCAGGACTACGAAAAGTTTTACGAGGGAGAAATCGCATCAAGGAAAGCTCTGTGCTATCCTCCTTTCTGCGACATATGCTATCTTACTACCACAGGCACAGACGAGGCGGCACTGAACGAGTACGGACATCAGGTAATCAACATCATGCGCAAACTGTCAAAAGACGGCGGGGTAGCGTTCAAAGTTGTCGGCAGAGCGAAAGCCCCGATATACAAGATATCAGGAGTATTCCGCCAGCGGATATTCATAAAGTGCCGCTTGCAGAAGCCAATGCGAGATTTCTTACGTGCAGTGCTTGAGGAGTGCTATAAACTCAAAGGCTACGGTGACAGTGACATATACGCAGAGGTGGAACGGTGAGCCCATCCCGCAAAAATACATAAATAACATAAATCAGGAAGTGAAATTACCATGGCAATACGAAATATAATTACATCTGAAAACGAAACGCTCCGCAAAAAATCACGCCCTATTGAGGCTTTCGACGAAAAACTCCATACTCTTATTGACGACCTGTGGGATACGCTTGGGAAAGCACAGGGGGTCGGGCTCGCCGCTCCGCAAATTGGAATTCTCCGCCGCGTGGTGGTAATCGACACGGGTGAAAGCGGACGAATAGAGCTTGTAAACCCCGAGATAGTCAAGGAAAAAGGCAAAAACACAGCTGACGAAGGCTGCCTTTCGATTCCGAACATTCATCACGAGGTGACCCGCCCGGGAATAGTTTTAGTGCGAGCGTTCGATCGAAACGGCAACGAATTTTCTATCACAGGGCGCAAGCTTTTGGCAAGAGCTTTCTGCCACGAAATCGACCACTTAGAGGGAATTCTTTTTACGGATTATATAAAATGAAAGACTTATTATTAAATCTGCTGTCCGCAGAGGACACGTCGGAATTCGTAGTCAAGGAACTACGAAAATATACAAAAAGTATAAATATTGACGCTCTCGGAAACATCAAAGCGAGTTTCGGTGGGAAAGCAAAAGTGCTTGTTGATGCTCACCTTGACAAGGTAGGGCTTATCGTGACCGCCATTGAGGGCGACTTTATTCGTGCCGAACAGGTCGGCGGGATTGACCCGCATATTTTGCTAAGCACTAAGTTTGTAATCCATACGGCAGAGGGGAATGTCCCCGCTGTAGGGATTTCGATTGCGCCGCACTTGAAAAAAGGCGATGAGAAAAAGCTGAAACTCGAAGAACTTTACTTCTGCACAGACACAAGCAAAGTTAGCGTCGGCGATCGAATATCATTTGCTGCACAGCCCGAACTGTTCGGCAACGGACAGATTATATCTCCTGCTCTTGACGATTTAGCAGGAGTTGCAATTATACTATATGTATTATCAAAAACAAAGAACCCCGAGGGGCTGGAGGTAGTTTTCTCTATGGGCGAAGAACTCGGACTCCGCGGAGCAAGCGCGCAGAGTTTCAAGTCAGAAGCAGAAATTGCAGTAGCGATTGACGCCTCGTTCGGCAATGCCCCGGGCGTGCCCGAGCGCAAGTGCGGTAAGATCGGCGGAGGAGTAATGATTGGCGTTTCTCCAAGTCTGAACGCTG
>JGI994J12354_10004482_pt1 | contig 12529 bp, 12 predicted proteins | sample IntmicLarv3ML3BL_FD_12354 | JGI IMG/M metagenome (IMG submission 12354)
GGCGAGTTTGTCGCGGCTAACTCCAACCAGTCTATACCTTTCCTTAGCTATTGTCAATATGTACTATAGGGTTACACATCACTTTTTAACAACTGACTCTGCACCGGCATTATTAACTGATTAGCAAAGACGGATGTGCTGCGTCAATTACATCCGGCAGGTCAATCTCATAGAAAAGTATCTCCTGCATACCTTCCGAATAATCGAGACAAGTGATGCACGCGTTTTTCAGCTTAGCATATTTTCCGGCTGTAAGATTAATTGTGCCGCAGCGCACCGTCAAAATCGTCCGGAAGCAAATCGAATAGTTTTTTCGCGATCTCAATATCATCCACTCCCCAAAAGAAGCGGATATAAAGGCGCATCCACCATTTGTTCTGTGGTATAATAGATATACGCAAAAGGTAAAATGAAGGCCATGTGACATTTTAACCAGGGCATCCATATTCTCTTCCCAGGTTAAGCGAAAGCGTATACCTGAAAAGGCTTCTTTGATGCGAATGTCGAATGGATCGGAAAGCGGGGAAGACTAAAAGAATGGCTCAAGAGAATTACATAGTGTTTGTCATTCGAGTCAGTACAGTTTTATTAACATCTTACTTGTGAGTCGGCAATCTTGCACGTCCCTTGGAGAGGGCATTAATAAACTACTACTCTATAATACAAAGGAGGCTTCTATGAACAAAAAAGAGCTTTGGGAAAAATCTGCGGCATTTCACGGTCATATCTGCGGAGGGCTGACAATTGGGTACAGAGCAGCCATGTATGCAGCTGAATTACTGGATTTAGAATTTTCTGATGATGAACAGGTTGTATGTATATCTGAAAATGATGCTTGCGGAGTAGACGCTATTCAAGTGATTCTTGGTTGCAGCATAGGTAAAGGCAATCTGCTGTTCCACATGACAGGTAAACAGGCGTTCTCTTTCTATAACCGGAAGACAGGAAAGTCAGTGCGGCTTGTTCTGAAGAAAAAGCCAGACAATATGAGCAGGGAAGAGACCTTTGATTACTATCAGAACTGCAAGCAGGAAGATATGTTTGACATTAAGGAAGCAAAAATTCAGCTTCCGGAAAGTGCCCGGATTTTTGATTCCTATGTCTGTGACTGCTGCGGAGAAACCGCCGGCTCAAATTGGGTGCGACTGCAGGGCAGTCAAAAGCTATGCATTGATTGCTATCGGGACTACAATAGATTTCAGGTGTAGGTCTTCGGCAAAGCGGCGGATTTACAAAGCAACGCCCCGGTGAAGGGGATTCACCGGGGCGTTCGTGAGGAAATTCATGAGCCATGTGAGGGCATGGCTCACACTAGGGGACGAGAGAAGAAATAAGATGGGTTGGTGTGGTATTTGAAATTAAGTTAACCGTCTGCAAACACAGTGGTTATTTAGAGCGGAATATCGTTATCGCTTTTTCTTATGGCATAACATTAGCATATTGTTAATCTCATAACAAGCCCCTGAGGGGGATATTAAAACGATTTTTGTGAATATGAATGAGTAGGGTGCAAACCGGCTGTGCAATATAACTATTCAAAATTGGGGATTTGTTGAAAGATACAATACAGTGGTATTATTAAAAAACCGCACAGACAATTTTTCGATGTCTGAGCGGTTTTTGTATCAAAATTGATATAGGGAAAGAGCATTGTATGAAGTCACTATGGTGTGCGTTCGATGACGATGGGATTATTAGCCACAGTACCGTTTTCTATTTCTAAAATCTCGTCGCACATAATTTGTGTCAGCGGTCTGTCGTGTGTTATAAGCAAATATGCCAGACTTCTTTCTTCCTGCTGTTTTTTAAGCATCTTCATAATTTGAGCCTGCGTTATTACATCCAGCATGGTCGTTGCCTCATCCAGAATAAGTACCTCCGGGTCGTACAGCAGAGCCCTTGCTATTGCCAAACGCTGAAGCTCTCCGCCAGATAGTTGCTGAGGATATCTTTTGAGCTGATCGGAATATATCCCAAATGATTCTGCCATATCACACAATGCCTGAAAACTGTATTTTTTGCCGCTTAGTTTATATCCCTCAGCCATACCGCTTTCAAGGGTGAGTCTGGGATTGAATGAAACTTCGGCATGTTGAAAAATCATCTGGACTTTCGTTCTGTTTTTATCTCTTCTCGGCAGCGATGCGAACTTTTCACTATGAAATGTCACACTGCCTTTCGCAGGCTTAATAAGTCCTGCTGCAATTTTGCCGCAGGTGGATTTCCCGCTGCCGCTTGTGCCCAGCAGTCCAACAGTCTTGCCACTTTCCAAATTCAATGAGATATCGTTAAGGCACCAATTCTCCTGCCCGGGGTAGCGAAAAAAAACATTGTTAATCTGTATCGGCATACAAGCAGCACCTCACATGGTTATTTCCTGTTTTTAGCATCCGTATATCATTAAGGCAACTCGACATGCGGTTAGGACAGCGTTGATAAAACACACAGCCGCTCCGCTGCTCAACAGGCGGTGTGAAATCCTCCGGGCTGTGCATACCATTCTCGGGAAGGGCAGCCATAAGCATTCTGCTGTATGGGTGCTTGGGAGCAGAGAAAAAAGAATCCACATCAGAAAACTCAACCGGCTTTCCGCCATACATGACACAAATATCATCGGCGATATTTTTTGCAAATCTCAGGTCATGGGTCACACATAGTATGGTGGTGCCATGCAGACTTTTGAACAATTCTTCAACCTGCTCCACACGCTTATAGTCCAAGCCTTTCGTAGGCTCGTCCGCAAGAAGAACATTTGCTCCGCCTGCTCCGCCCATGGCAATCAGAGCCCGCTGTTTCATACCGCCGCTAAGGGTGTGCGGGTACGCCTGTGCGATTTTTTCAGAAGGCTCCAAACCAACCTTGTCAAGCCACTCAACTGCCATTTGAAAAGCTTTACGCTTTGGTACTTTCTTATGAACTGCAATGGGCTCTGCAATTTGAGCTCCGACAGTTAAGAGAGGGTGCATGCTGTTTCCTCCGCCTTGCGGAACATAGCCAATTGATTTTCCTCTTAAGAGATTCAGTTCTTCGTCTGTCATCGACAGAAGCTCACGCCCTTCAAGTGTTATGCTGCCGGATACATCTGCTTCCTTGGGCAGGATTCTGAGTATTGCTGCAATGGTAACACTTTTCCCGCTTCCGGATTCTCCAACAATCACAGTCGTTTTTCCGGCTTTAAGGCTAAGATTCAAGCGGTCAACAACAGGTAATTGTCCGCCAAAGGAAACATTGAGGTTTTTTATTTTTATCATAGCGTCACCTGATAGACCTTTGGCGCGCCTTGGCTGCGCATGCCAAAGCCATAGTACCCAATTAGCACAAAGCCAAAAATGCAAAGACTAATACAAATAATAGGAGGAACATACCACCAAGTCATGCCCGCAACTACGCCGTTTTTTTGGAAGGCGTAGTAAAGGATGGAGCCCCAGCTCTTTTGCGTGTATACACCAAGCCCCAAAAAGCTCAGGCTGGCCTCAGTGAGCATTGCTGATGATATGGCAAGGGTAGCACGCATCATAGCTATGTCTTTCATATTAGGCAGAATGTGTTTGAGCATAATAATAAAATGGTTCTGTCCCATCATTTCCTCAGCCAATACAAATGGTATTTGTCTCAGCTCCAGAGTCTTCACTCTAACCAGTCTTGCAGTTCCCGCCCATGCGGTAATTGTAATGGCGATAACGATATTCCACATGCTCGGGGACATAAATGTAACTAAAACGATGGTCAGCGGAAGCTGAGGCAGTGTCATCACAACTGCCGTTAGCGCTTGCACCACTTTGTCGACAATGCCGCCGAAATAACCGCTGATTAGACCGGCTATCGTCCCGATCAAAATTACGCTGGCAGCAGCTGTTATTCCTGTGAGCAATGTCGTTCTGGTGCCAAGAATGAGCTCACTGAGGATATCCTGACCAATGTCATTTGTTCCGAGCAGGTATTCAGATGAGGGTTTTTGATAAGGCAAGGACAGATCACGCATTGTGTATGGCATCAGCTGATTTGCAAAAACGGCGATAAAGATGAATACAAGTAAAATTGTAAGACCGGCCCAAACACAAGGGTGTAGTTTTTTTAATTTCATAAATTTTCTAGACCTCACTATGCATGCCATCTTTAATGCGCGGGTCGAACTTCCACGCCAAAACGTCCGCAAGAAAATGGAAGAATATCACACAAACAGAAATCACTAAAAAGCAGAGCTGGACAGTAGGGTAGTCCCGCGTCATTACACCGCTGTAAATCAGAGTCCCCATTCCGCGCCATGAGAACACAACCTCTATCAGCATGGAGCCGGAAAATATAAATCCAAACTGCATGCACAGAAGTGTTACATATGGAACCAGAACACTCTTTAGTACATGTTTTCCCATCAGTGTTTTCTTTGGGAGACCTTTAGCAACGGCTGTTGTGAGGTACTCTTCTTCGCGGACTTGCGAGACAAAGCTTTTGACCATCAAAAAATTTGACGATGTCCTGAATGTTGACAAAACAAACATAGGCAACGCCATGTGATACAGGGTATCAAATATTCTGGCTATTCCCGTCACACCACCGGAGGCCATGCCGCTTAAAGGAAACCACCTGAGCTTAAAACCAAAAATAATAAGAGCAATCAGTGCAAGGCAGTTTGCCGGTATGGTTTCTAAGAATAAAAAAATAAATGTCAGCACACTGTCAAGCTTGCCGCCTTTTTTGTAGCCGGCGATAACACCCAATCCACCACCGATGATTGCAGATAGGACAATGGACGAAAGTGCCAGAAGCAGTGTCCAACGCATTCTGAAGAGCACAGTATCCATGACGCTTCGCCCGTTGGAAAATGATGTGCCAAATTCGAAAGTGACAGTATTCTTCAGAAAACGAAAATACTGTTTTGCTAATGAGCCGTCCAAACCATATTTGGTGCGTGCTTCCTCGAGAAGCTCAGGATATTTAGTTTCAAGCAAAAAATACTCCTGTTCGCCCAGTATATTCACAATAGGGTCGCCCGGCATAAGTTGTATTAACAAAAAGTTGATGCTGATAGCAACCAAAATCAATGCCACGGCCTTTACAAAGTAGCCTGCTAATTTTTTCATCCTGGACCTCCGGCAAGTTTATCGGAACAGATTTCACCGGCGGCAGTTCTTCGCCGCCGCCGGTGATTTTAAGTATGTTATCTTTTCTGTTTTTGTGTTTCTAAGGAGGATATTTAATGGTATCAAAGCTGTAGTGTTTACGGATTGAGCGTTATTTCATTACAGTATTATACCAAAGGTCTCCATGTACGGCGCCCACGCCGGGGTAGTTAATCCATCCTGTAAATTTATCTGTACGGTATGGATAGAAGGACGTTGTGATATCCCAAACGATGGCAGTGACATCCTCCGCATTCATTTTTTGAACATCGCGGTATGCCTGCTCATAATCGGCATAGTTTGTTGAGAACAGGATTCTTTGGTAGGCATCCAGATAGTCCGGATCCTGATAGCTTCCGAAGAAACGACCGGACAGCTCCGTCAAATCTGCAACATAGTTTGTTATGCCGCCCCAAGTCACCATGGAAAGGGGAGTGGTGATAAGCATCAGCTGATACTCGTTGTTTCTCATGGTGCTCAGGATATATTCCTGATTGTCTGACCATGCCTGAGCGTCCAGAGACATGCGAACACCGACTGCCGCAAGGTTTGTTTCCATTACCTCAGCGATACGTCCGTATGTGAAAACCAGCTCCGGCGGATAATAATGCCTGAAAACCTCGATGGTCATTTGACTTCCGTCGGGGAGCTCACGGAATCCGTCGCCGTCAATGTCGATAAAGCCGCCCAGATCCAAGAACTCATTTGCTTTGTCAATATCTTGAACATTCAGCGGGTAGTTGCCGTCATAGCCTTTCTGAGAGGGTGATGCGGCTCCGGTTGTTGCAACTTGCCCGTACTTTCCGCTTATTGTCTGTGATATTAAATCATAGTCGAAAGCATATGACAAGCCTTTACGGAAATTATAATCGTTTGTGGGATAAGTGCCGAACCCAAAAATAAGCTGGTAGGTAGAGGGGTCAACACTTCCGCCCGGATCAATGTCGGGGTTGTTTTCAATAACCGGCAGCAGCGTTTGATCCAGTGGTGCAGAATATGTATACATCACGTCAACCTCGTCGTTCATCATCGCCATGATTATTGAGGTTTGGTTGTCATACGATTTCAGCTCTACCTTGTCGATGGTGATATCGCCTATCGGATAATCCGGCATAGCCTCGAAGTAAGAAATTTGCGCATCACGGTCTACAGACACAAAGCGGAACGGACCGCAGCCGATTACGGCATCCTCTCCGTCATATGTTCGAGGGTCTTCAACATTTTCCCAAACATGCTTCGGCAATAGATAGCTGCTTAAGGTGGTGGAATGCATGAAGCCAAACGCTGTTGGCTCATTGAAAGTCAGCTTGATACTTGTATCGCTCACAGCCTCGATGGTCTCTATTCTCTGGAAAGTGGCGACATTCTGGTCTTTATAATGATTGAATGTGAAAAGAACGTCATCCATTGTTACAGGCTCGCCGTCATGCCACATAAGTTTTCCAAGCGGGTCAAAATGCAAGGTGAGCTCAAGGTTATCCTCGCTGACATCCCAGCTGTTGAAGAAACAGCCGTCACCTGTAAGCTCAAGGTTTTCATCTACACGCCAGAGGTTCAGCTGGCTAAAAGAATGATAGTTAGCCTGTCCGTATGCACTTCTCTGGCTCCATGCACTGAAAATGTCATTGGTATAAGTGCCGCCTATTCTCAGAACATCAGCATTCTTGGCACCGGCGGTACCGGGTGATGGAGTGCCATCAGCAGTCTCAGAATTATTTGTCTCGGTGCTGCCAGGTGTGCTCGTATTATCGCCTGTTTTCGTTCCGCATCCGCTCAAGCAGGCTATAGTCATAACCAGCGCAAGCAATAAGGCAGTAAGTCTCTTTGGTGTCATAAAACATCTCTCCTCTTATTGTCTAGAATACAGAATGGTTTGCACCATTAAGCTCAAAAAACCGGCGGCTGCCCTTGCATAACGGGCATTCCTCGGGCGCGCTAGCATCAGTAACAACAGTGCCGCACTGCTGGCAATACCAATCCTGCTCATGTTCTTTATTGAAAATGGTATCACTTCTTATTTTTTCTAAAATATCCGTAAGTTTCTTTTTCTGCGCCGCATCGACCTTTGCCATTAGCTCGAAAGCAATTGCTATTTCCTCAAATCCTTCCTCTCGTGCAGTTTCAGCATATTTTGGGAAATCGTTATAGGCGTGGTCGTGCTCTTGTTCAATCAGCACTTCAAGGTTTATTTCCACATCGGTATACGGGCCCCAAAGAACCCGGTGAAAGACAGCGGCGTGGAGATATGAATTTGTGGCGTACTCACCCATGAAAGTGGACAATTGCCTATAGCTTGGTGCCTCGCGTCCGGCAGCCTGCTGATAAAGCGTTTTTTTCATTTTTTCCACAGACTTGGCTTTTCGGTTCCTTATAAGGTTTTCCTCGGTTTTTGATCCATGCATTTTGGGGTCTTTGATGTCATAATATGATCCCATAATATTCCTCCATATTTATAGGTCAAGCTGTTAAAAGTTTGTGGATTTGATGTAAAAGAGCCCCTTGGGGTGCTCACAATAGGGACAGGTTTCACCGGGGCTGCGGTCGTGCACGACAAGTCCGCAGGCTACGCATACCCAGTCTACCTTTTCATCCTTATTAAAGACTTTTTCGTTTTCAAAATTGTAGAGAAACTGTTCATATGTTTTTATATGGTCGTCGTGAACCTTTGCTGTCTCCTCGAAAATGTAAGCTGCCTCCTCGAAGCCTTCCTCTTCGGCTGCTCTGGCACATTCGTACATCTCCTTTGCGCCTTCAATTTCGTCTTCTAGCATCATTTTTATATTTGACTTGGTATCCTTAACCGGACCATATAAAAACTCATATAGGATTTTTGCATGCATACCTTCAAGCTTGGCTGCATCATATAGAGCGTTTTGGACCTGCTGATGACCTGAATACGCAAATCTGTATGCATAGCTGTCGTACATATTCTTTTGATGCGCTTTGCTCGCAAAAGCATCTAACAAATTAGCCTCCGTTTTGCTGCCCTTGAGTTCCAAAACAACCCCTCCAAATATTTATTCATTACAATTAATGTTTGCATAAAACTGAATTAATTTTATCATCAGTACGATTCTAAAATAAGCCTCCCCGGGGGATACAAGAGTGTATAAAAATGATTGCGAAGATTGCATAATTATTGTGGCATGTGCACAATTAAGCCTTTTTGGCATTGCGCTGAACGGAAGAGAACTTATATTTTACTTCTTATTCTATCCCCCTAGGGGTTTGTGCACACAAGTTTGCAGGTGTAAACTTATTGTGCATATAAATCCAGTATAAGACATAGGGGTGCTTTCGCGGTAGCAATATAAAGCTTACTTTGATTGATCTGTAGCTTGACAAGATGGTGCGGTTATATATAAGCCAACAGAAAAAACGCTATTTCGCAAAAACGGAAATGCATAAACTGTTTTTTGAGGATATATTGTTATCGAAGGGCGGTGGACTAATGGGATATGCAAGCGACATGGAGCGGTGTCTAAACTATATCGAAAAGCATATTGACGAGGATATATCTGCAACAGAACTGGCTAAGATGCTGGGATACTCCTTTTACCATTTCTGCCATGTTTTCAAAAGCATAGTTGGAATGTCAGCGGGAGCATATCTGAGAAAGCGGAGGCTTGAACTTGCTGCGGGGGATTTGCTCAACGGAGAGACAGTAACAAATGCGGCAATAAGGCGCGGATATGATACGCCCTCAGGATTTACCCGGGCATTCACAAGAACGTATGGCATCAGCCCTTTAGATTACAAAAAGAAAGGCGGCACAAAGAGAATGAAAGTCGAGTTCAAGGAATTTGGTCCATGCATAGCAGTGGGATATTCTCTTGCACCACCGGAAGGTGAAGTTGATGTACGGGACAACGGCGCGTACTGGAAAGGAAAAGATTTCTCGTTGGTGAGTGAAGAGGATTATGCAAAACTCTGTAATCCAAACCGGGGCGAAATCGGAGCATGGATGCACCCGGACGGAAAAACCGGAGACTTACACTATTTCTTCGGTCCCGTCACAACTGACAAGAGCTTTATCCCGAATGGGATGATACCTCTCGATATTCCAAAGGGTGAGTATGCTGTGTTTAGCGTAACAAAAGCCGAAAGCGCACAGGAATTAGCAGAGAATGTAAAAAAAGCCTGGGAGTACATTTTCAAAGACTGGTTTGACAACAGTGAGTACAAATTTAATGCCGGAGCTATTGACTTTGAGTATTACATGGGTGAGGAGACTTATATCTATATCCCGGTGGTAAAAAAATAGTAATTTATAGAAATATTTAATTCGCGGGCAGGGTTTTACCTTGCCCGCGAATTAAATATTTTGCCATTAGTGCTGAAAGCGGTTTTTATACCAAAAAATACAGCATTTTTCCACAATTATGATTATTAAGCAAATGAAGTAAAAATATTATTTATATTCTTTGATTTTTGTTATTGATTTTATACTAAAGCGAATGTATAATGAGCCTAGATTTTATATGTTTTACTTGTGTGCACCTTGAAAAATGAATAGCGCTCAATATGTGAAAAATTCGAACAAACATGGCAAAAAACTATTCGACAAAAAGCGACAAAACCTCCCATTGACATCTAATAATTGTTGAGATTATAATGCAATTGTAAACCGACTAAGCTAATGGGTTATATAATATTTACTAACGATTACACATATGTAAAATTCTCCTATTCTGCCGCGATGCAGAGCATGGAACAGGGTGAAATTCCCTACGAGACGGTCACTGTGAAGCCCGCGCTGCTATGCGGCGGGATAAGTCAGGTACATGCGGGAGAAATTCGCTACCTGCTGTTTCCGGGTACGATGTGTGGACTGTTATTACAGCACATACATCTACTCAGATGTATGTGCTTTTTTGATTTTTATTGCACATCTAAACTGCATTGGAACAAGGCAGGCAGGGAATGTGAAATCGGCTGCCCCGGCGACATATTGAAACGGGCCTACGGAACAACCGCGGTTCGGCAAACATTCGGCATTATGCCGGTGTTGGCTGAACCGCTTTTTGTTTAGTCAGGGATGAAAGGAACTCAACAAGTAGACACGCGCGACAGCGTTATACGGGAACCAAGTGTAACGCACTGGCGCTGTCGATAGATGTGTGGTGTCAAACAAGTGCGCAGCTTTAACCGGCTGCAGGCGAGGGGAGCGGGTGCGGATGTAAATACATAACGAGGTGCGGGGAAAACAAAAAACATTCCGTGTGTTTTTCCGCGCCGAGGATTATAAGTCACGGAATAATTGCAGTACGAACAGCCCGCCGGCGTCTCCTTAAGATGCAGCCATGCAGAACGAATACACCACATAGTAAAAACCACTGTGGAAGTAGCTAATCGGGCGCTGAGGGGCAAAAACTAATGATTAGGAGAATGAATTATGAGAATTAAATTAGACGGATTAAGATGGAACAATATTGACCTCAGCGTCGGACTGCCGGAAGACATAAAGGCAAAGTGCGCAAAACCGGAAGGCGAAACATTCAGCGCGGAAGCGTCATCCCGTGTTCCGTTTTTCAACAATCTTTACGTAGCACAACATAACTTTGTGGATACCGAGCCTGTTGGAACGCCGGTAGGAGGCAGCCCGCTTGCCCTTCTCCCCGGTCAGCCAATGTCAACTCCACCTGAAGAATTAGGTGAAAGAGCTACTCACGCTTATGTCAGTGGCAGCAATCTCCACCAGCTAATTGAAGCGGCCACAGGTATTGGAATGAGTAATGTGTTTCAATCAATCGACATTAGCCCTAATTTTTTATCTTCATTTGAACGTGGAGGCAGTGTCTACGAAGCGATAGGCTCCAGCGAGAACATTGGCGGCGGCATATGGAGATGGGCAGGATGGGGAATCACATACTACACCGGAATTTTCCGCCCCGCGCTTATAAGTCAGTATCCGCCCCTCACCATCGGACAGATGCCAACTGTTTTCACGGGTAACACATTTGTTATAGACTATACGAAAACAGAAATCATATTTAACTACAACGTGAACAACGGAGAAGTTAACCTCCTCCATGGCGAAATCAAATAGTAAACATTAGCAAAGCAAATGAGAGCGCATCCTTTATAGGGTGCGCTCTTTATGCTATATAGAAAGGAGTTTTTTATGTCTTGCAAAAAACTTAGAAGCGGGAAGCGGGTGCTGTCCTTCCTCCTTGCGTTTCTTATCCTCGCCGCCCTGCTGCCGGAGGTCACACTGCCGGCACTGGCAGCTACCCAGAACTATAAGGGCGATAACATTGCAGGCGAGGGGGGATATGACTATAGCATATACACCTTTACCTACACAGACGAGGGTGAACTGCAAGGCTGTCTTGATGATGAAGGCAACGGTCCCAAAGGAAAATTTGAGATTCCTTCGGCAATTAACGGAACAGCTATTACCTCCATTGCGGCGAGCACCCGTGACAAGCGGGGGTTTGGCACAACTTTGGAGGCTATTGATCCGAATGCCAACGCCGAGCTGACCGAACTGATTATTCCGGGCAGCATAAAAACAATTGGTACAGCTGCTTTTCAAAACTGCACGGGACTGACAAGTATCGTTTTTAACGAAGGGCTGGAAACGCTTGGCGACCAGGCATTTATGAATGCCTATGGACTGACAAGCATAACATTGCCAAGGTCAATGGTAGTATTTGGAGACAATGTGTTCTACGTTTACAGCAGTGGTAGCAGTGGAAATACTGCCTCTAAAATCAAGGATATAATCCTGCCTAGGAATGTAAGAAATACAACAGCGTCCACTTTCTATGGAATGCGCGCGTTGGAACACATTACGATTCTTGGCGCGATAACAAATTTAGCTGGTGGGCTGATAAACCATCAGTCTAACATAAAAACACTTATACTTCCGGATACAATAAGTGTAGATTTTGTCAACAATACAAGTGGCATAATCAGGGCTGTTCCTGCGCAGTCACTGGAGTTGCTTATCGCTCCCGGCGAATATAAAAAAGCAAATGGAACAGATGTGAATACCCGCTACTTTGTTCCAGATGTGCAGAAAGGGAATTTCACTCCCATAGCGTATTGCAACAGCGGTACGCCCATGGATACGTATCTGAAAAGCACAGGCGCAACAATCAGGTATCTGGCGGAGGATATTGAATTTACAGCAAGCAACAGCGGCGGTTCGGCATATTCAAATGACTCTCTCACTCCGCGCCACAACCGCGGGTGGTACTATGGCTTCGNGCGGGACGAGAGCCTTGACCCTTGGGACATTACCGCACTTGACGCGCTGCTCACCGCACATGATGCGTTATATAATGATTTTGAGCTTGGCAAACAGCTTGTCATTGACGGAGCGGGCAATATAACAAAAGCCTTTGACACAGAGGGCGACTGGAGCTTCACACTCAATGGCAATTCTCTGTCAGGCAAACAGG
>JGI994J12354_10004483_pt1 | contig 12528 bp, 7 predicted proteins | sample IntmicLarv3ML3BL_FD_12354 | JGI IMG/M metagenome (IMG submission 12354)
GCCCGCCGCGACGACGCGGTAAGGAACGTGCCCGGCCCGAGACCCGGGACTTATATGACATCTGAAAAAATGTTCTTCCCGTTGATGAAGAGTTATACCATCAACAACCGCCAATGGAACGAAACCCGCGGTTTCTGGAAAGTACAGGGCGATTTCATGGGGGGCCCATACGTAAACTACACAACTATCGACCAGGCCAATAACAGGGTGATCGGTATCGACATGTACGTTATGTCGCACAATGCCCGGTATGGCAGGCGCAACTATATCCGCCAGCTCGAAAACCTGATTATCACCGTCGAAATACCCCTGACCGCACCGCAAGAATAAATGACACCCACAGAGCTGTTAAAAAGAATATCCGGCGAAAAGCCCGCGAGGGAACTGCTGGAAAAATATGACGAGAGCCGGACTCTTAGATTAAAAGGAGTCAGCGGCTCTCTTTTGTCATTCCTGGTTTCGACCATAACAAGCCAGCGGCCGGGAGTCCATCTGCTGGTAGTGGAGGACCGCGACGCGGCAAGCTATCTGTATAACGACATCTATAATATCTTTGCCGCCGAAGGCGCCGATCCCGCCAAACTGTTCCTGTTCCCTACCGCCTACAAGCGTTCGATCAACACGATGAACGAAGATCCCAGCGGCATAGTGCAACGGACTGCCGTATTGTCTGCCATAAGTTCACGGGCGGAAAAAGAATCGCTTATCATATGCACCTACCCCGAAGCGGTGGCCGAAAAAGTGGCCGACAGGGATCGCCTGCGCGAGAACACTTTATCGATCGGCAAAGGCGATACCCTTTCGATAAGTTTCGTCGAGGAAGTACTGATAGAATACCATTTCGAAAAGGTGGATTTCGTTTACCAACCCGGCCAATATTCTGTGCGAGGCGGGATCATCGACATTTTCTCATTTTCGGATAACGTCCCCTACCGTATCGACTTTTTCGGCGATACGGTGGAATCCATAAGGACATTCGCCGTAGGCGACCAGCTATCGACCGAGCGGCGCGACAAGATCGAGATAGTGCCGAACCTCAAGAATCCCGAACTGGCGGCCGACCGGATCTCTATTGTCGAATATATCGGAGCAGAAATGACGGTTTGGTTCCAGAATCCCATATACGCCCTCGAAAGGATCGATCAAGTACGCACAAAGCTCCTGCGGGATATGGAACACCCCCAGGAGATAGATTCCCATACGACAAGCCGCAAAAGTTTTATAGCTGAAAGCCGGAACGCCAGATGGATCACGCTCTCGGGAACTCTGACCGAAAGAAAAGCCGACGCCGAGATCGAATTCGACAGTTCGCCGCAACCTCAATTCAACAAGAATTTCGAATTACTGGCTCAGGATATCGCCCAATCGTCCGAGAAAGGTTACACGACATATATACTGACCGAAAATTACGCCCAACGGGAACGCCTCGAAAATATATTATCCTCGATTTCGGGGACGCAAGCGGGATACGGCGAGGTATCGCTCACGATACACGAAGGATTCGTAGACCACAACCTTAAACTGGCGATCTACACCGACCATCAGATATTCGACCGTTTCCAGCGTTACAAAGTACACGGCGAACTCGACCGCAGCGATACTATGACCATCCAGGAGCTGAATTCGCTTCAGATCGGCGATTATGTGGTGCATATCGACCACGGGGTCGGAAAATTCGGCGGGCTAGCCCGCAGCAACGAAGGCGGGGTCAACAAAGAGTATATCAAACTGGTATACAGAGACAACGATGTGCTGTTTGTCAACGTACACGCCCTCCACCGTATATCGAAATATAAAGATAAAGACGCTCCACAACCTAAAATATACAAACTCGGCTCGGGGGCATGGCAACGCCTGAAAGCGTCCGCCAAAAGCAAAGTCAAGGATATCGCCCGGGAGCTTATCACCCTGTATGCCAACCGAAAAGCATCGAGCGGATTTGTTTTTTCGCCCGACAGCTACCTGCAACAGGAACTCGAAGCTTCTTTCATTTACGAAGATACTCCCGACCAACACACCACCACTTCGGCGGTCAAAAACGATATGGAGTCAGAAGTTCCGATGGATCGTCTGGTATGCGGCGACGTGGGATTCGGCAAAACCGAGATCGCGATACGCGCGGCATTCAAAGCGGCCACGGACGGAAAACAGGTAGCGGTACTAGTCCCCACTACCATACTTTCTTTGCAACATTACCGTACATTCTCGCGACGGCTGAAGGATTTTCCGGTTACTATCGAGAATTTCTCGCGGGCCCGCAGCACAAAAGAGAGTTCGGATATACTCCGCCGGTTGGCCGAAGGAAAAGTCGATATTATAATCGGAACCCACAAATTGTTGGGCAAGAACGTACATTTCCACGATCTGGGACTGCTCGTTATCGACGAGGAACAAAAGTTCGGAGTCGGCAATAAGGAGAAACTCCGCGAACTCAAGGCAAACGTCGACACCCTCACCCTCACGGCCACACCGATCCCGCGAACCCTGCAATTCTCGCTTATGGGCGCGCGCGACATGTCGATCATCAACACTCCGCCGCCTAACCGTCAGCCGGTAGCAACCGAAGTGCTTGTCTTCGACGAAGATATAGTCGCCGAAGCAATCCAGTATGAACTGGCACGTGGCGGGCAGGTTTTTTTTCTGCATAACAGGGTGCAGACAATAGACCGCATTGCCGATACTATACGAAAAATAGTCCCGAGAGCACGCGTGGCTGTCGGCCACGGGCAAATGGCTCCCGCCGAGCTGGAGAAAGTGATGATGGATTTTATTTACGGCGAATACGACATACTCGTTGCGACCACCATAATCGAATCGGGCATCGATATCCCAAACGCCAACACCATCATAATAAACAACGCCCATATGTTCGGACTGAGCGATCTGCACCAGTTGCGGGGACGGGTCGGGCGCATGAACCGCAAAGCGTTCTGCTATCTGCTGATTCCTTCCAACGAAGCCATAACGGGCGATGCCCAGCGTCGCCTCAGGGCGATCGAAGAGTTCTCCGATCTGGGTTCAGGATTCAATATCGCCATGCAGGACCTCGATATCCGGGGAGCGGGCAACATACTGGGCGCACAACAAAGCGGTTTCATCACAGATATCGGTTTCGAAACTTACCAGAAGATACTCAACGAGGCGGTCTTCGAGCTTCGCGCCGAACGAGGACTTGAACCCGACGAGCCTGTTATGGACTGTGTGATCGAAACCGACACCGCAGCGCACCTGCCGGACAATTACGTGAGCAGCACCGCCGAAAAGATACGGCTATACCGACTGCTCGACGGCATTACCACGCCGGAATCGCTCGACGTATTCATCGATAAACTGCGCGACCGTTTCGGCGAGCCGCCGCCCGAGGCAATGGAGCTGTTCGAGGTGGTATTGCTCCGCCAAACCGCGGCATTGCTGTCGCTCGAAAAGATAGTGGTACGGAAAGGGATAGCCACACTGTATTTCGCCGCCGATCCCCAATCCAAATTTTTCAACTCCGAGAAGTTTTCGACCATTATGAAACATATTCTCGAAAATCCTGGCCGGTTCAGGGTAAACGAGGGCAATAATAAGCTTGCACTGAAAGTTAATAATCTTAAATCACTGACCGAATTGCGCTCGATACTCGAAAACCTCGTAAGTTAACGTCATTTTTTTATTAAATTTGGACAGGGTGTTCAGATAAAATCGATAATCCACCCCCCCTGCACGATCCCAAACGATGAAGAAAAACCTGATCATAGACATAGGAAACAGCGCATCTAAAATCGCGGTGATGAATCCCGCCCATTCGGATTTTATCGCCCGCTATACCGAGGAAAACATCACAGTAAACCGCCTTAAGGAGATATATGACCAAAATCCTGGAATAACAGCTGCTATATTATGCTCCACACGACTTTGTGATCCTGACATCGAAGAGTTCCTTTCCTCTAACATACAACATTTTATATATTTAGACGGTAATACACCGACTCCCTTGAAAAACCGGTACGCTACTCCCTCAACGCTTGGCCCCGACAGGCTCGCCGCAGCAGTAGGAGCGGCTACGATCGCACCCGGGGAAGACCTTCTGGTGGTAGATTTCGGATCGGCTATCACCATAGACTCAGTTTCGGCGGCGGGCGAATACCTGGGAGGAAACATATCGCCGGGAATGGCCATGCGCTACAAAGCTCTCCACGAACTTACGGACAAACTGCCCCTATGCCCGGAACCCTACACACCATCGGAAACAAGCGACAATACACTCTCGGCTATCAGCAACGGTGTAGCCATGGGAATTGTATTCGAAATAGAGGGATATCTCGCACGATACGTGCAGGCGGGCAAAAACCCGAAAGTGTTTTTTACCGGGCGCGACGCATTTTATTTTGCAGACAAACTAAAAAATACGATATTTGCAGACTGTGACTTAGTCCTCAAGGGCCTGAACCGAATAATTGAGTATAATGCATAAAAAACAAATAGTCAGGGCCGCTCTGGTCCTTACGACCCTCGCGGCGCTACTTACGCCGTTGAAGGGATATACCCAGACAAGCAGCCTGAACACCTTTTCGCCCTACACCATGTACGGGCTGGGAGACCTCAGATTGGGCGGCAGCGCCGAAATCAGGACAATGGGTGGCGCCGGAGTAGCCATACAAAATCCGTATACTTTCAATTATCTTAACCCGGCATCCCTGAGCGCAATACCACGCCAATCTGCCTTGTTTAATTTCGGAGGCGAAGGACAAAATTACTATTCCAAGACGGCAAGTAGCTCAAACTCACATAACAGCTTTAACTTCAGTGACATAGGACTTGCATTTCCTTTAGCGCAAGGCGTCGGTTTCGGAATTTCCTTGTCTTCGGTCAGTGAGGTAGGATATGAAACAGCGATTGTCGATGACAATAGCTCTGTGGTGGAAAATATTGGACGCGGGATATACACTTACAGTGGTGAAGGGGGTATTTCTCAGGTGACCGGAAGTCTTGGAGTGAACGTTTTTAAAGAATTATCGTTAGGAGCGAATGTTATATATTATTTCGGATCTATGGATCGTTTTTATAACGCCAAACTCGAACCAATGCTAAACCCGACCGATTACAATGAAATAAAATCCTTTTCCAAAACACACGTCTCCAAAGTCCTCTATTCGCTTGGAATGCAGTACAGGATACGTGTAGGGACAGCTTCTTCGCTTACACTCGGAGCCACTTTCCAACCCAAAGCCGTAATTAGGTCAAACGAAAATCGTGAACAAATATCCATAAGAGGTTTGATGATCGACACCATATACATGGGAAAAACACCAAATCACATAACAGTCCCTACTAAACTCGAAGGAGGACTTTTCTATTACCACGATGGAGGAAGATTTACAGCCGCTTTGGATTATTCATGGCAAGACTGGTCAGGTTCTTTCACTATACCACAAGATCAAAACATAACCCTTCGCAGCCAGCAACAGATAAGACTGGGGGCGAGCTTCACGCCGCACCGCTTCGACTTACGTAGCACATTCAATCGATGGACCTACAGGATCGGCGCACGTTACGGAACCAGTTACCTGACTTTCAACGGGCAAAAAATGGACGATATGGCCGTATCTGTGGGACTGGGAGTACCACTCAGCAAGCACAAAGTATACTCAAGGATATCATTAGGGGCTGAATTCGGACAAAGGGGCACCGTTAACCACGGGCTTATACGGGATCGGTACATAAATATCTTTGCCGGTATAACCATTTTCGGAGACGCCGAAGATGGATGGTTCCGCCGCCAGAAGTTCAGGTAAGAACTTAGAAAATTATTTGCTAAATTTGTTAAGTTGGTATCAACTTTGATAAATTATATATTAGATCATCAGACTAAAACGTTATAAAGAAAATAATCTAACACCACAAAAAGAGATATGAAAAGCAGATATTTGTTACTGATAATGGTTATGCTATGCACATTCATGACCGTTTCGTCACAAACACAGGAAGAACTGATAAAGCAAAATCCAAAATACGGTAAGGATCCCGAAAAGCGCGTGGAAAACGTAAGGATGCTTCAGCTATTTATGGACGAAATGCAACTCAAGAATTATAACGAAGCCTCCGTTCATTTGCGTGGCCTTATCGAGAATGCGCCGATAATTTCCGAAAACATGTACATCCGCGGAGTGGAAATTTACAGGAATAAATTCCTTAGTTCTACTTCCAAAGAAGACCGCGCCCGTTACCTTGACAGCATAATGACCATATTCGACAAGCGCATCGAGGCTTTCGGGGATAATCCTAAACTGGGTACAGCTTATATCAAAGCCGAAAAAGCCCGTTTATACCAAAACCTTGCACCGGCGGACCAACAAAAAGTTTTCGAACTGTTCCGGAACGCTATCGAGGCCGGAAAAGCTAATCTAGACCCCAAGCTGGTCGTAGCATTTTTCCAAACCCTCACCGAAAGCTATCGCCTGGACGATATCAGTCCCAACGAATACATCGACGATTATGAAAAGCTCTCACAGCTACTTCTGGCCAACGGCTCGGAAGACAGCAAAGAAGCTGCCGCAACGTTGGAAGCATTCTTTGTAGACAGCGGCGTGGCCAACTGCGAAACGATCGAAAGTATTTATAAACCTAAATACGAAGCCAATCCGGGCGATCAAGATCTTGTAAAGAAAATCCTGGGGCTTATGCAACGCGCCAAATGCAACAACGATTTCCAGATGGCCCTTGTCGAAAAATACTACCAGATCGATCCTTCGCCGGAAATGGCGTTAATGCTCGCTTCTCTGTATGACGAAAGGGGCAATCTTGCGAAATCGGAGGAATATATGAATATCGCGATTTCAGGCCAGACCGACCCTGTACAGAAAGCCAACCTTTTGATACAATCAGCGGGTAACTACCTGGGAGCAAGCAATTACCGCAAAGCGGCAGACTTGGCACGCCAAGTAATGAACCTTGACCCTAACAACGCCTACGGATATTTCTTCTATGCAAGTGCAGTAGCGGGTGCGGTATCCGTTTCATGTTCGGGCTTCGAACAGCAGGCGGCATACTGGCTTGTGGTAGACCTTCTTCAACAGGCAAGGTCGCGGATGAGCTCAGATCAAAAGACATTGGACGATATCAACCGTATGATAGGTACTTACACAGCCAACTTCCCAAAAAGCGATGAAGCGTTTATGAACAACCTCAACCAGGGAAATAGTTATCAGGTAAATTGCGGTTGGGTATCGGGAAGAACTACAGTACGCGTAAGGTAAGTCCCCCAGACAATAAAACACTAAAAAAGGTACTATGATTGACCGGTACCGGATACAAATAATACAGGTAGCACTCGTTTTAGCGAGTGCTACCCTTGTTTTGTCATGCGGCAAAAAAACAATAAAATCCGCTGTAGAAAATCCAGAAACGACACCTACCCAGATAAGCTATAACCTTAAGATCCTCGAATCTACCGACGGCAAGAAATCCTACCGCGGCGAAACCCCGCTCATGGAACGGTATGAATTGGCTCGCGAACCGTTTATGGAATTCCGCGAGGGCATAAAAATAGAGACATTCGACGATTCGCTGGCAATCGAAATGGACCTTGTAGCCAATTACGCCCACCGCAATGAGGTTACCAAAATATGGACCGCAAAAGGCAACGTTACAGGACGTAACCTGAAAGAAAACAGGCAACTATTCACAGAAGAACTATTCTGGGACGAGACAAAAAAAATAATCTATAGCAACGTACGAACCAAGGTCATCGACGGATCGAGCGTCCACTCGGGTACGGGTTTCGAAGCGGATGAAGATTTCGGCAGATGGCAATTCCGCCAGACAATAGGCCAGATAGAAATGGAGAGTAACACGCGACAGCACGGCCAAAGACAGCACCGCGATCGACAGTCTGGCACTTCAGGGAATTCCACCTGACAGCCTGTTCACTGCCGACGCCCCTGCGGATGTCCCTGTCAATAACCCTGTCAATGTCACTGCCGATACCCCTGCGGAGAACAGCCATCCTGCTACAGCTCCAAACGAATAAAATACCATACTCAAATCTTAAAATAAACCGTAAAATATAAAACTTGACCGATAACATCGCTATAATAATCGTTATAATCATCTGCATTATATTTTCTGCCTTCTTTTCCGGCATGGAGATAGCTTTCCTGTCTTCGAACAAACTGAAACTCGAACTGGAAAAACAGCGTAGCGGAATGTATAATTATATCGCACGGATATTTACCGGTAATCCCGGACAATACATCTCGACTATCCTTGTGGGTAATAATATAGCCCTGGTAGTCTACTCTATATTTATGAGCCGGCTATTGCAAGCGCTTACCGGAAGTGAGAATTATCTCCTCGAAACCATTATCTCAACGATCATTATAGTGTTCGCGGGTGAATTCATACCCAAAGCAGTAGTCAGGGCCAATCCCAATTTCTATCTTCGCACTTTCTCAGTTACGGCCTACATCTTTTATCTGATATTCTATCCGATCTCACGGTTTGCCTCATGGCTGGCCTCGGGCATACTACGCATATTCGGGCTCAAGGTGACCAATACCGGCGAAATAGGGACATTTGATAAAATAGACCTGGCATCGCTGATGCAGGAAGTATCGAGTACCGATAAAGAAGCCCCACAGGAAAACGAACTCAAATTATTCCAGAACGCTCTCGATTTTTCGGATATCCGGGTTCGTGATTGTATGGTTCCCCGCGTGGATATCGATGCCATTGACATCGAAGACTCGATAGAGGACCTGAGGAAACTCTTCATAAAAACACGCTTCTCGCGGATCCCCGTCTACCGTGACAGCATCGACACAATTATAGGTTATGTGAGCAGCCGGCAACTTTTCAGCAACCCCGGCTCCATTGGGGAGATATTGCTCGAAACCATATTCGTACCCGAGAGCCACACGGCCCAGAAATTACTCGCCCAATTCATCAAAACCCATAAATCGCTCGCAATCGTTATCGACGAATTCGGAGGAACGGCCGGGATGATCACCATAGAAGATATACTGGAAGAAATTTTCGGAGAGATCGAAGATGAGCACGACGACGATTACCTGGTAGACAAAAAAGTTTCGGACAACGAATTCATATTCTCCGGGCGACAGACCATCGAATACCTCAACGAGCAATACCGGCTTAACCTTCCGGAATCGGATAACTACGACACACTTGCAGGTTATATATTGTTCGCCAGCGAGAACCTGCCCCAACCGGGAGAAATCATGACCCTGGCCAATCTGCAAATCAAAATATTACGAGCCAGCAGCTCCAAAATATCCCTTTTGCAGGTGAAGATAATATAGTGATAATAATCGGGCAGGCAGGTAGTGCACTGGCAGGCAGGTGTCCGAGATAAAAGCATGAGCAACGGACAATAAACGAAAAAATTAACCGCTTTCGTCACAAATAGAAACTTTGTTCATTAAAAATCACTACATTTGTCCCCTGAACCTTAGAAAAATAAAACTTACACAATATATGCCATCTTTACAAACACTTAGGAACAAAGGCGGAATTATCGTAGCCATAGTAATCGGTATAGCACTGATCGCGTTCGTTTTGGGCGACCTGCTCACCTCGGGCTCGACACTTTTTGGCAACAGCCAGAACAATGTCGGCGAAATTAACGGCACTACCATAGGCGCCCAGCAATACGCCAACCAGGTCGACTATGTTACCAAGATCCGGAAAATTTCGTCAGGAAGCGAAGCCACCTCAGACGAACAGAATCAGGAAATCAGGAATCAGGCATGGGAACTTCTTGTCCGTGATTACGCATTCAAACCGAGTGTCGAAAAACTGGGTATCACAACTTCTGACCTCGAAATGGAAGATTTGGTCAAAGGAGCGAATATTTCTCCGGTACTGACATCTATTTTCGCAAACCCCCAGACCGGAATGTTCGACGCCGAATATTTCCGCGTTTTCATATCCAATATTGCGGCTGACAAAACCGGAAACCTGCAGATGTTCTGGAACTATATCCAAAAAGAGGTAGCCGACCAATCCGTTATGTGGAAATTTAAAGCACTCGTGGATAAAGCAGGTTATGTGACCAACTTCGAAGCCCAACAAATGGCCGCGCTTCAGAGCAGTAGTTACACGGTACGCTTCGTAACCGATAAATACGAATCGATAGCGGACAGCACCGTTAAGGTAAGCGAATCGGAAGCCCGCCAATATTACAACAAGAACGAAAAGATGTTCCGCCAAAGTTCTACCCGCGAAACAGAATATATAGCATTCGACGCAATACCATCGCAGGAAGATTACGTGGCGGCTGAAAAATACTTCGCCGAATTGTCCGAAGAGTTCAAAGCATCGCATAACCTTATTCAGTTCGCGTCGCTCAACTCCCAGGGACCGACCGATGCGCGTTACTACCGCGAAGGCGCTCTTGCCGGAAAACTCGGAGAATTTGCCTTCAATTCGACTCAGGCAGATATTTACGGACCGACCTTGGAGAACGACCGTTGGACCATGTCGCGCATATCCGATATACGCACAATTCCCGACAGTATCAACTTTAGCATAATATTCGTAGCGCCTACCGCCAACGCCCTTGCGGACAGTCTGGTTGCAGAACTCAATAAAAGAGGCGCAGACTTCGCCGCCGCCGCCGTGAAACACTCTATAGATCCGCAATCGGGTGCAAACGGTGGAGTAATAGGCACATTCGATCCGCAAACCTTTTCCGAAATACTGTCGGCTCCTATGATGAGCGCGGCTAAAGGAGAAGTAATAAAAGTAGATACGCCTGACGGTATCAATATAATCAAAGTAAACAACCGTATCGGCGACAGCCGTAAAGTGCAGGTCGCAACAGTTACATATTCTGTGGAACCCAGCGAACAAACCCGCAACCTTGCATACAACAACGCCAACGCATTCGCCACAGCGGCAGGCAAATCAATTTCAGGATTCAACGCCGCTGCAAAAGAGAAAGGCCTTATGCCCATCAATGCCTATATAGGCCCTAATGACCTGTCGGTGCGCGGACTTACACAATCCCGCGAGATGGTACGTTGGGCTTTCAACGGCAAAAAAGGAGAAGTCTCGAAAGTTATGGAGTTCGGCAACTCCTTCGTAGTGGCCGCCCTGAAGGAGATTTCCGAAGAAGGAATCGCACCTTTCGATCAGGTAAAATTTTCTATCTCGGAAATAATACGCAGGGATAAGAAAGCCGAAATATTGGCAGCGAAAATGAAAGATGCAACTTCGGTAGACGGACTCGCCTCACAACTCTCCCTGACCGCGATAGACGGTGAGAATATCTCTTTCAACACCTTTATGGTGCCCGAACTGGGACGCGATGCCGCATTTGCCGGAGCAGTTACCGGAATGGACGCTACTAAAATATCCAAGCCCGCGAAAGGCAACCTCGGCGTATACGCAATCCAGATAACCAATACCGAAGCCTCGCCTATGCCTGCCGAACTGGTAAAAGTGCAAATGCAAGCCGAAGCTGAAAATATGGCGTTCAGGAATGCCTACAGCTCTTTCCTTGAGATGAGCAATATAAAAGACCTGCGCTACAGATTCTATTAAGAGAAAAAACACTCCTTGCAAAAAAGCCTCTCCGATAGAACGGAGGGGCTTTTTTAGTATATATCCTTAACATAAAGACCCTTTATATACAAGCACCCCCTCGAAATAGAGTTGAGTCGCGCAAATAAATATGTTGTTTCTCAGGATTACCCCCTGCAAAAAGAGGGGGTGACCGTAAATTAATGTATTTTTTATCAAAATACCCCCTCGAAAATTTGGTAGTACGCAAAAAAATGTATTCCTTTGCATAAGAAAATAGATTCTCTGTGGAATCTGATAGTTATAACCACATTTAAAAACCAACAAGATGGCACTTTATTTTCCTTCAAACTACCGCGCCAAGTTAGTGCCTGAAACTCTCGAACAAGCGATCGGGGAGATCAAAGATCTTTTCCAGACATCCCTTGCAAAAGAATTAAGGCTTAGACGCGTAACCGCACCTTTATTTGTATTATCGGGCACCGGCATCAATGACGACCTAAACGGAACAGAAAAAGCGGTTTCGTTCAATATAAAGGATATGAATAATGCGAAGGCTGAAGTTGTTCATTCGTTGGCAAAATGGAAAAGAATGAAACTGGCCGAATATGCGATCGATCCAGGATACGGCCTTTATACGGATATGAACGCGATCCGCGCAGACGAAGAACTGGACAACATACATTCATTATACGTAGACCAATGGGACTGGGAACGCACCATGACCGCCGACCAACGCACCAGCGCTTTTCTTCGCAGCATTGTGGAGAAAATCCACAAAGTACTCCGCGAAGTCGAACAGCAAGTTTGGGAAGCCCATCCGCATATCACCCCGATACTACCCGAGCAAATGCACTTTATGCACGCCGAAGAATTACGCACGCTCTACCCCGGCCTCTCGCCCAAAGAGCGCGAGAACGAAGCGGCCCGAAAATGGGGAGCGGTATTTATCATGGGAATCGGAGGCGCACTATCCGATGGCAAGAAACACGACGGCCGCGCACC
>JGI994J12354_10004484_pt1 | contig 12527 bp, 9 predicted proteins | sample IntmicLarv3ML3BL_FD_12354 | JGI IMG/M metagenome (IMG submission 12354)
TCGCAATACGATAAATCAAACCGTGAAAAAGTGATAAACGCGGTTAAAAACAAGATAGCCGATGATTTTGTTTTATATGACAATTCACTTGAATATCTGTTCGCGAAATTGGCAGCGTTTTAAATTATTGTTTTTTCACATATATAAAAAATAAATGGATGATTGATTTGTTTTATGAAACATGACAACCGAAGCAAATTACATAATATTATCGGCGCGTTCAAAAATGCAGCAGGCAGGAACGCGTCTTCTATGCGTGTCAGGTTTTATACTATCATGTTCGCGTTTGTCTTTCTTTTATCATTAACCGTCGTGGTAATCTTTATTTCAACGGGGACATTTACAGCGGGAAAAAGAAACGCCGAAAAGTTTGTCGAAAAAGAACTATCTTCCAATTACAATCGTTTAACCGGACAATTCGGCGATATTGTTTTAAAACTTGTCTCTGTATCGCGTGAAATATCGGGCAGTATAGAATTTCGCATGGCGGAAAAAAGAATGTCTGCAAGTGATATAAAAATAGTTCCCGCCGAGTTGGAAAAAATTACAGGAAATGAGCTTGAACGTCTGAAACTCGCTGCTGAACTGGTCAATGGCAGCGGCATTTTTATGATTTTAGACGCGACTATAAATCCTTCGGCTGAAAACGCGGAATTTTCAAAAGCCGGAATATATCTGAAAAAATCGGAGCTTGAATTATCGGAATCAACCGAAACAACATGGCTGTATCTCAGAGGATTCCCAAAAATCGCATACAAAAATAATTTTCAAATAAATAATAAATGGAAAATGGAATTTAATCTTAAAGATAAAGACTGCGTTTTTTTCAATCAATTGATGGAAACAAGTCAAAATTCCGTTCTCCCCGTTTCAAAATTATATTATTGGGACACGGAAAATATCATTTCCGAATCCGACGGAGGATTAATATGCAGTATTCCTTTGATTGATTCGGACGGAAAAGTTTTCGGTATCTGCGGTATTGAAATAAGCGGCAAAAACTTCAAATCCGATTATATTGCCGATAACAGCGAATACGGGGATACAATTTGTATTTTCGGCACAATAGACGGAAACCGTTTAAATGCGGACAATTCATTTTCTTCCGGTATTGGCGGCGGCGGGAATTTACTTGTTTCAAATTTAAACGGGCTTGATTTATACAAGCAGGAAAACGGTATAACATACTACGGAATACACGAGGAAATTAATTTATACCAATCCGATTCGCCGTTTTCAAAACAACGTTACGCTTTATCTGTTCTCATACCGAAAAAAACAATTGACAAAACAGTATTCGGCGATTATCTGAAATTTACTCTCATATGCGCCGCTTTTTTAATCATAGGCATAGCTGTTTCACTATTTTTCGGAAAACAATACATAAACCCGATTATTTCCGCTTTTGAAGCGATACAATCGGGCAGTTTAGAAGATGTCAAGACAAATATAGCGGAGATTGACAAATTAATCGAACAAATAAAAACCCTACGTTCTGCAAACAGACCGCTCCCCGACGATTTTTTTGAGGATTTCACCAAAAGAATCAAAACATTAACCCCTGTTGAGACAAACATATTACGTTATCAAATCGACAGCGTTGACGAAAAAGATATAACATCGAAGATGTTTATCACGAAAAATGCTTTACGAAAACACAACGAACGCATATACGCCAAGTTAAATGTATCGGGAAAACAAGCTCTTGTTTTATATATAGAGCTGATAAAAGCAAACGGACAAGCTGACAGAATCACGAGGTTGTCGTAGAGATGGGAACGACGGGGACAGGAACGGAGACGCGTGTTACTTTTCTTTTTGCGAAAAAAGAAAAGTAACCAAAAGAAAAACGATACATGGCAAACAGTGGGTTACAGTGCGAAATTGTTATATTTTGTTCGTCCGCAGACAAACAAAATAATATAAAAATAGATAAAACGTAAATACTGACCCGCCAAGAATAAAAAGGTTTGAAAGGGTTTTAGGGGAAACTTTCCTAAAAAGTTTCCCCTAACGTATCTCTCTTTTTTTACGCTCTGTCTACGAATTTTCCGCAATCCATATGGCAATAGCTTCAATGGTTTGGCTCATAGAAAGCTCTATTTCGGCGGTGTCAACATTTACGTCGCCGGTTTTCAGCTGAGCGTCAATGGTTTCAGCCTTGNCTCTCAGGTCCGCAAGCGATAAATTCGCGGCAAGCCCTTTTATAGTATGCGCCGTCGCTTCAGCCGCCACTGCATCGCCGCTTTTTACCTTTGAAATAAGGTCGTCAAGCATGGTTTGTCCGTTAAATTTCTTTAAGAGCATCATGTATAACTTTTTGTTGTTGTTGAGACGCGACATCGCGTCGTTTATATTTATTAATTCCACAGTTGCAGCGCACCTTCTTTCTGAATTTGTGATATTGCTTTATTTGTAATATCTGTCCATTTTTATCGCTTTACCGGTTTCGTGCGATTCGAATATCGCAGCCATAACCTGTAAAACTTTTCTTGCTTCTTCGGGTTTTACTATCAGTTCTTCTTTACCGTCCAGAACGGCGAGAATATTATGATAATAATCAGCCCAGTCTGTCTGGACTTCGGGAAGTGCGATTTCTTCGAGGGTTTCTTTGGGACGCGGAGCCATTGTTCTGGTCGGACCGCCTTCGGTCTGAACAACTTCTTCTTCCCATTTCATCTCGAAATCTTTGGCGTGGGTTATTTTTCCTTTGCCTTCGATGGTTTCGATAACGAGCGCACCGCCGTCTCCGCAGACATACCAGCGGGGCAGACGTTCAAGGTTATAGGTTCCGACTTCTATCTGTGTCGATAATCCGCTGTCAAATCTTATAACGGCTTTAAAATAATCGTCAACTTCGGGGGTTTTTACCATGTGCAGATTCGCGTAAACTTCCGAAACAGGCTCTTTTATCATCCAGAGCATTTGGTCTATCATATGTACACCCCAGTCAAAAACCATTCCGCCGCCTGCGATTTTGTAAGCTCTCCAACCGTGCATAACGCCGTTTTGTCCCATGATTCTCGATTCGATTGTATACGGTTTTCCTACGAGTCCGCTTTCTATCGCTTTTTTAACTACGTTGAAATCCCTGTCCCAGCGTCTGTTCTGATGAACTGTAAAAAGTTTGCCCGCTTTTTTAGACGCGGCGTACATTTCGTCAAAATCTTCGAGATTCATAGCGACGGGTTTTTCGCATATTACGTTTTTACCCGCTTCGAGAGCAGCGATAACCATAGGCTTGTGGAAATTGTTCGGGGTTGCGACAAGAACCAAATCAATGCTTTCGTCAGCGAGGAAATCAGCGAGATTATCGTATGCTTTAAGTCCTCTTTCGGTAGCAATCGCAAGTCTGGCGGGGTTTATATCATAAGCGGCGACAACTTCAAAATCCCTTATTCTTTTAGAGTTTTCATGATGCCAGCCCGCCATTCCGCCGTAACCTATTATACCCATTTTATGTGCCATATATAAATACCTCTTTCAATTTTCAATATATAAATATATTATTAAATTACAAATTATTTTTTACGCCCATGAAATTTCAGTCGGTTTTGCTTCGCTTATAATAGCCTGTTTCAGGAAATAAATCGCTTTTTCAAGACCTTCTTTTGCCGACATAAGAGAATCCTCATGCTCTATACTCATTACGTAGTCGTAACCTACAAGCCTGAGCGCGCTTATCATGTCGCGCCATACCTGCATATTGTGTCCGTAACCCACGCTTCTGAATATCCAAGAACGGGTCATTTCGTCGGTATAATGCTTGGTGTCGAGAACGCCGTTTGCGAGGGTGTTGTATTCGTCGATTCTTACGTCTTTCGCATGGAAACGCTGAATTACGGGACCCAAATCTCGGATAGCTTTGACCGGGTCGATTCCCTGCCAGAACAAGTGAGACGGGTCGAAGTTCGCACCTATCGTCTTACCGTCAACCGCGTTCCTGAGTTTGAGCAGAGTTTCGGGGTTGTATGCGCAAAATCCGGGGTGCATTTCAAGAGCTATGTTTTTAACTCCGTGGTTTTTCGCGAACTCAACGGTTTTTATCCAGTACGGTATAAGAACGTCGTTCCACTGATATTCAAGTATATCGAGAAAATCCGGAGGCCAAGGGCATGTTACCCAGTTTGGATATTTCGCGCCGTCATAATCTCCGGGGCAGCCCGAAAAAGTTATAACTGTATCAATTCCGAGTTTTTCCGCCAGCAATACACTGTCAACAAAATCATTGTGAAATTGTTTCGCGGTCTCTTTGTCGGGATGTACTGGGTTTCCGTGGCATGAGAGGGAGCTTATTATCATACCGTTGTCCTCGACGAACTTTTTCAGATTGTTTATTTTCGCGTCGTTTTTCAAAAGTTCGGCGGGGTCGCAGTGTGATTTGCCGGGGTATCCGCCGCTTCCGAGTTCAATCGCCTGAACTCCCAGACCGGAGAGATATTTTACCGCTTCTTCTATCGGCTCATTAGCCAATATCGCTGAAAATACGCCTAATTTCATATATCAAAGACTCCTTTTCTATATATTTACGCTCAAATCATATTAACCGTTCAAATCCCGCCCCAAACAATAATATATAATCCAAGGCGGGACTTTTAATCGCGGTATTTTGTGAAATTATTTAATTAAATTAATTAAAATAGAAAGGTTTTCCGCTTGCGGACGAATTGTATATACCTTCAAGAATCTGTGTTACAACAAATGCCTGTTCAGGTAAAACGAGCGGGGTTTTATCGTTTATAACAGCGTCAACCCAAAGTCTCGCTTCTCTGTCGGACGGATTATCCGATGTACCTTCGTAGAAAGCAACGCCGCCTGCGCCGAGTCCGGGGGTCATAACGTACTGTTTGCCGTTTCTTACGCCGTTTATTCTGAGTTCTCCCTGATTGGGCATATCCGCGCCCGCTTTGGTTCCGCATATTGTCGTTACGGCTTCTTTCGCGTCGAGATAGTTTAAAGCCCAAGTAGCTTCAAGATATATCGTTGCGCCGTCTTCCATTACTATAAAGCCGAAAGCAGCGTCCTCAACGGTGAATTTCGCTGGGTCCCAGTCGCCCCAGGGGTTACCTGTGTTTGTCTGATTGTTGAGTTTATGGAATGTTGTACCTACGCAGTATTTGGGTTTATAGTTGTTCATTGTCCAGAGAGTGAGGTCAAGCGCGTGAGTTCCGATGTCTATAAGCGGACCGCCGCCCTGTTTTTCTCCGTCAAGGAAAACTCCCCATGTCGGGACGGCTCTTCTTCTGATAGCCGTAGCTTTAGCGTAGTATATATCGCCGAAAGTTCCTGCGTCAGCTTCAGCTTTGAGGTAAAGAGAATCCGCTCTCTGGCGACCCTGATAGCCGATAGTGAGTTTTTTGCCGGTTTTTTTAGCGGTATCAAGCATTTTCTGCGCTTCAACTGCCGAAACTGCCATGGGTTTTTCGCACATTACGTGTTTACCTGCTTCGAGAGCGTCGCAGGTTATGGGGCAGTGCATTGTATTATGGGTAAGAACGTGGACAACGTCGATGGATTTGTCTTCGAGAAGTTTTTTGTAGCTGTTTTCACCTGTGTATACTTTAGCGTCCGGCGCGCCGAATTCTTTTGCGGCTTTTTGCGCTCTTTCTTCTACGAGGTCACAGAAAGCGACCATTTCGGCGTTGTTGAGTTTTGCGAGTGAGGGCATATGTTTACCGTTTGCGATACCGCCGCAGCCTATTATACCGATTCTGAGTTTTTGTGCCATGATTTTTTCCTCCACAAATAAATAATATAATTTTTATTTAATTTAACTTCTTCAGATTAGCATAAGTATATAATAATAGATTTTTTTATATTTTTCAAGTCTAATTTACATATTTTCGAATTAATTTTCAATTTGGACAAATATAAGCAAAACAAAAACCGATATATAAATTATAACCTGTAATATTTATAGTAGGCAATGATTTGCCTGTATCTGTTTGTGGTCAAATCCATAGATTCCATAACGACACCTTCCAGCGATAAAAATTCATACGCTTTCAATTCGGGGGTATAAGCCCTGAACAATTCTTTCCCGTCGCAGTAAACAGACAGCTCACTGTTTTTGTTTATATTAAAATACCCGTCTTTCCCCAAAATAGTATCAACCGGTTCACCTGTTTCGTGGTCAATCACTCTCTCGCTAACGTATTTTATTCTTTTTGACGCGAACTTCTCTGCAAATTTTATACGGTATTCGGGGTTGTCCTCGTCATTTTTTTTTATTTTGCTTTTTATTTTATTCGCGAAAGATTTAAAAAAATCAAACATTACGCAATTAACCTCTTAACGATAATATACCGTTATCTTTAAAATTATAGGTTATCAACAATTATATAAAGGTGTTTTTATAACAATTATACAAAAAATCGATTAAAATGTGTTAAAAGTTTTATGAAGAAATAAATAACAATTTTGCGAAATTCATTGATTTTTTTTGATATATTTTGTATAATGTTAAGTAGTGCGTACTTTGTCGGTGCGATATTAGTATGATTTGTAAAAAATAAATTTGATAAATTTAAATTGTGCAGGTGATTTTTATGCTGCCACTTGATATACTGTCAAAAGAAGCGGAAAATGTTTTAAAAAATTTCAAGGTCGATATTAACTCTGTTATAATCGCGGCTTGTCTCGATTTGGATACTACGGGAGACTTCGGGGAATCATGGCTCTGCCTTACAAAAGAATATCTCTATTGCCTTTCGGCAGGCTCAAAGGATTTTGTTCTCGACCCGAAAACAAAATCCAAAAACAAAAAAACAAAAACGATAAATCATTCAGAACAATCCGAGGAGACCGGTATAAAATCAAAATTCGCCAAACCCGAATTTAAAAAATATCCGGTTGAAAAAATCGAATCCGCTTACATAGACAGCTTTACGTCCACAAACAGATTTTTCGCGGTTATCGACGGCGTGACCGTCGGCGTGGCTTTTTCCACAAACGCGAAAAAACAAAAACTTTTCGCTTTCCTCGAAATAATGAAACGTATTCAGGAAGGCAGGGAAATAAAAGAAGAAGACGCGATATTCGAGCAGTTCAATATTTTCTGCCCCAAATGCGGGAGAAGATATAAAAACCAGAACAGAAAAATATGTATGAACTGCGTCGATAAAAACATGCTTTTTACAAGACTTTTTAAATATTTCAAAAGTCATATGAAACAACTTGTTGCAGTTTTTGCGACGCTTATTATAACTGCGGGGATTTCTCTTGTAAGCCCTATGATTCACGGGCGGGTTTTCGTTGATTTGGTTATAGGCGGAAATAAAAACGGAGATAATTTTGGTGTACTTGAATTTTTGAGCAATAATATAATAGCGTTTGTTATTCTGATATTATCGCTTAGATTGTTTGATTTGATGTTCCAGATAATCAGGGCGAGAACCGTAAACAAAATGTCGATAAGCGTTTCACAGAAAATGAAAACCGATATGTTTTCGGCAATGCAGAAACTCTCACTCGCGTATTTCAACAACAACCAGACCGGGCGTTTGATGAACAGAATAAACTCCGACCCTGAGGTTATACGCGGATTTTATACTGATATAATCCCCAATTTTATAATAAATCTGATAACTTTTATCGGCGTCGCCGTTTTGATGTTTATAACAAACTGGAAACTCACCCTTATAGTTTTTATACCCGTGCCGATAATAGTCTGGATTTTCAGGACGCAGCTCCCCAAACTCTGGCGAATGTTTTCAAGACGCTGGCGCAGGTCGTCGTCATTAAACAGTGTTCTCGGCGACGCGCTCACGAATATAAGGGTTGTTAAAGCGTTTGCGAAAGAAGTGGAAGAAAGTAACAGATTTAGAAAATACAGCGACAGATTATATGACGCGGATTTGAAAGTTAATATCACCGCTTTGTCGATATTCCCGATAGTCAACCTTTTAATGGGTATCACCGGCACTTTGATATGGGGATTCGGCGGAGTTCTGGTAATACAGACAAATCAGGCTCTGCACGGTTTACTCGAATACAACGGAACTCTTATGACTTACGGCGAGCTTCTCACATTTATGAATTATATAGGAATGATATTCGCTCCTTTGCAGTTTTTCACAACTCTGACAAATCAGATTACAGAAATTACAAACTCGGCGCAGAGAGTTTTTGAAGTTCTCGATACTCCGAGGGATATAGTGGATTCAAAAAATCCCGTTGTACTTGACAATATGAAAGGCAACGTTGAATTTGACAACGTATGTTTCCATTATCTCGCAAACCGCCCGATTTTACGCAACATGTCATTCAAGATAAAACAGGGTGATTATATCGGTCTTGTAGGACACACGGGAGCGGGAAAATCGACTATCGCCAATCTTATAACCCGAATGTACGACGTTATAAGCGGCTCGATAAAAATTGACGGACACAACATAAAAAATATAGAGATACAGACGCTGAGAAAAAATATCGCGATTGTTTCGCAGGAGATATTTATATTCAGGGGAACAGTGGCGGAAAATATAAGATACGCGAAACCCGATGCCACAATGGAAGAAATAATCGCCGCGTCAAAAGCCGCGAACGCTCACGATTTTATCGTTAATATGCCCGAAGGCTATGAAACAATCGTCGGAACGGGGAGCCGCTCGATGTCGGGCGGTGAACAGCAGAGAATATCAATTGCGAGGGCTTTACTGCTTGACCCGAAAATATTAATACTCGACGAAGCGACCGCGGCAATGGATACCGAAACCGAGAGATTGATACAGGAAGCTATAAACGTTCTTGTTAAAGGCAGGACAACGATAGTAATCGCGCACAGGTTGTCAACATTAAAAGAATGTAATTATCTTTTCGCGATAGAAAACGGCGAAATTGCCGAAAGCGGCGACCATGTCGAGTTGATAAAACAAAAAGGTATATATTATAAATTGTATAAATTGCAAAGCGATGCCATGAAGCAGGTTATCGCCGGCGAATAGATTTACATAAATTTAAAAATAAATATAAAATTTTACGAGGTGAAATGTTTATGCCGGAAGAAAATATAGATAAGACGGAAAAGACAGAAAACTTATTTGAAAACGAACGCGTATCTGTCGCGCTTACGCCGAAAAACGCGGTTTTCAAACGCTCTAACGGAGGATTGATAAGCCTTGATTTAAAAAACCCGGACGGCAAAGACGAATTTTTTGAGAGAATAGTAATATTCAGGTGTTTCCCTATAACAAACCCGAACGAATTTTTGTCAGTCCGCGAACCCGATTCAAAAAAAATGGGCAGGGGAAAAGAAATAGGCATGATTCGCTATATGAAAGATTTCCCCGAAACACAGCAGGAACTCTTTAAAGAAGAACTCGACAGGAGATATTTTTCTCCCGAAATAACGAAAATAACTTCCGTAAAAGACAAATTCGGATATACATACTGGGAAGCGGAAACAAACGCGGGAAGTATGACGTTTATTTTAAACAATCCGTTTTCAAATATCAGACTTCTTGAAGACGGCAGGATATTCATAAACGATATAGACGGGAACAGTTTTCAGATAAAAGACCCCTCGAAGCTCGACGCGAACAGTTTTAAAAAGATAGAAATATATGTGTAACGCGAATTGCGGGTGAAAAATAATTATGAAACTTTTATATGACATGCCACAGATTGACACGGAAATATTCGAGAAGTCAATCGAACAGGATAAAGGCGAAAAACTTATGTACTGTCTGCCGTTCAACATGCTTGACGGTAAATTCGTAAAAGGTTTTGTCGCGTTTACAAATAAAAAAATGTACAAGATACTCGACGGTGAAATGCTTGGGGTTTACGATATGTTAAACTCGTCCGATTTCAAAACGGAGGTAATGTACGGAAGCGGCGGTTTTTACGCGAAAGTGGACGGGAAACAGACTCTTGTCTGTCAGTTTGTAGTCGGGAGAAATCTGCCGAGATATGCCGTAATTGTCAAAGCGTGCGAAATGCTCGCGGAATCGGGAAATGAAGAAATTCTCGTAAACAACAGCCCCGAAAAATTTTGTCCCGACTGCGGAAGACCGTTTTTGTCGGGGTCCGCGATATGTCCGTTTTGTATGAAAAAATTGGACGTTTACGGTAAACTCTGGGCTATGACAAAAGGTTTGAGGCTCGCAATGTTTTTCCCGTTTATCGTTGCGGGGATTGGTATACTCGTACAGTTTGTAATGCCTGTTTTACAAAGATATATCACCGATACATATCTTTTCCCGAAAGCCGAAACCGATGAAAAATTGCTTGAATTACTCGGGAAGCAGTCTTTGTGGGGATTTAATCCCATTATAGGATTTTGCTGGCTTGTAGCGGTACTTGTCGCGATAGATTTATTTCAGAGAGCGTTGGGAGTTACGGAAGCGAGGCTTCTCGCTATCGCTTCGGGAAAATTTCTCATGATGCTGAGAACCCTGCTTTATGAAAAAATCCAGACGCTGTCGCTTTCGTCTATCCAGAGACACTCAACGGGGGACTTGATGACGAGGGTATCGAGCGACACGAGCGTAATGCAGAATTTTATAATACGCGAGTTTCCGAATATATTCAGACAGCTTATATCGCTTCCTATCGCCGTTATAATTTTGTTTTCGATGGATTGGGTAATAGCATTGTTTGTTATTGTCCCGATACCGTTCGCGATATTTATAATAACGAGATTCTGGGGATTTATCCACAACAAAAACAGAAGATTCTGGATGGCGAGAACACGTATGCAATATTTATTGCAGGATATATTAAACGGTATACGAGTTGTAAAAAGTTTCGGTCAGGAAGACAAAGAGATAGAAAAATTCAACGCCGCGACTAATGAAGTGGCGACGCAAAATGAGCGTATAAGCCGTATATGGTCAACAATCTGGCCCTTTATAACATTACTTATAAACGCGGGACAGTATTTTATAATCTGGTACGCGGGTTCTCTTGTCATAAAAGAAACCATGACAATGGGTGCGTACAATCAGATTTTTGCGTATACAAATATAGTTTACGGACCGCTTATCGCACTCGCGAATATTCCGAACAGTATATCGAACTTCCTCACTTCATCGAGTAAAGTTTTCGAGATACTTGAAGAAACACCTGAAATACGCGATATAGACCTGCCTATGGATATAAAAATAGAGGGTGATATTTCGATAAACAGAGCGACTTTCGGTTATCACAGTTACAGCCCTGTTCTTGAAAATGTAACCCTTGATATAAAAGCGGGCGAAATGATTGGCGTTGTCGGACATTCGGGCTCTGGTAAAACGACGCTTATAAATCTTATGATGCGACTTTACGATGTAAACGAGGGTGAGATTTTGATTGACGGCGTAAATATAAAGGATATTTCGCAGGAGGCTTTGAGAAGTCAGATAGGCGTTGTATTGCAGGAAACGCATTTGTTTTCGGGTACAGTCAGGGAAAATATAAGATATTCAAAACCCCACGCGACAGACGAAGAAGTTATAGAAGCGGCAAGAATAGCGAACGCCCACGATTTTATCGTAAATCTGCCTGAGGGTTATAATACATTAGTCGGTGAAAAAGGATATTCGATGTCCGGCGGAGAACGTCAGAGAGTGGCGATAGCAAGAGCGGTTATACACAATCCGAGCATATTGATTCTCGACGAAGCGACCGCGTCTCTCGATACCGAAACAGAAAAATTGATTCAGGACGCTTTAAACAAACTTTCGGAAAACAGGACGACAATAGCGATTGCGCACAGGTTATCCACACTGAGAAACGCGAATAAACTTCTGGTTTTGGATAAAGGCAAAGTCGCTGAATATGGTACGCATAACGAATTACTGGAAATGAAAGGCATATATTATAAACTGGTTATGGCGCAAAGAGAAATGGCTCACCAGATTGTAGGTGAAAACGGAGAAGAAGAACCGGCGTAACTAATCCGAGAAATGAAAGGGAAGTAAGATGTTGAAAAACGCGATAGTGGGACAATCAGGCGGACCGACAGCGGCAATCAACGCGACTCTCGCGGGGATAATACGCGGCGCGTTTCAAAGTTCAAAAATTGACAAAATATACGGAATGACCAACGGTATACAGGGATTTTTGGACGGAAACACAAGAATTTTAAACGATTTTTTCAAAAACGAAGAAGATTTGGAACTCCTGAAAAATACTCCCGCTGCTGCTCTCGGCTCATGCAGATTAAAACTTCCCGATGTTTATTCAACGGCACAAAAAGATATTTTAATATACGAAAAAATATTTGAATCGCTGCGTGAAAAAAATATAGGATATTTGTTTTATATCGGCGGCAACGATTCGATGGACACGGTGAAAAAGCTGAGTATATACGCGAAGAAAAACAATATCGGCGTAAAAATAATCGGCGCGCCGAAAACGATAGACAACGATTTGAACGGTACAGATCACGCTCCCGGATACGGAAGCGCGGCGAAATACATAGCCGCGACAATGCAGGAAATATGCCACGACAACGCGATATACCCGATAAAATCAATCGTTATAACCGAGATAATGGGCAGGGATGCCGGATGGCTCACAGCGGCGGCAGCTATGCCGCG
>JGI994J12354_10004485_pt1 | contig 12526 bp, 10 predicted proteins | sample IntmicLarv3ML3BL_FD_12354 | JGI IMG/M metagenome (IMG submission 12354)
GGCAGCGAAAGTAAGAGTTGGTATAATCGGTTGCGGCGGTATCGCTAACGGCAAGCACATGCCTTCATTATCCAAAGTAGCAGAAGCTGAAATGGTGGCATTTTGCGATATTATTATTGAAAGAGCTGAAGAAGCAGCTAAAAAGTACGGCAAAGGCGAAGCTAAAGTTTATAACGATTACAAGGAATTACTCAAAGATAAATCTATTGACGTTATTCATGTATGTACACCAAATATTTCTCACTCGGAAATTTCAGTTGCAGCTCTTGAAGCAGGCAAACATGTAATGTGCGAAAAACCTATGGCTAAAACAGTCGAAGGTGCAAAAGCTATGCTTGCGGCAGCTAAAAAATCAGGTAAAAAATTGACAATCGGTTATCAAAACAGACAAAACAACGAAGTTGCTTATTTGAAAAAATTATGCGACGACGGCGTTTTAGGCGATATATACTATGGTAAAGCCGTTGCTATCCGCAGACGTGCTGTTCCTACGTGGGGCGTTTTCCTTGACAAAGAAAAGCAAGGCGGCGGTCCGTTGATCGACATCGGAACACATGCACTCGACATCACATTATGGACAATGAACAATTATGAAGTTGCAAGCGTTTCGGGTAATGTTCACTATAAACTCAACAGCAAAGAAAACGCAGCAAACGCATTCGGTTCATGGGATCCCAAAAAATTTACCGTTGAAGATTCGGCATTCGGATTTGTTAAAATGAAGAACGGCGCTACAATCATCGTTGAATCCAGCTGGGCTATAAATTTACTTGATCCTCAGGAAGCGGTTTGTATTCTTGCGGGTACAGAAGCGGGCGCTGACTTCAAAGACGGCTTACGCATAAACGGCGAAAAATATTCACGTTTATATGTTGATAAACCTGATTTCTCAACCGGCGGCGTTGCTTTCTATGACGGTGCAGGAAGTCTTGATTCAGGCGGAAAAGAAGCTAAACAATGGATTATGAGTATCATCAACGACACAACTCCTACTGTTTTACCTGAACAGGCTCTCGTTGTTTCCGAAATACTCGAAGCTATTTATAAATCACATGAAACAGGCGAAACAATTTATTTTAAATAATTAAACAATAAAAATATGCAGGATACCAAAAATTCGTTTAGTATTTAAACGGTTTTTGTGGTCCTGCATAAAATTTAAGGAAAAAATGGATAATATAATAAAAATTATTTTACGTATAATAAAAAACTTATATAAAATGATTGTGAATAAAATAAAAAGTATAAATGTCAGTAAAAAAACACTGGGCGTTTATACAATCGGTCTTATTATTGTCTTTGGGTTTATTATTCTTGTAACTTCAATTGCTCTTATAATTCCGTTATTTTCCGATAATATTGATACGATAAAGCTGAGCGACTACGAAATCGGCGACATCACAGACTCGCAGGATTTACAGAGAGAAAATATTTCCGACCAGGTTCATGTTGATTTAAATCCGGGTGATAATATTTTAAAAAGCATGTATAGCGACGAAGTTCTTCCTGTGCCTTACAGTGCGAATTTTACATATTATATTGATTTTGCTACGGATATAGTTGATAATGATAACGACGGAAAACGTATCATTGTCATTGACCCTGGACATCAGAATGATACTATTGTTCAAAAAATTTGGTTGAGTCCTTATTTAAATCCCGAACATTCATCATCGTGGGTCGAAAAAGCACAAATGAAAATCGGAACAAGAGGTGTTTCGACAAAAATTTATGAATATGAAACAACTTTGGTTATCGCAAAAAAATTGAAAAAAGCATTGGAAGACAAAGGTTATACAGTTATTTTGACTAAAGAATCAGTAAATGAAAAATTAAACGGTCCGCAAAGAGCGGCAGTTGCGAACAAAAGCAATGCGGATTTAATGATCAGTTTGCATTTTGACGCCAATTCCGATAAATCTATCAGAGGTGCGAGTATTTTATGCCCTATCGTTTGGGAAGGTTATCCGTCTGATAGACTGGCATACCGTTCGATGAATGCAGGCAGTCTGATTTTAAATGAATACTGCGAGGCGACGAAGATTAAAAATCGAGGTGTATTTGAATTATCACAGGTTTCGATGTTTTCGTTTTGCAAGACGCCGTGTATTCTTTTGGAAATGGGATTTTTTTCCAATATAACCGAGGATAAGTATTTGAATGACAGTGCAAATCATGCAGATATGGTTAAAGGGATTGTCAACGGAGTGGAAAAATATTTTGAGTTGTTGAATTAGAAAAATAAATTTAATATAAGGAACGCAGGAAAGAAAAAATTCCTGCGTTTTTTTGATGTGATTTAATTTAAGTTATTCACCATCGCTGTCTGCGGGTGTTTCCAGAGGCCGGTCAAGCCATTCTTGTATTCCCTGTTCGTCATCGAAATCAACTAAGTACAATCCTAATATTTTGCTTTCGTCTACCACGGATTTTTCCAAAATATATATTTCTTTTTCAGAGTTATATTTTAATGTCAGTTTATGTATAAAATTAAGACCAAAATTAACAATTTCTTCGTTTCCTTCCGCAGACCAACTAAAAGAAATGTTTTCGCTTACAAATACATTCAAATAACCTTCGGTCATGGTTACAATATGTTTGACCGTGTTATGAAATTTTAATTCGTGAATAGTATCTATAGATCTGTACATATAAAAATTATAGTATCCGTTTGTACGATAATTTTCGGCAGCAAAAACTTCGTTGTCAATCATTTCGAAATTCTTTTCGTCTGCTAACATATCATTGGTTTTTGTTTTATTAAAAGCGTTGATTACGCTATTTGATCTGATTTTAATATAGGTGCTTAATGTTTCGAATATTTTGGCATTTATTTCGCGTATTTCGCTGTCTAAGAATTCATTGTTTTCAATTTCGATGTGATTATCTGTGGAATAGGTTTCGTCATTTCTCGAATAAGTTTCAAATGTATCCGATTCATATATTTCCGAATCTATTATAAAGTTTAAAAATAATTCCGGGTCCAATCCGAGAGATATTATATGAATATAATTGAGTTTTGCTTCGGCTGTTTTTCCGTTTTCATCTGTGTAATTATATGTTATTTCCTCGCTGATGTATAATGTTTGAGTATCATTTTCAAAAAAAACGGTTTGGTAAAAGAATTCTAAGTTTTTTACGGGATCGGAACTTTGGGTTCTGAAAATGTTATTCAATTCTTTTATACGCATATTTTCATCATCGTACATTCTTATATTGATTAAACCGAAATCAACTTCGTATGAATTAAGCAATTCGTTGTCCGTTATTCCTTTATTGGCGTTTTCGACGCTTCTCGTCCTGATTTTAATATAATCACACAATAATTCATATAATCGGGCGTTATATTCATGAAGACCGAGTTCATCATATGATTCCGTTAAAATAACCATGTCTTCTTCGGGCATTATTTTATTAAAATCCAGTTTGATTTTACTTTCGGCAATTATTTCATCGTCGATAATTTCATCGTCAGGTTTTTCTTCATTATTTATAGGTAAATTTTTGCAAGCGGACAGTAACAATAACGCAGATATTAGTAATAAAATCAGTTTTTTCATATAAATCTCCTATGTGATATTATGTCTTATATTATATCATATATTTTTATAAAATAATATGATTTTTGAAAATATTCTTTTTAAATTATTAAAGGGACTGTAATAAAACAGCCCCTTTATTTAGATAAAAATATGGAGATAAGATCGCTTTTGAAAAAGCTTTGCAAAACTTTTATACTTTTGTTATGACCACATGTTTAGTATATTTTCGTATTCTGTTCCGATGAACGGATCGATACGGTTGCCTTCTGCATCATTTTTATTAAACAGGAGTATATTATTTTTCGCATCGTAAAATCCGCTGGTATATTCATATATTCCAATATTTTCTCGGATAAAATCATTAAATCTGTAGTAATCTTTATCGAAAACAGATGCATCTAAATTGTAAGTTTCCATCAACCAGTCTTTGCAATTGATGTTTACTTCATCATTGTCGTTCATTTCCACGATTTTTTTGTATTCATCGTTAAAATAAGCAAACTCAAATACAGTATTTGCTATCGCTCTGATTTGGAAACCTTCATGATTTTCGAAATTATGTAGGTTATCGATGATATTTCCGTTTAAGAAAATGCGTTTGACTTCAGTGTCTTCTCTGAAATAAACAAGATGTTTGTTAACATATATATCTTTCAAAGGTTTTTGTCCTTCGTACAGTGTATTTATAACCGTTCCGTCGGCTTCTACGTTTACTATTTTGTTTTCTTTTATTATATAATAAAATTCGGTTTGACGATCGGAATAGAACGGAATGATTTGACTGAAATATTCGTCGTAATTATCGGGAAAAACAGGGACTTCATTTTCATTATCGGATTTAGAAACTTGGGGTTCTTCGATGTCGTATCTTTTACAAAAATCTTTTATTCGGCTGTGTAAATAACTCATATCTGAATATATAAAATATTTTTGTTCTTGGGTATCGTAACAAAATTCTATACAGCCGATTGACCATTCGTATTCTTGTTCGAATAAATTTGTGATAGCGTTTCTAAATGGCACATAATTTATTGGCATTACAGAGAAAACGATGCTTCTTGTAGGTGTGATTCGATATTCAGTCATGTAATAGCCGTCGATTATTTCTGTTATATTTTCGACAATTAAATCAGCTATACTGCTGGTGTCATGCAAACAATACAGCGATTTATTCTTTATGAAATATACTATATCTTTGTCGCCCCTTAAATCATCCATATAATCTTTGTCGGTGTAAATGATTTCGTGGGTACCTGTTTTGGGATAATATTTTGCGAGTTGGTGTCCGTCGATGATTATGTATGCGAAATCTGACGTTCTGAGCACGCTGTTTACGGGAGAATCCATTATTTTTTTGACATCGGTATATTTTACACGTCCATAAGTCACATCATCTTCAGGTGAATATTCATCGTAGTAGCTGGGTGTTCCCGAATAAAGAAAACCGTCTTCTATATAATAGTTTTCTTCTTCAGCAGTTATTTCGGTTTTCGGATCGGTAATTGGAGCGTCACCGCAAGCTGATAATATGGTTATCAGCATAGAAACTAATAATATTAATGCAACTTTTTTCATGAACATATTCCTTTATATATTTATTAATAAATTATATCAAATAAATATTTTAAAATAAAAAACGCAGAAATGAAAATCCCTGCGTTTTCAAATTTTATTAAATTATTCGTGTTTATGACAATCGCAATCTTCGTCTTCACAGCCGCAATCGCAGCCTTCTTCGCAATCTTCGCAGCCGCAATCGCACAGAAATTCCATGTTATCGGAAAAATCGGCTATGAGTCCCCACATTTCATCGCATAACTGTTCTATGTCACCTGTGCTGTTTCCGCACTCGAAAGCGAGCCAGCCGTCGAAATTTGTTTTCGAAATAGCTTCAAAAACATTGTAATAGTTGATTTCGCCCGTACCCGGTTCTTTTCTGCCCGGATTGTCAGCGATGTGGAAATGTCCGATTAAATCTATGTTATTTACGATATTGTTGATTAAATTGCCTTCTGTGATTTGTTGATGATATATGTCAAACAACAATTTACAGTTCGGGCTGTTAACTTCTCTGATAATTTCGAACGCTTCTTTGGAAGTGTCGAGATAATAACCTTTATGGTCAACTAAAATATTGAGAGGTTCGAGGATAATCATGATATCCGCTGCCTCGGCAAGTTTCGCCATGATTTTTAACGTATCAACAACATTTTTATGCTGAACGGCACGTGAAACGTCACTTCTTTCGTTACCTGTCGTTGCGATGATGTTGGGAACACCCAGAGCTTTTGCTGCAACGATGGATTCTTTGAACGATTCAACGAACGGTACTTGAGCGTCTTCCCAAACCATACCGTGACCCCATGCGATTTTTTCCGCGTAATCTTTATTTGCCGATGAAATAACGATAGCTGTTGAAACTATGTCTACTTCTTCCATTGCTTTTTTTGCTTTGTCAAAATCAAGACCCATCCATTGTAATTGTTCAACGCCTTCAAATCCCTGTTCTGCTGCTGCTGCATATGTTTCGTAGTTATTTTTACCGAACCATCCTCCGCAAGCTGAAAACTTCATATATATTACTCCTTTGTATATAAATTTTTAAATTGAGAGTTAAGCGTTATTTCTAACGCTAAACCCTCAATGATTTTTTTTAGTAAGTTACTTTAATTTCTTTGCCTGTGAAAAGACTTTCGTTACAAGCTAATGTAAACGCAAGTGATTTAACAGCGTCAGAATACGGGGAGCGAATAGCCGAACCGTTGCCAGATTTGATAGCGTCGATGAAAGTTCTGTCTTCTGTAACGCCTTGGTCTATTGTTGATTTAACAACCGTGTCACCGTCTTTTGTGAATAATGTTGCGGATTCACGTAATTTGTATTCAATACGAACGTCATCTGCAACAATGGAAATACCATTTTGCATACCAACGCCGTTACCTGTGTAACAACCTGTAAACATATTAGCTATAACGCCGTTTTTAAATGTAACAACAGCAGAAGAATAGTCATGCACGTTATATCCGTCGATGCCTGTTACTATACCTTTGCCTGCCGCACAATAAACTCTGTCGGGTTCGCCGATGATGTAACGTAAACCGTCAAATAAATGGATATTTTGTTCAACAATTTGTCCGCCTGATGTTTCATATTTTCTCCACCAGTGAACCATAGGAACGCCGCCTACCCATGCGCCGTAAGCAAGTCCGATTTTTTTGCCGACTAACCAATCTTTTGTTGTTTGAACAACGTCAAGATATCTGTCCTGGAAACCGACTGCTGTGATTAAATTTGCTTGTGTGATTTTATCGAGAATGTTATTAGCCATACCCATATCAAGAGCCATTGGTTTTTCAACAAGGAACGGAATTTTTCTCTTAATTAATTCTAATTCAATTTCACCGTGGTGATTCGGGTCTATACAAATATAAACGCAGTCAGGTTTAACAGTATTAAGCATTTCAATGTAATTATCAAAACATTGACCCATTTTTGTTTTTTCAGCGAAACCTTTTGCTCTGTCAATAACAATGTCACAAAAACCAACGAATTCAACGTCTTCGAAGTTGATTAAATGACTCAAATGCCAGTTTGCAATACCGCCGCAACCGATATACGCTAATTTTACTTTATTCATTTTTTTCCTCCAAAATTTAATTTACCGCTAACTTTTCAGCGATATTTCATTTAAATAATGTTATCATATTATCCCCTGCGTGTCAAGAGATATTACGCTTATTAATAAAATAAAATGCGAACTTTTTTCGACACGAAAAACAATTAAGAAACAACAATGAAGGAAATTTCCACAATTGCTATCAATTAATTTCGATTGGTGACGGATACAAAAGTTTTCTTCGCCGATATATTCGTCATAAAACTTGATTTGCTCTGTAATGCAGAGATTTTCGATTTTGATTATTTTTCCGTTTGCTACATATCTTCAACATAAACCGTTGCTTTTCCGTAAACAGTCAAAAACGTTAATAATATTGGCACAAAAACAAGCTTTTTCATGTATTTCTCCTATTAATTTGCCATTACACGTGATTCCGAGATTTCTCTTCTAAGCGAATTTGTTCGAAAATCATAGAACATCAGATCTATACTCGCCTTTCCGTTGAAATACCAGAACATGTATAATGACTCATATTTTTCGATATATGATGCTTCAAATCCGTAGGTATCAATCAGCCATTGCTTGCAGTTTTCCGTTATTGGAGTATTATCATTGCCGTCATTTGCTTGTATCGCGGCTTCCCATTCTTCGTTGTCAACGTAAAATCTCAAAACATTATTGCTAACGACATAAAGCATATCTGAACGTTCCACTGCGGTCAATAAAATATTCGGTAATAAGTAGCTATCCAATATTTCCGAAGCAAAATGATAACGAAATAGCGTGTCATTGCTGACAAAATATATGATATCTTCGTTCATAATCATGCGGTCTATGAAGTCATCATGCCGATAAACGACATTTTTTATCTTATTTTCGATGTCGATTGTGACGATGTCATAACCACCGTTTGATTCTTCCACGCAGTAAAATCCGTCGGTCCATTCATACGGACCATTGACGAAATTGCCTTCGAAAATCAATGTGATTGTGTGCGGAACAAAATTATCGGCTTCATACGAATGTTCCATATAACTGTCTATTGAATAAAGATTTCCGGGTACACATTCGCTGTAATCCGCTTTACAATGATATTCAAACGTTTCCAATATTTTTTGTTTTTCAGCAATTATATTTTCAAAAATAAAAAAATTATTTGAAGTATAAAAATAACTTTCGGAAGGATTAGGTGCAAGATGAGCAGCAAGGTAAGAAAAGAATATAAACTTTCGATCTTTTCCAAAATAATCTTCATATATTTTCATTTTTTCATCGTTTTGAATATTTACATCAATAATGTTTTCATCAAAAATTACATCTTCAAAATCATCATTTTCGATATCATTTTCGATAATTATTTCATTATTTTTCACCTCAGAGCAACCGGAAACTGATAAAATAACCAATAAAATATAAATAAAAATCAATTTTTTCATAAAAAACCCTTTCAATATATCAATATTATATATCAAAATTCATAAAATTGCAATTAAAAATCGGACAAAAAATCATTTTTTATCCGATTGAAAATATTTAATCGATTCATTTTTACAAAGCAAATTTCCACAATTGTTATCAGTTAATTATTATTTACTTTCATGTGTTAATTCTATGAAGGCTGCAAATGCTCCGAATAAAACGCCGCAAATAGGGAAAATTATCCAACTGATATACCAATCGTGCGTTACAAAACTCCATAATAAGTAAATTGCAACAATAACCGGCCAAAAAACCGACGCAACTATTTCAATGATTTTGTTGCCGTTCATATTACGTTTTTGAGGAATTTTATAATATCTGAATATACCAAATGCCTGGCGTGTCATTCCTGCGTAGATGAACAGCATGACGGCGAACGCAAGAATGGTAAAAAACAGTATGCCGCCGGCAAATATATTTATAAAACTGGTTAGAATCATAGCTATCAACGCAATAAATACAAGACTTACACCCAAAATAATATATATTACAAACCGATTCGATTCTTTTTCATATTTATTATTAAATTGGTTTTGTACGGAGGTATTCGCAATAAACCGTTTGTTTCGAATATATTGCGTTTTAACCATATCCATTCCCGACCAAATGAACAACCCGACAGCAGGAATGAGTGCAAGAAAAAATAAAGCGATAGAAACAACAACAGAACGTTCGCTGTTTTCAAGATCTAAAAAATCCATTCTGAACATTTTTTCTTCGAAACGCTCTGTTCCGATTTCCGCATAATAATCTCTATTCATAAGAACTTGCGAAAATATTAATAAAATTATACCCAAGAAAACAAGTCCGACGCCTAATGCGATAAACAGAGCGTTTCTTTTGGAAGAGGCGACAAAATCATCGAGCTTAGACATATTCAGTATGGGAAAATCATTATTTTCAGTTTCAACGATTGTTTTATCGGCAGAAATTTCCATTTCGTCAAGAAGTTCGTTGATATTTCCGAATTCAGCGATAACCGTTCCGATTGCTTCGTTTTCGGTTTTACCCGATGATTTTAATTCGAGATATTTCATTTCCATATTATTCAGCATTTCAGCTTTGATATGTAAAATTTCATCGTTTTGAGGTAAACCTGAAAATAAATTTTCCAAATATTGTTTAATAATTTCCATTATACATTCTCCTTAATAAATTTATTGATAACTTCGGTTGTAACTACCCATTCAAGGCATTTTTCCTTATAATATTCCCTGCCTTTTTGTGTAATTCTGTAATAAGTCCTCTGTTTACCGAACGTTCCTTCGCCGAAATACGAATCGACATATCCGCTCTTTTCCAACCGCGAAAACGCTGAATACAGCGTTGTTTCCTTGATTATATACTGTTCGCTCGTTATTATTTTAATATTTTTTTGGATTTCATAACCGTAACTGTCTTCATCCAATAATAAAAATAAAATAATCGTATCATTATAACCGCGAATAATATCACTGCTGATCAATATAAGCTCACTTCCCTTACTCCGATTGACGTACTACGTCTGATGAAGTAATTATAACACAGATTTTTTAGTTTGTAAAGAGGAAAAATTTAAATTTATAAAAATATTTTTATCTTCACGAGATTTAACAGATAAAACTTGTATTTTATAATTTTTTCGTAACTTTTTCAACTACAATATATCCGTTTCTTATGAAACGTTTCCAAAAAAATGAATGGACCGAATTATTTTAGTCCATTTTATTTTTATAAATTTTTGCTAAAAGCGTCAGATCTTCAACAATGTTTTTATTCCACGTAACCTTTGCAACCAAAAATTCACAAGGGAACTCCGAGCAAAGTCCGCAAAATCGGACGTCATGTTCTTTCGCACATTTAAAAACAGGGCAACCTTTCGATTCCGTCCATTCTTTGCAAAAACCATCGGATTCGATGCAACCTTCGCAAAAGCCCGAGTCTTTTTTCTTGCAACCTGCACAACATTCACCGCAGGGTGTTATTGCGTTAAAATCTATTTCTTTCATTAAAAATTCCTCATTGCCTGTATTTCGTTGCATTAACCAACTTTTTCTCCGCTATTTTTCGATAATTTAAAAATTACGAAAGAAATGTCCAAAATCACAATGACAGCAAGACTTATTATAAACAAAGAATTCATATTAATTCCCTCCATAAAATTTATTTCAAGTACTTATTTTACCAATTCTGCACCATTTTTACACACATTTAACATAATCGGTAGCCAATATTTTTTCAAACTCTTCAATGGTTCTTCAATTTTTTCTTTTATTCCGCTGTTTTTCGGACAAACCACCATAATCGTCGGGCCAGCTCCGCTTAAATAAACGCCGTATGCTCCTAATTCAAGAGCTTTTTCGAAAATATATTCCATTCCGGGAATCAAAATTTTTCTGTATGGTTGGTGAATTTTATCTTGCATTGCCACTTGTAAAGCGTCGAAATTCCCCGACATCATACTCGACACAAGCAAAGCCACACGCGAACAGTTGAAAACTGCTTGTTCTTTAGTGTACGCTGACGGCAAAACCGCTCTCGCATTGGATGTCGCAAGCGGAAAATCGGGAATTAACGCTAAAAATTCCAGTTTTTCGCTCACGTCAATCCGAACATGCTCAAAACGTTTTCCGTCCGATGCTCCGACTACCATGCCGCCTAAAAACGCAGGTGCAACATTATCGGGATGCCCTTCCATTTCAACAGCTATTGAAAGCAGATCATCTCTTGAATAATTCGCATTGACCAATTCATTTCCGATCATAAGTCCTGCGACGATACACGCCGCTGAACTGCCGAGTCCCCTGTCCAACGGGATTGCGTCAATTTGCCGAAGAGAAAATTTCGGGACGCTTTTTTTTACAATTTCACTGAATTTATAAATTGTCGTATAAATCAAATTAGTTTTATCAGTCGGAATAGGAATTTGAGCTTCAATGCGTTCGTCGATGATTTTTTTACTTTGAATGAGTTTTTCAGGCGTATAACCTGTGTCATTTTCTGTATAAACTTCGATTGTGTTGAACAGTTCAAACGCCATTCCGGCAGTATCGAAAGCCGGTCCCATATTAGCGCTGGTTGCAGGGATTTTTACATAAAACATAAAAGACCTCTTTCAAATTTATATCAGTCGAATAATTTGCTTAATTCCGCTAAATCGGGTTTAAATTTTTGTATTTTTATATTATCATTTATGACAATATTAGTGTCTTTCAGGCCGTTTCCCGTCAAAATACAAACCATATCAATCGATTTATCTTTAGGAATTTTTCCTTCTTTAGCCATTTTAATAAGTCCTGCAATCGACGCACACGAACCCGGTTCGGCGAACAATCCTTCTTCAGATGCCAATATCTTTTGTGCTGATAAAATTTCTTCGTCCGTAACTTTATCTATCGTTCCGCCCGATTCATCTCTCGCTTGTACCGCCAAATTCCAACTCGCAGGATTGCCGATACGAATAGCCGTCGCAATCGTTTCGGGTTTTTCAATAATTCTGTTTTCAACGATCGGTGCACTTCCCGCAGCTTGAAAACCTGTCATTTTCGGTAGATTCGCTACTTTTTTATTTTCAAAGTATTCTTTGAAACCCATCCAATACGCGGAAATATTACCTGCATTTCCTACAGGAAGCACTAAATAATCAGGTGCTCGTCCCAAATCGTCGCATATTTCAAAAGCTGCCGTTTTTTGACCTTGTAAACGGAACGGATTGACCGAGTTGACAAGGGTCACATCTTTTGTTTCGGATAATTTAATGACCATGTTCAAGGCGTCGTCAAAATTTCCGTCAATAGCGATAATTTCAGCGCCGTACACGATAGCTTGTGCTAATTTTCCCATGGCAATTTTTTGATCCGGGATTAAAACATATGCTTTCATACCTGCAATCGCTGCGTATAGATCG
>JGI994J12354_10004486_pt1 | contig 12526 bp, 13 predicted proteins | sample IntmicLarv3ML3BL_FD_12354 | JGI IMG/M metagenome (IMG submission 12354)
GCCCCAGCGCGTCTGTCCACCGCATGGTCAACTCGCCCACACCAGTTATCGGCTTGCCGCCGTTCGAGATTGCGACACGAAGCGCCTCGTTGCGCAACGGCCATGTTGGATTAAGATAGTCAATGTTGCCCTGCATATGATTTCCCCCTCTAATGCGGCGAGGTCACCCGCCGGAATTGTGAAGCCCCTTGATACAGAACCATTATACCAAAAGCATAACACACTTTGCGCCATTTGAATATTCAATTTTACAAAAAAGCAAGCCGTATGCAATACATGCATACGGCTTGCTTCGTCAGCGACCCAGAAGGGGCTCGAACCCACGACCTCTAGCGTGACAGGCTAGCGCTCTAACCAACTGAGCTACTGGGCCAAACCGGGATAATCACACCCGACAAGAGTACATTATACGCGATTGCCCGCGCGTTGTCAAGCGAAACATTCGCAAGAACAGAAAATCATACGGGGCTTCGAAAACCTGCCACGGCAAGTCTTCAAAGCCCCGTCATTGAACCACTGAAAGCGATTTACACCGCTGCTTTTGCTTTCTCAACAAGCGCTGTGAACGCGCCTGCGTCGTTAACAGCCAGCTCTGCCAGCATCTTGCGGTTGATGTTGATACCTGCAAGCTTCAAGCCATTCATCAAACGGCTGTAGGACATGTCGTTCAAACGAGCTGCTGCGTTGATACGCGCAATCCAGAGGCTGCGGTATTCACGCTTCGTCTGCTTGCGGCCCTTGAAGGCATGTGCCATCGCACGCATAACGGACTGCTTCGCTGTTCTGTACTGTGTACCGCGAGCGCCGAAGAAACCGCGCGCAAGCTTTAAGACCTTTTTATGTTTTTTTCTGGCGTTCAATGCGCCTTTTACTCTAGCCATTTTCTAGTCCTCCTTCGCTTTTTACAGATAGGGCAATGCTCTCTTCATGCGTTTCTCCATCGTCGAATCGACAAGTGTTGCATGGCGGAGATTCCGCTTGCGTTTCGGACTCTTTTTCTCAAGGATGTGCGACTTGTTGCACTTCATCCGCTTCAATTTGCCCGTACCCGTCAACTTAAAGCGCTTTGCAACCGCTTTATTTGTCTTCATTTTCGGCATTTTGGTGTTCCTCCTCAAAAGTATAATTACCGGAGCGTGTTCACACTCTAGCTCTGTCTGGGTGCCAGAAACATCGCCATGCTTCTCGCTTCCATTTTAGGCGGTTTTTCAACCACGCCAAGCTCTTCCACAGACACTGCAAAATCGTTCAGGATTTTCAATGCGACATCCGTGCGGCCCATTTCGCGGCCATAGCGGAATCGAATTGTTACCTTCACTTTATCGCCGTCCTTTAAGAACTCAATTGCCTTCTTAACCTTCACTTGAATATCATGGGTGTCGATATTCGGGGACAGACGAAGCTCTTTCACATCAACTGTCTTCTGCTTCTTCCGAGCTTCCTTTTCTTTTTTCGTCAGCTCGAACTTGTACTTGCTGTAATCCATAATCTTGCATACCGGCGGCTTCGCAGTCGGCGCAATCTTCACCAAGTCCAGCGTTTTCTCATCCGCAAGCTGCTGCGCTTCGTGGCCCGGCACAATACCAAGCGCCTCGCCATCCGGCCCAACCAGTCTGACCTCTTTGTCCCTGATTTGTTCGTTGATCATTAACTCGGTAATAATCAGACACCTCCTGATAAACTAACCCAACCCCATCTCGTTCCAATGAAATTTCATCAGTACAATAAAAAAGCGAGCGCATCGCCCGCATTCCCAAAAAGCAGTGTCACTGCCTATTGTTTTGAACCAAGACCCTAAGCCAATGGCAAACGGGTGAGAAGTGGGCTTCTACTTTGTACTTGAGTATATTATCACACTTCCCCACCCGTGTCAAGCACTTTTTCACCCGCTTGTAAGTTTTCCTTCCATATGATATGCTTAGGCAAAGAATACACTATCTGCCAAAAGGAGCTGTTTCTATGCAAAACCGTTTTCAGCATGTCCGAAACATTATTTTTGATATGGATGGCACGTTGATACAAACGGCGCTCGCCACCATATCCGCCTGTCAGGAAACAGCACAGGCACAAAACTTGCCCATTCCATCCGCAGAGGCTGTCACACGCGCCATCGGGTATTCGGGATTGGATTTCTACAAGCAATTCCTTCCGACGCTTGAAGGTTCTATGCTGGAACAGTATGCGCAGGCCACGGACACGCGGGAAAGCGCTGTCATCCGCACAATCGGAGCAGGGATGCTATACGACGGGGCGCTTGCCCTTTTGGAAACGCTGTCCAACGCTGGATATGACCTCACCATCGCCAGCACCGGTTCGACTGACCATGTGGAAACCGCGCTCATAAACGCAGGAATACGTCATTTCTTCCGAATGATTCAGTGCAATTCGGCGGATAAGGCCACCATGGTCAAGGCCATTATGCAAGGCGGCACGGACGGCGAATGGCTGATTATCGGCGACCGCCTGTCGGATTGCAACGCAGGACGCGCGAACAGCATTTTGACGGTTGCGGCGCGGTATGGCTATGGCAACGATGCGGAATATGCGCAATTCGACGCAGGGGTTGACAGCGCACAAGGGCTATTGGCACTGCTCACTATATAAGTCAACCCATTCAGCTCAAATCTCGTTTCGCAAACAGGCCAATCCCCAACGCCGTCAAACCGGCAATCATAAGCGCCGACGGCATCCACGTCCGAAAGAATCCCGACGTTAGGATTAAGTCATTCCGCGCAAAATGAATGTATTGGTACATGAGCGTTCCGCTTGGAAGAGGCCATTTGCCCAGCGATTCTTTCTGCGCCATATACAGCATTGCGCCGCTTTCGAGAAAAACAAATGTCGGGCATATTACATCTGTCCATATGTTTTTCCCGAACGTGAAAAATAAGAAAGTGAAAAACGCCGCAAATGCCCACGTTTGCAGTAATACCGAACAGAAGAAAACAGCCATTCCCGACAGCGAATCAAACGCACCCGTTTTGGTCAAAAGGCTGAAAACGACATTGACGATTGTTGCCCCAAGCAAGAGAATCAGGCAAACAGCAAACTGCCCCAGCAGCTTCGCGATGTATACGCGAACGCGCCCAATGCCTATAGCCAAAGGACTCTGAATCTGCTCTCCCTGCAAACTCGCGCCAACAACAGCGCTGACAATAACCGCACTGCATACAGCAATCGGGAATAATATGCTATTCCAAAACGAAAAAATCGGCGCAGCCTTCAACGCCTCCGAAGCCTCGAACACATTACTGCGAACGAGATCATTATGTGACAAATAAACAGCCAAAACCAAAAGAACCAAAAACGCAATTTGAACCGCTTTCGACTTGCGCAGAATATACCCCTCGGCAGAAAGCAACTTCCACATCACCGCTTCGCCCCCTTTGCCGTTCTCGCCACATGAATCATGTTCGAAAAATATCGCTCAGAATCAATATTTTTGGCGCGGCAATCTGCCTCCAATTCTTCAGCAGTAAACTGTTTCAGCATTTTGCCTTCATGGATGATGCCGTAGCGCGTGGCAACCTTTGAGATTTCGGTAAGGTTATAACCGGAAAGCAGAATCGTTGTGTGTGTTTCGCGGTTGCAGCGCCTCAACGTTTCACACAAGTCTGCATTCCCCTGCACATCCGCGCCGACATTGGGCTCATCAAGCACCAGAAACGGCGGATTGCCGAGGAACGCCATCGCCAGCCCGAGCCGTTGTGTCATGCCGAACGAAAATTTCTCAACCCGCTCTTTGCCTGCATCCTCCAGCCCGAACATTTCCAGCGCCTCGCGTATCTCATTCCGCCCTTTCAGCCCGAGATAACGTTTTTGTACCTCAAGATTCTCCGTCGCGGTCATGTTTCGATAAACGGACGGCCCTTCGATGAAGCTGCCGATACCGCGCCGCGCCTTCGCCAACCCGACAGGTGTGCGCTCGCCAAACAACTCCAATTCACCCCCTGACGGATTGACAAGACCGCAAATCATTCGCAACATTGTTGTCTTGCCCGCACCGTTGTTGCCAATAAGGCCGTATATCTCGCCCTGCCTAATTTCGATATTTACACGGTCAACTGCCATTGCTTTGTCGTAGCGCTTGCTTAGCGAAACGGTTTTCAAAACCACTTCATTCATACCCCATATTCCGCCGGGCGTTCGTTCACGCGCCCGAACTTATGCAGCAACGCCTGCACGATTCTCTCACTCGCGCGGCCATCGCCGAACGGATTCGGCGCGGCGGCCATGCTTGCATACACCTTCTCGTCCCGCAGCAGCTCGCACGCCATGTTGTAAATCACATCTTCGTCCGTCCCCGCCAGCTTCAGCGCGCCTGTCGTTACGCCCTCGGGGCGCTCCGTCACGTTGCGCAGCACAATGACAGGCTTATTCATGGACGGCGCTTCCTCCTGCAATCCGCCTGAATCGCTCATCAGCATGTACGAGCGCATCATCAGGTTGTGCATGTCCGGCAGACTCATCGGCTCTGTCAGCACCACGCGGTCGACCCCGCCCAAAATCGAGCGCACAGTCTCCTGCACCACAGGGTTCAGATGCACAGCGTACACCACCACCGTATCCTCGTTGTCTTCCACAATGCGTTTCACCGCGCGGCAGACTGATTCCAGCGGCGCGCCCAGATTTTCGCGGCGATGCGCTGTCATGGCGATAATTTTCTTTCCTTTATAATCAATCTCATTCAGCGCAGGGATGGCAAAGGTATAGTCCTCGCGATATGTCAGGCCGATAACATCAATCGCCGTGTTGCCCGTGATGTATATGCCTTCGTCGGACACATTTTCCTTTTGCAGGTGCTCTTTTGCCAGCGTTGTCGGTGAGAAATGCAAATCGCTCAACGCGCCGGACAGCATACGGTTCATCTCCTCCGGGAAGGGTTCCTTCTTATTGTATGTACGCAAACCCGCCTCCACATGCCCGACGGGTATGCCGGCGTAGAACGCCGCCAGCGCCGCCACGAATGATGTCGTCGTGTCGCCATGCACCAGCACAACATCCGGCTTCGCCTTGGCAAGCACATCCTCCATGCCCTCCAGCACGCGTGCCGTGATGCCTGTCAGCGTCTGCCGGTCCTTCATAATATCCAAGTCATACTGCGGCGTAATCGCGAAATATTCCAGCACCTGGTCCAGCATCTGCCTATGCTGCGCCGTCACGCATACAATCGAATCAATCTGCTCCTCACGGTCAAGCGCCTGCACCAGCGGCGCCATTTTGACCGCCTCAGGTCTTGTTCCGAACACACTCATTACCTTCAGTTTTTCCACAATCCCATCCTCCGTTTCATTCCAGCACAACTTACTACCATTATAAACACACGCCCACTGTTTGGCAAGCAAAATCGTGCAGAGCGGCGCAAAATTCACACTAAATCCTTTGCAAAAAACTGCCGAAAATGCTATACTATATTTCACAAACAACAATAGGAGGCTTATTTATGAAACGTCTGCTTCAGTTCTTTTCATTTGCCGTTCTGGCAACGTTCACTGTCGCCTGCATCGCGGCTGACCGCAGCGACGCCAAGCGCAGCAAAACCTCGCCGTTGCAGGCTTTCCAGCCAAAGGGCGATGCCGTTGCACCATCGGCCATCATCGTCAACGGGCGCAAATATCAGCCCGGGCAGACGTATATGAACGGCCTCTCCGCTTTCCTGCCTCGCAAAAAGATTGTGCGCTGGGTGCAGTTTTGGCTGTCATAAAGCTGTCAAAACAGGCCTTTGCATCTTGTCAAACAGCGCGCATCTGTGTTAAAATGGTAGAATAGCAAAAAAGCAAATCACCGGTTTCCGGTTCCATATTGAAGGAGGCATTACAAATGGCAAAGCGTTTCGAAGACAAAGCATGGCAAAACAAAATGAAGGTTCGGCTGGACTATAACAACATGATGACGGAATTCGTCGGCGCAGAGGGCATCGCCCCCGCAGACATCACAGCCATCGCAGGCAAAATTGATGCGGCGAAAAAGGCTATGGTTGACAAGCGTGCAAACGGCGGCATGGACTGGCGCGACCTGCCTCACAATCAGGCAGATGTCACAGCCGATATCCGCGCGTATGTTGACGAGATGAAGGATAGCATTGACGCATTCGTGGTGCTCGGCATCGGCGGCTCCGCGCTTGGCCCGATGGCGGTGCAGCAGGCCATCAATCACCCGCACTACAACGAGCTTCCCCGCGAAAAACGCGACGGCTTCCCGAAACTGTATATTGCGGACAATGTTGACCCAGAGAAGCTGACATACATGTTCGACGTGGTGGACATCACAAAGTCGCTGTTCAACGTCATCTCCAAATCGGGCAGTACGTCTGAAACTATGTCGCAATTCATGATTATCAAAGAACTCCTTGAGCAGAAGCTCGGCAAGGAAGAGGCCAAGAAGCACATCGTCTGCACGACAGACTGCAAAAACGGCAACCTCATCAAAATCGCTAAAGAAGAAGGCTACAAGACCTTCATCATCCCATCCGGCGTTGGCGGGCGGTTCTCAGAACTGACACCCGTTGGCCTGCTGCCTGCGGCATTCTGCGGCGTGGACATTGACGAGCTTCTCGCGGGCGCGGCGTTCATGGATGAACTCTGCAAGCGCGACGATGTAGCGCAGAACCCCGGCTTCATGTACGCCATCTTGAACTATCTCGGCATGGAACAGGGCAAGAACGTGTCTGTCATGATGCCGTATGCCGATTCGCTGAAGTTCATTTCGGATTGGTACGGCCAGCTTTGGGCGGAGTCACTGGGCAAGAAGCTCGACCTCGATGGCAATGTCGTCAATGTCGGCCCGACGCCTGTCAAAGCGCTCGGCGTGACCGACCAGCATTCGCAGGTGCAGCTCTACGCGGAAGGCCCATTTGACAAAATGATTGTCTTCATGGGCGTGGATGAGTACAAGGAGACGCTGGAAATCCCTAAGATTTACGGCGACATCCCCAGCCTCGGCTTCCTCGGCGGCGTGACACATAACCGTTTGATTCACGTCGAGCAAATGGCGACAGAATATGCTTTGTTGAAGGCAGGCAAGATGAACATGACGATCACACTGCCGCAGGTCAACGAGTTCACCATCGGACAGGTACTGTATTTGTTTGAGGTTGCGACTGGCTTCGCAGGCGAGCTTATGCACATCAATGCCTTTGACCAGCCCGGCGTGGAGGAAGGCAAGAACGCGACATACGCATTCTTCGGCCGTCCCGGCTATGAAGAGAAGAAAAAAGAGCTCGACGCACGCCCGCAGAAAAAGGCGGCATACGAAATATAATTTACACGGAACAAACAACGCTTTCACACGTTCGAAAATATGATAAAGTCATTTCAGTTCAAAATCAACTGTTTTGAACTGAAACGACTATGGAACAGGAGGCGAAGAGATTTTGAACCTATTCACAAAGATAATTAAGCAACGCATGAAAGCCATTGCGGCCATCTCCCTCGCGCTCCTTGCGGGCTGGTATTGCCCCGCTTCGGTGTCTGCGCAAAATATGGCTGTGCACCTTTCGGGAGGCTTCAACAAACAGCCGCTTCGTTTAGATTTGTCCGGCGGGCGCGTCACCGGTTTGAACAATACATACGAGTTCCGCGTGCCGGCGCTCTGGAAAGACAATGTCATCGCCGAGCGCAACATGGTTGACAACCCCATATATGTGCTGGACAGAATCGATTTCCTGTGCCAGTCTGTCTCGCGGCAGAATAAGCCGCAGCTTTTGATGAGCCTCTATGTCATCGACAAAAGCAAATGGACGGATAGCCTGCCGTATACGCCGTTGCTGCTTAGCCGCGACTATGTCTTCTGCGTCACTAAGAATGCGCGGCAAACGCCGTTCCCTTCTGAGTTCGATCAGGCCATGTACCGCGCCTGCCGCGACGAAATCAGCACGCCGGAATCCATTCGCAACCGTATCTTCCTTTCCAAGGAACAGGAGTTGTGGCGCGAATTGAAGGTTGTCGTAAACGGCAGGGAATTGGATATGCCTGTCGTCATCATCAATGGTACATACTACCTGCCGATGCGCAGCGTATGCGAGGCGCTCGGGTATACCGTCACATGGATACCGGCATCCATGTCGACTTCCATCAAAAAGGCCGGATTTTATGACCGCATCCCCGCTGACCCTGCGATGACGCAGGACATACGCGGATACAAAATGCGCCTGATTGACAATCGCACATATGTCTCCGTGGCCTATGTCTACAATGTTTTCCGCACAATTATCGAAATTGACGATGCAAAGAACGTATATGTAATCTCATCAGAATATTAATTGACAAAGGCGGGTGGCAAACACAGATGAAAGTATTGATGATTGGTGGCACAGGCCGCATCAGCACCGCTGTATCCAAGCGCGCCGTCGAGAAAGGCATCGACCTCTATCTCTTAAACCGCGGCACACAGGACGAATTTTTCCCGCAGGGCGCAACGCAAATCAAGGCAGATGCACGCAACGAAGAAGAGCTGAAGGCCGCTCTGCGCGGGCATACCTTTGACGCGGTGGTCGATTGGATTGGCTTCCTTCCTGAGCAGGTCGCAATGGATATTCGCGTGTTTTCGGGCATCACAAAGCAGTTCATCTACATCAGTTCTGCTTCTGCCTACCAACGGCCACCTGCAAACTTCATCATCACGGAGGACACACCACTCACTAACCCCTTCTGGCAATATTCGCGCGACAAAATCGCCTGCGAGGACTTGCTGTTCGCCGCATACGAGAAGGACGGCTTCCCCGTCACCATCGTGCGTCCGTCACATACATACGGTGTGGCGTCCCTGCCCGTTGTCTTCCCCGGCCGGCGCTCGCCTTACAGCATCATCAAACGAATGCAGAGCGGCAAGCCCATCATCGTGCCAGGCGACGGCACATCACTATGGGTCGTGACGCACAACACGGATTTTGCAAAGGCCTTCGTCGCCCTGCTTGGCAACGCGCAAACAATTGGCGAAGCGTACCATATCACCTCGGACGAGGCGCTGCCTTGGAATACAATTATCCAAACCATTGGCCGCGCGGCAGGTTTGGAACCGCTGCTGTATCATATGTCTACGGATTTCATCACCGCCTGCCACCCCGCCGTTCTGCCGGAGCTGGTTGGCGACAAAATGCATAGCGTATACTTCGACAACACAAAAATCAAGGCCATCGCCCCGGAATTCGTCTGCACTACAGACTTGGCAACAGGTGTCGCCCTGACCCTTGACTGGCTCGATGCGCACCCCGAGCAAAAACTCCGCGACGACGATTGGGAAATTTTGTGTGACAGGCTTATCGCCTCGCATGAGGCCGGGCTTGCGGCGTTCAACGCATAGGCAATATGTAAACAGTCAGCGAAGCATACCATCAATCATCCAAACATTAGCCGCGTAGCAGACTGCATCATAATGTTTACTACTTCCCTTGCAACCTGTCGTTTTGCCGTTTTGCCAGAGCTGGTTGACAACAAAATGTATAGCGTGTACTTCGACAACACAAGAATCAAGGCCGTCGCTTCGGAATTCATTTGCACCACAGGCTTGGCAACAGGCGTCACCTTGGCCCTTGAATGGTTTGATGCACATCCCGAGCAAAAGCTTCGTGATAACCAATTAGGAAAACTTGTACAACAGGCTATACTTACGACAACATCAGCAATGTCACACAGATTGCGTACCCTGATGCTGGTATTATTACGTATGCATACGACGCAGAGAGCCGGATTACCAAAGTCACCGACGCGGACAGTGCGGAGACGACATACACCTACGACCTTGCGGGGAACGTGAAGAGCATGGTCTATCCGACAGGGCAGAGGAATGAATACACGTATAACGACCTCGGGCAGCTGGCGGAGGTGAAGGAGATACTGGGCGACAGCACGCAGAAGCAGCATACGTATAGTTATAGTGACACTGGAAATATCCGGAGCAAACGAGTACGGTTGGGTATGAGCGAGAGGCGGTCAGCAAGTCTTACAGATACGACACAGCGGGGTAGCTCACAGACCACGAACATGCGGTATGGTACGACGAAGTTTCCGTATGATACGGCGGGGAATCTCATCCGTGAGACGAATGGCGCGGATGTGACGGATTATCGTTACAATAAGTTGAACCAACTCATCAGTAAGACTACGCCGGAGGGTGCGTTCGTTTATGAATATGATAAGCGTGGGAATCTGATTGCCGAGAAGCAGGGCGGAACAGCGCTGTATACTTATGAGTATGATGCGTCTAACCGTATGGTGATGGGTGTCAATGTATCAACAGATGAGACCTCTGAGTACATTTACAATGGTCTTGGAATGAGGACTGCTAACATCCAGACAACGCAAAATGTGAGTTATGGTTCGAGGAATATCTCCAACAGCCAAGGCAGTGAACTGATTGGGCATATGGACTTCTTTGCACTGGTGGACAGGCCTGTCAACACACAAAAGACTTTCACGGATAACTTTGGATTGACGAGACAATCCAAACCTGCGATAATTAATAGAGAATATGTCGTGGATTATACCAATCCGTATAACAGAGACTTGGCAGTGTACGAAGAGGGCAGTTATGTCACGAGTTATACTTATGGCTTGGGATTGAATGGAATATCACAGATAGTGATGAATTATCCCAACAAGACCGAGATTGACATTGAAGGGCAAAATTCATACACAGATTTGGCAGTAGAAAAGTATGCAAAGCTGTACTTCCATCAAGATAGGCTGGGCTCAACCATTCGCATGACGAGAGAGAACGGAACAACCATCGCTTGGGCCGACTACGACGAGTGGGGAAAACCAAGGACACCAATAGACCGCGACATGAATATGGCGGGGGTCGATAATGCTATTGGGTTCACGAGTTATACCTATGATGTTGTGTTGGATAAGTTCTTCGCGCAGGCGCGTATGTATGACCAAAACAATAGACGCTTTATGGCGAGTGACCCGATTAAAGATGGATTGAATTGGTATGCGTATGTAGGCAATAGTCCGATTGTCTTTATTGACCCACTTGGATTGGACGCTACCCTCGATAAATATATGAATGACAATTATGCTGGGAAAATGACAGTAACATTTGTTGTTGAACAGCCTGTCGCTGGAAGTAGAGAGGTAATGTCTTCAGGTGGTGTTGGACATACTTTCATTCGGCTTGATTATGGCGATGGTACGGTCAATTACAGAGGGTTTTATCCAAACGAACAGATGGGGCAAAAAGATATATTGCAACAAAAAGCAGTAGTAGGTGCGATTGTTGATGATTCTACGCATATGTGGAATATTGCTGTGGTTTACGAAATTAGCGAAAGACAAGCTATGCAAATAGCAAATTTTATAAATGGCTATAGTCAAACGTATAATATGACTATCCGAAATTGCACAACATTTGCTGTCGAGGCGCTACAAGCTGCTGGGATTAAGGCGCCCACGCAAGAAGCTTTATGGACACTTCCGACGGGGACAAAAGAACTTGTCCAGCAAGCGACTTCTGGTCTGAAGAGTGAATCATCGATTGATTCTCTAATTTCTTCTTTGGTGGGTTATTCTCCTGCTGATGCTGGCGAGGATATTCGAGCGGCTGGCATTGGCATTAAGCGAAGTGATTTACAAGAGGTCAAAAATGGTGAGGATCCTGAACGACTAAGCAGGAACGCACCTAAAGGTACAAGTGTAGTGCGGGCGGCACCAGCAGTTCCACTCCCGCGAACCAGACGGCAAGTATCACCGCTCCCTCGAGCAAACGTCGAGTATAGACACACAACGCGCTAAGTGAGGAGGAATATTTAATGAACAAATTGAAAGTCACAATTATAATTATTTTCATGAGCATTATTGCTATAATGATTTATCACGAGTTTTTTGCATGGCGTCCTCCTTTTGCGCGAGAAGAGTTGCGGATTGGGAAAAATTTTACGCTTACTATACCGGACGATATTGTAGTAGATTATAAGCTCATTAGAGCTATTGGCTACCGCGTATCAACAAGTGATTTGCGACTCCAATTTGAGTGGCTTGACAGAAATGTTATAAAACAGCTTGCGTTGTATATGAAAAGTGAGAATCTGCGTATAAAGCCTGGAAACTATTTAGTTAATCAAGCGTGGTATCTTGATAAAGTAGTGGAGGCACTGGAGTTTGAGCCAATGGAATAGTGCAGGTTTTGAAATAATTCACAGGTCACTGGTTGTTCTATAGCAGTGGCCTGTATCTTTTCACAGATTACGTACCCTGACGCGGGTGTTGTCACGTATGCATACGATGCAAAAAGTCGGATTACCAAAGTCACCGACGCGGACAGTGCAGAGACGGCATACACATACGACCTCGCGGGGAACGTGAAGAGCATGGTCTACCCGACAGGGCAGAAGAACGAATATACCTATAATGACCTTGGACAGTTGACCGAGATGAAGGAGATTCTGGGCGGAAGCACGCAGAAGCAGCATACGTACAGTTATAGTGACACTGGAAACATCCTTTCGGAGCAGACGAGCACGGTTGGGTATGAGCGGGAGGCGGCTAGTAAGTCTTACAGATACGATGCGGCGGGTCAGCTCACACAG
>JGI994J12354_10004487_pt1 | contig 12526 bp, 12 predicted proteins | sample IntmicLarv3ML3BL_FD_12354 | JGI IMG/M metagenome (IMG submission 12354)
CACCTCAGATTCACTTCCCGTAGCCTTTAACCGCAACCAGATATATCGGAAAATTGGGGTGTCAGGTATGCCGTCTACTGCTATGGTATTGCCGGAGATTACGATACGCGAGGGGAAGTTCGGCGAATACCCAAGCTCGTGTTCAAACAATGACGCAGCTGATGCGAACGCGGGTAAACATGTGAGGGAAACTGCGATTATAAGCAGAAGTAGAGTCGTTGTCTTTATAATTTTTCTCATTCGATTTACCTTTCTTAATTCATAATTATCTGCGAAGTATTTACCATATGCTTTGTTTGTTTTCATGACAATCCTCCCTGCGTTAATTATTCATAGCCGTTCTTTTGAGCTATTGCCCCGGATAGTTCAAGCAACTCTTTTGCATCATCACTGTCGATAAGCGCCATTACTACCCGGCGATTTAGCTTAGCACATTCCTCAATCAATCCGTTGGAGCGGTCAGTGTCCGGCGTATGCCAGCGTTCTCCGCCTCCACCGCCTAGACCTACTACAGTTATCTGATTGGCATTGACGCCGAGAGAAACGAATGAATCGTAAACGGCTTGAGCTCTGTCAAGTGACAAAGTATAGGAAAATCCTTCTGTTCCGTTTCCCGCTACAAAACCGGCAAGTAAGATGCGCAACTCGTGGTCGATGATTTGCTGAGCATATGGTCTTAGTACTCCCTGCGCAGCGGCGGGGTCTACATATTCGGCGCTGTCGCCGCGGAATCGTATTTCATCTTGGGTAAAACTGACCGGCTCGGCAAAGCTAATTGACTCCTCTGCGGCGAAATCGATCAGGGTGACATAATATTCAGAGTCCGCGCAGCGTCCGCCTAGCTCAGTATAGATTTGTGAGAAGCTCCCACCCGCTTGAACTATTATGCTTTCATATAATGTGGCAATCCGTGCTTTTGTTGACGTTCCGACGGGGCTTTGTGGTTGTTCCGTGCAACCGATTCCTGCAAAATAAACGGTTACATCACTAAGGTCGGGTAAGGCGTTACGTTCGTTCAGCCCAGTTGATACGGACTTGTGATCGGCAGAAATCAGGCTCGAATTTGTGAAGCTAAACAACTCGTTTTGCGTTGCTATACCGGATCCTATGTATAAAATGTATTTATTGTCAGCCCTTTGGTCGCGTAGCCAGCCTCCCGCCTTAGTGAGCGCTCCCAATGTGTCTACTTCGTCCGCGGCGGCGGTTACTTCGGACGCAAGCGCTATGATTTTCGAACCCCAAAACTCCTGATCGTCCTTTATCTGTTGCTGCGTTACGGCGTCGGATTCGGGAACTAGAATCGTATCAACAATTTGCGGAGAGCCGCTTACGCTTATTACTGCACAGATACTTCCGGCGCTTGACCATGAAAAAATCATATCGGTTATATTTTTGAGATTGAGATATAAATCCGGGTCAACCGAGTTCTGTGTGGCTTGAATTGCGATAACAAAAGCGTTCACCGGGCCTGCATCTGTTTTTTCACCTATGATAGCCGAAAGTCCCATTGCGCTTGCTGTTTCCGAGATATCGACCTTCGAGCAGGCTGTAAACGGTATTGCTAAGAGTGTTAATGTGAGAATTAACGCGGTGATTTTAAGCAACTTTTTCATTATTTATATCCTCCATTATAATATTTTCAGTTTCTCCGGGGGTTTTTCCATCTGAAGGTGTATTCAATTCATATATATCGCTTAAACAGGTGTTTATAGGAAGCTTTAATTGCGGAGTCTTAATAACAGCTTGGGGTGTTGAAAGTACATTTACGGGAACCGGACTGGCAAGGCGCTCAGCAAGACGACAGGTGAAGTATGCTTTCAAATCAGCGGCTATAGCTTCTATCTTTCCGCAAATGGCTAAGTACTTTCTTGCGGCTTGCTGCTCAAGCTCCGACCTGTAGTCTTCGTTGCAGGAATCGTATTTTGACTTGATGCTCTTAAGCTGTATAAGGTCGAACTCACATTCCGCAATTCGAATTTTCACTCTTTCCATTGCTGCTTTGAGCGGTTTGTATGTACACCATGTAACTATCGCGTTCGCCGTTGAGGTTGCAACAGGAATAAGTGCTTCAAGGAAAACTTGCGGCGCAGTTATCGGTACGGTACGGCTTTCGTTGAGCGGCTCCATCATTAACAGCTTTACACCGACCATCGAACCCATCATCGCTATTATTACTGCAAGAGATAAAATCATAAGCCACTTAGGCACATGTTCCAACTTTGACACTTGCTTTTTATATGCCGGGATAACTATCATAGGAATAACATCAATTGTTACGATTACGCCTAGCGCTGTCATAAGGATGTTTTGACTGCGAAGGTCCGTGAAAAACGCTGTCATTACGCTAAAGTCCAGAACTATTGTTACGAGACACACCGCAACTCCAACCCATGAGCGAAAAATCCAGTAGTCCGGTTTCGAGCAGCTTTTTACATATTTCCGCCGCGCCTCAAGATATTCTTTTGTCAATGGAATGTCCTCCTTTTTTATTGTTGAATAGAGTGGTTTCTCTTTCCTCAAGTCCATCCAATTCTTTTCTGAGGATGTTGAGTTCTTTGCTAAGTTGCACATCGCCTGTTTCGAGCCGCGTTATATCTGCATGCCTTTTTGAAACTGCTATCTGGATGTTTTGCGGTGTATCGGCATATTGGTGTTCAACGCTTCGTAGCGCATATGCCCGCGCTGTCATAATTCGGTTGTCGAACATATCGGCATTGTATTCGTCGATGCTTCCTTTCTCAAACACATTGTCCAGGCTTTCGTCTATCTCGGCATAAAGTCCGGTAAGCTTTGGGTCAATCGTGTATTCCGTAACAACGGCGTGCATACCCGGCAGAAGGAAGTCGCCGAAAAGATAATCCTCAAAAACAGAGCTTTTCTGCCTAGGTAACCCACTTAGATATTGACCGTTTTGCGCATAGTTTTCCGAGCTGTCATTTTGTCCGCGTTTTCTGCGTTTCTTAAGCTTAACAAGTAATCCCATTATTTCCCTCCATTTCGAGTCAACGCTTGAAAATGCTGCATTGTAGTGATCCTCTCAGGGTTTGCGTTGCGCGAACTAATATATTTGATTTCTCCGTTTGTGTATGAAAGCTTCGGGTAGGGCGGCATTTCTTCTCGTAGCGGGTGGTTTTTTAGAGCGGCATGGTAATAAATGAGTATCCTCGCGTCTGTGTTTGCCCGCACCCTTTCGACAAGCAATCCCGTATCGGTTTCTGTTTCCGCAATCTCGGCAAGAATACCAGCAAGCTCCGTTCCTGCCCTTTGAAGTTGTTGTTCTATTGCCGCCAATTTCGATTGCTTCCCAGCACGTATTGTTTCAATCTCCCTCGAACGACGGATGCGTATTCCGCTTTCCGGCAGGTGCTCTTCGCCGCTGTTACGTATTGTCAGAGCACTTGCTTCCGACATGGATTTCTGTAGTTCATCCAGTATTTCGTCGCGTGCAGTCTCGGCGTACCTGATTTCATGAGATAATAAATCTGCTCTTATTTGAAGCTCACGGGTTTTCTCCGCGCATATCCGGTACTCTTCATTCTGACGCTGAGCAAAGGCTTTGTTAAAACGCTCCATCACCGGAGATCCCCAATCGCCGTTTTCCGATATTTTTGGAAGTCCCTTCTTACCATCGCGGATACCGATTATTCTTGTAGGAATGCCGGAGATTGTTCCTATGTTTTTCGCTTTTGCTTGTGTTTGCTTCATGTGGTTATCCTCCTGTGTGGTGTTTGAGTGTTTTATGATGCTAAATCGTACTTGAAGTAATCCTCTGCGAGTTTTATTAAGTGCTGCGCGTAGTGGTAGGTTTTTTGTCCCGATCGGGTAAAAGTCGGTCTTGTGCGGTGGATTTCGCCGATTGTCTTACCATCTCTTAGCCAGAGGTAAATAAGCCCGTTTGCACGCCGGGTAGTTAAGTAGTGTTGTCTGCCGCTTACGTCAAGATAGATGTCTAAACCGTGGTTGCCGTTCTGCGCGATAATTCTCGTGTTAGCATTTCTCATGGTTGTTAGTGCTCCTTTTCTTTTTGTATTTTTCTCTTCAATCACTATATTGAGGGCAGTGACGTTTAGGTAAAAATTTTGTAGAAATTTTTTTATTAGTGTTTTATCATTTTATAAAACTGAACATGATAGTTACCGTCTATTTGTCTCTCAAAATATATATCAGGTAATAACGAACAAAAGTAAAAAATCTCCCGCCGAAAAATCGGCGGGAGACAACAATATATTATTATGCAGATTTTACTATGAAGCCGGTTTCACCGACGTAATCCATTCACTATACTGAGCAGAATAATATTTTGGTGATTTCAATTCATAACAAGCAGCAACATTCTCGTTTCGCTGTTTTAATGAAATACCGTCACGAATCCGACAGCCACATACATCCCTCAAACAACTTATTACATCTAAAATTAAATAAGAAAGCATCTTCTGACACAAGGATGAATAGATAACAGTATCATACTCATGATTGATTTCCGCACTCGAAAGAGACCATGTTTCATTCACAGTGTCGTGAGTAAAAAAACCTTCAAAATGGCTTTTGTTTTTATGCCCCTCCGGCAGCCAAGCTTGCTTATTTATTAAGTCAGCAATATACGCAATGCTTTGGAGTCGGGCGATTCTTTCTATTAAAATGTCAATGTCAGTTTCGGAATCTGTCGGGTCTGGTTTATTGTTCCTGTAAATGTCATCCTCTTCCGGGATGATTCCCGGTAATATACCTATTTTTAGAGAAACGAACTGCTTTATACGTTTTACCAATGTTGTTATAAAATCACCGTTTTCCGGTTTAAACAGCCACTCGCCAGTTTTTTTATGCGTTCTGAGCAGCTGCGCCATAGCTTCCAGAATCGACTCCATTGGTACAGTAATACTTAATTCGAACATTTCATACCAGTCATTACCGTACCTGTCTGTTCTTTTGAAATCTATTTGAAGCTGCCAGAACAGATCATAAATACTCAGCACCAATGTTTTTGCTTGTTCAAATTGCTCCACCGGATTAAGCATCACAAGCTCGTTAGCAATTCTATTAATGCTATCGACTATTTCATTCATCCCTGTTGTCCTCCACTGCATCGTCAAGTCCCAGCATTATACGAATTGCTTTTTCGGGATTAGAGGCTCTGTTCTCCGCAAGCTTGTTGACAATACTGTCCATGTAAAAAAGCGCGGTCGTGTCAAAAATGTCGCCTTCTGGTTTGCCGTGCCTAAAACGTCCGTAAACTACGCACCCGATTGTCGTATCCTTTTTCAACTTATACGCATAGTTAAGCGCCATCGTTTGAACAATTGGCGTGGGTTTTGTTCCGAACGTAATACAAGCGTAAAGCTCTTCACCTTCGCCGATTTTAGCTATAATATCTGCAAAAAGCTTAAGCTGCGTATCAATATCTTCTTCATCCGGTGTTTCCACAATCTCAATGCCATTGAACTCATAGCCGTTTTTTGAGACTAGTGCGTCAACCTCCGGCTCAAAATACACTTCGTAATTATGCTTGAAATTCTCACCATCTGTGAGGATAGCTATAATGCGGATTTTGTCGCCACATTCTGTATAACCGTTTATCAATGGTATAATTGGAAACCGCGTTTCGCCATATTTAAGGCGACCATTTCCAGCGGGTATGTACGTTACTGGTTTGAGTTGATCATTACCTGCGTTATCCCTTCCTTGGAACGGGATAGCGGTGATAAAAGTTTTTGTTTTTTTCATGTTTCAATGCTCCTGTTATATTTCAAAACTATATTCTCCACAAGCTCGTGTGGTTTTCTTGCCAATGTGAATCTGACTGCCTAGATCTATGTAGGGCAGGTAGGGCGTGATGTTACCGGAATACTTTATTGTTCCGATAAAACCATTAATTGGTTGATTACGTGTTTTCAAGGTTAGTTGCTTAATATTGTGTGTCGCAGAAACAAACGGTTTTTTTGAAACGAGCGCATACGGAATTATAAAATTTCTTACCATATAGTTGTCGATTATACCGCCTATCCGCCCAAACAGACTGTCAACGAAGATTCCAAAACTTAGTTCGCTCATTGTTTTCTTGCTGCTCAATATTTCAGTGGGAGTTGCAAACTTTATCAGTATCTCGTTACACTGCGGTATACTTTCACTTCCCGCATCGCTCCAAATCCTGTCATACACCGCCACAAAGTCGTCAAGAACACAGTTCTTAAGGTTGCCTCGGCTCATGTCGTTTGCTGCCACTGTGAATTCTGCGGCATATTCACAGGCGCATCCAAATAATGTTATGTAAAATTCTAACGTATCACCCGCCTTATATATAGACTTACTCGGATACGGCACATCAATTGCATATGGGTTTGGCACAGACTCAGGTGTTTTCACTTTAAACACTTGCTCATACGCCGGACTACCCATTCTTTCAAGCGCGCCACCAAGCGCACCGCGGATGGTGTTTCCTAAAAACGGAGGCAATTCAGAAGCCGATGTGAAGCGCAGAACAATTTTATACTTAATAAGTCGTAGCGTGTTCGTTTGCAATCACCTCACACATCATTGTTTTATTTAGTGAGCGCATGTCTCAAATCATCCTGATTTTTTTGATTGTCCTTAAAATGTTTTTCATAAACTGTTTTAAAGTGTTTTAAGACGGTTTCTAGTGTTTCACCGGACTTAGCATCAAGTGGCTCGCCGTGACATATTGAATTACGAAGTTTTCGTGCAATCTTATCATAGTACAGCAGTTGTTGATCTACAATTCGATTTGAAGAGCGGGCGCTTGACAAGAGTTCGCGCAACTTATGATCGTCTGACTTTTTGTCTCTTTCCAAAGTGGCATAATCAGCGAAAAAATCCAGTAGTGTCTCCGAAAGAGTTATTGCAGAAACAAACCCACGTTTATTTTCATAGTGCCATTTTGCAAGTTCAAAGCGCAAAAGATAATCATCGTCGAGTTTATTTCCGAAACGCATGGAAATATCTCTGAAAATCCACCCGACAACCGCATGCTCCTTTTTACGATTATCGTTTATAGCTTTCACGGTTTTGTTACAATTTTTTATTAATTGCTTGAATTCTTTAATATCATTTCCCGATATGGTGACACCAAGACGGCTGAGTGCTTTCTTTTCCTCCTTACCCAAATCAAACCCAAGACTTTCACGCTCAAAAAGCTCGGTCAGTTTGTATGCTGTACCAAAACTCTTGTACTCCTCTGCGGCTTTTATCCACTCAAGAATATCAATAAGTGGCTTCATATTTATTATAGGTGTTTCACCATTCAGTTCAGGGCTAATTTCAAGCATACCATATGAAACAACATCAATACTAACATTCTTCTTTACAACATCTTTAAAATAAGTAACAGCAAGGAGTTCATAAAATGCGAGAGAGCGAAACGAATGTGTAATATCAAACGACAAGCTGTCGCCATCTTCAATATGTGCAGATATCTCGGAGAGGGTTTCGAAATTTTCCAACATTTCTTGGTTGTTCAGACCGTATTTAAGGACGATTATTTCCGCGCACCGTTCTCCTAATTGCTCCTTAAGTTGCGAGAGTTTATCCCTAAAATCTTTGACATTGTCATTGTAGTGCTCCGTTTTATCGTAATGTTCACTTAATACTTCCCAGTACTCTTCATCGAAACCTTCGCTATCTATAAACAGATTGTAGTACAAATCGTTCCAGCCGCTTCCCGGAGTGCCAATAACAACATATTTATCGAAATCATAGAAGCTCGTTAATGCTTGATAAATATTTGTCGCATTGACCGGTTCTCTCCCATCAACGAAATAGTTTGCGCTCCTGTATTCGCCCTTTTTTCGGTCATCTGAACGTGCTCCCGTTCCTAATGACCAGACAAGAAGCTTAGCCATTACTTAATTTCTCCTTTGCCGATTTGTAAAGGTGCGATATATCCTTATAACGTTTATCATCTTCTGCTTCTGCTCTTTCATAATCGCTCACAAATGAGTCTAATGCTTTTATTGTCTTTGCGTCACGTTTATAAGGGTTTAGCCATATTTTTATATCTGCTGCTTTATATATACCGTATTTCGGTGTAGCATTTGCCGCCTTTTCCGATTCTCGCTGCTTTAGCATATCCTCAATTGTAGTGCCTTTCGTCTCCGTGCTTTTGGGTAATAGTATATCAGATTGTTTTTCAGGAACATCAGCGTTTCGAATTTCAATGCGATTCCCACCTATATAACCATTGCCGACAACATAACCATGCAGTTCAATGTTTTGGTCAAGCGGCTTAGGTAACGTGTAATTAAACGAGGGTTTAAACCCTCCTGCTCGAATTTCTTTGTTTATACCAAACCATTGGTAGACGCCTGTTGAATTATTTGATTTTCCATTGTCGCCTACCGGATACCTCACATTGTCATTTGCAATAGAAAAATCAGTGAGTTTTAAATATTCTCTCAACGCAATGCTATCCTTTGGCTTTTTACACTCAAAAACTCTTGAATTATTTTTATTTATCATTAAATCATCATCTATCATAATAATGGCTACATCTGTTTTTATTATACGAACGCTCCCGTACCCATACGGCTTTGCATGACCTATTTTGTGCGCGTGTGTTGCGTTGTATTCGCCGAATGTAAGCGTCCACAGCAGGGTTTCAAGATCTGTTTGCGTCAAACGTTCAAATCCAATTTCAAACCGGAACCTTTTACCTTTCCCGACAGGGCGAATTTCAAGGCGCTGATTTTTATTGCTTTGTGTGTTATCTAAAACAACATTATTTCTGTGCCAGTAAAATTTTCTGCCGCGTAACATAGGTTCATCAAGAAACGTTCGCACCGGCGCCGAGGCGCTCCGCCCCCTATCGTCAAAGTAATCGTAATAATTTACTGTGTAATCATAATTGAAATACGCTGAGCCTTCCTCATCCTCCATATAAAATTCAGTAGCTGAAACCTTCGGGCTAGACAAGATTGGTAAGGCGCGAACGGATTCATACCAATCACTCCAGTCAGCATTTTCATTGTCTTCCGCAACAGACGTGGCATCGTGGAAGAAAAGCCGTGACGCTTGTGCGTTCTCACCAACCATTCCGAAAAGACTACAAGCTAAACAAAGCTTCTCGCGATTTTGGCAAGGGTTGTGACCGCCTTGACGCTCTAACAGTTCACTTAGTGTGCGTGAAAACACTTCTTTCGTTATTGCGGCGGGTGCGATGTAATAATAATCGGTATTGTCGAGCTTTGTCATGTAGACCGGGATTCTAGCAGATTTCATATAGTCTGGGTAACCGTGATGGCTTGTGCTCTGGTTTACTCCCTTTATTTTTCCACCTCGTTTTTGGTAAAGCCGCCATACTTCAAGAAAGTTATTCCACTCCCTGCTATCTTCCGAAAAACGTGCAATCTCTGTTTTCTCCCCATCCTTATTTGGCTCATATTTCATTATCGCGTCGTTCTTCTTCCCGTTAAAGTCCTCACCTCTGAGATAAATTCCGTTGCGCAGTACTTCTCCCGTTTTGTGGGTTGCCCTGTCTCTCACAGACCATTTCCACTTAGATGCCTTATATAGTACGCGCTCTCCTGACGATTCATCTTTTTCAATTATCCCATACATATTACGAGGCACAGGAGTGCGGCGATACAAAGTGTTTTCGTCGTCGCAAGTAGACATGCAACTATTTGTAACGGCTTCAAACGCAGCGCGAATCACGCCGCGGATACTTGACCCGGGGATTATAGGTCTAGCTGGATTTGGGTTATTATTACTCCGCTCGCTGTTCATGTCTTCATAATTATAAAAATCGTAACTGTGAGAATATTCTGCGCTAAATACATTATCCTTGGTGGTGTTGGGGATAAAGAGCGGCATAATTGTTTCAAGCTCACAGCTAATCGTACCACTGAAAACTCCGTATTCAACGTCGCCGCGTTCGACCGTCTCATGAATTGACACAAAATTATATGGATTTATATACTTGTCGTTTGTTATTTTATACTTACTCACAGCGCCACCTTCTCTCCGTTCGCGTAAAAGAAGCCGGTATATGCGTAATCCACAACCTCTATTGCCCCCTCTCCGTCGGGGTGGAGTCCGTAGTCATATTTTTCGCCTTTGGGAAGAACCGGAACGTCGTTGTAGCGTACATAGTTTCGTATGCCCAACTTTAACCCTATAACACCATCGGGCAGTATGCTTGTTTTCGGAAACTCCAGTTTTACAGGGAATACTATAGTCCCTCCGCTAATCTCGCTTAAAGCTGTGCAATCGTCTTTTTGCACAGCTTGCTCTCCGTACATAAAATATTGCGCGTTGGCAAGCTCGGCAATGAAATTGTACTCGCAATAATCAGCCGTGTCGCGGCACTTTTTACCGGTGAATCTCAGCTCTCGTTTATCGTCAAAGACACGGAGTTCCGTAAGGTAATCGAGATAGTCCTTGCTTAGCGGCTCGGCGAAGATTAATTCACTGCCATTCCATTTACCGATTTTTATACTATCGAGACCCTCATAATACGCCCAAGCCTTCTTGGGAAATGCTGTCTTGATTATTACATTGTCCATTTTCATGCTATATCACCCGCCTCTTTAATTACTGCGATGAGATTGTACTTTGGCTTATTCGTATACTCTTGCAGAGGCGAGTTGTTAATTGTCAACACCTTAAAGAACCCCCGTCCGATTGCACTCTCACCACCAATCTGGATTAGCCCCATATCAATGGCTTCGAGCGCCAACACCAGTAACTCGCGTATATCTTCGCGATCCATCGGATATCGGATTTCGAGTGTAGTTTTACCGCCGTACCAGGGTTTTTCAGTAAACAGTGCACCATCTGCCGCTCCGCCTGTGAAACGGTCGATTTTCACGCGGGTTATTGAGCGATAACCCTCTGTCTTAGTTTCAGGGTCTGTTAACTCAAGCGTTGACGCTCCGAATGTCACAGAAGAAACTACGGCTTCAGCCCCGCCCTCAGTAACAACGCCAAAAATCGAATCGAGATATTTCTCGGCAGCATCCGCATATTTTGTTTTTAATAGTCGATAAAGCCCAGAGCGCAACGCACCTGCCCAAGAAGTGCCGAGAATAACAGGCGTGCCGCTTATTGAAATATGCTTGTAATCCGGCTCCTTTTCCCCCTGACTCAGTCCTTCATAAATATTTCGGTTATCGCGAATCATTATTGAACCTTCAAGCTTTAATTCTGCGACAAGGGTTTGCATATTCGATTCGTATGGTTCAACCTTTGCGGGTTTCCAGCCTTCTTCAGCCCGCCAGTCAAAATCTATCCACTTCACTAGTATATCGTGTATATCGGTGTTTTCGGGAGATAAGTCAAATTCTCGCTCAAATATTTCGTTACAGTGAATACGACCGAACCCTCGTTTTGTTTTTGCTCCAACCGCTACATAACCCGAACCTAAAACATTGATAAGCTCTTTAAGAAGTCCTTCTAAGACTTTATCCTTGTCGTCTTGTCGAATTGTAAGAAGTAATCTTATTGTAAACGTTGCTCCTGTGGCAACGGCTTCGTAATCGTATTTCTTTTGGTCAAGCGCGACCTTGTTTTCACGGTCTAATGCTACGCCGTCCAGTTCGATAATCTCACCGTCTATTTTGGAGTCGAATACCCAAAGCGGACTGATTCTGTCATTGCTACCAAACAACGCCGCTGCACCGGGGCAGAGCGAGCTTAAAACTCCGGCTATAGTTGACCCGGGCAGAAACGGATTTCCTTCTGAATCACAGATAATGTCGTTGTCGGTATTTTCACCATACCCGCTACCAATCAGCGCAGGTGAAGCGAAGACACAATCAACTTTAATTGTCACACGCTTTGCTACCGGATTTTGTTTTGTATTTTCATATGTCATGCATTATCACCGCCTAGTTCTTTTCTCTCGCCGGAACGCCGCTTCTCCTTTATTCTTTGGGCAGCAGCATTCAGATATTTTCTGTACAAATTGAATTTATCCTCTAATTCGCATTTGTCCGCTACTTTTTTAAGCAAGTGTGTTATGTGTTCTGCCTCTAAATTCTTTGGATCAATCATAAAATGCTGCTTCGTTTTTCCTGTTGCAAACGCAAATGCCGCAATTTTTTGTTGCGGCTGTTTTATGTCCTCTAATAATTGTGCAAATCCATTAAAATTTGTCGCTTTTTTCAATGCAACAAGGATGCGCGTCAAATTGGCATTCTGCGGAGCAGTGGCAAAGCTTAGTTCGCCGTATTCAATACCTTTTGCAACAGCGTGCTTGCTCATGCGAAGTTCTTTTATTTCGGTTATTGTTGTAGCGTTTGTATCTACTGTAGCTTTATTTTCATCTGCCAGCGAATACGCATCAGCCAGCGGTACCGATTCCACTCTGACTTGCCCGAACCCCTCACCTGTACGCTTACCGATAAAATCGAGATTCAGCGTTGTTCCGTCACCGTTGTATTTAAAAACGATTGTACTGCCCTCGGCGATAGCACGCTCTTGTCTGCGTGGTAGAAGCCATTTGCTATTATATCCTGACACGACGGTCTCAGAGCATATTGTACGGGTTATCTCATAATCAGCCCCCAAGATGTCG